>MDSY01033446.1_pt1 | contig 23764 bp, 20 predicted proteins | sample 811131 | NCBI WGS metagenome assembly MDSY01 (sample SAMN05326643, study PRJNA326480) | marine metagenome | isolation source: seawater | place: Atlantic Ocean: South West | collected 2010 | reverse complement strand
TCAAATATTCAGATATTATAACTAATGTTTTGTCAAAAATTTCAGATTTATCTTTAGAATTTACTCTGAGGTTATGTTCGTAGGCATTTGCATTTTTATAACAATTTTCGAGTCCTAAAATACTAATTTTATGTTTAAGTCTGTGGACATTATCTTTTATTTTTTTAAAATCATTTTTACTAAAACTTTCATAATAGTCTTGTTTCTCCTCAGGAAACTCTGTTTTGATTACATCTATTAATATTTTTTTTATAGAATCATCTTCTCTTGCCAAACTATTTATATAATTTAAGTTAGGTTTTTCCATATTTATTTTTTTATTGTAAAATAAAAAGTAGTTCCAATCCCAAGTTCACTTTCTAGCCAAATATCTCCATTATAAAAATTAACAATTTTTTTCACGATTGATAAACCAATACCTGTAGATTTTTCATTGTTATTTAAATGATAAAAAATTTTAAATATTTTGTCATGAAACCTCTTGTCGATTCCCATGCCATTGTCTTTGATAGAAAATTGATAAAATAATTTTTTTTCAATAAAATCTATTTCAATTATACCATACTCTTTATTCAAAAAGGTTATTGCATTGCTAATTAAGTTTAAAAATAGTTGTTGGAATTTTGTTTTTTCACCTTTTATTTTTGGTAATTTTTTAAGGATATTTATTGATAAGTTATTTGGGATAAATATAATTTCTTTTATGTCTATTAAAAGTAGGTTTAAATCAATTTCTTGAGGATTATTAGTTTTAAATCCTGAACTAGAATACTCTAACACATTAGATATTAGTTGCTCCATTGTTTCCAAAGTAGTTTCAATTAATTCAAAATTTTGAATAGTTGGTAGATCAAATTGATCTTTATTATCAGTCTTTATCCATGAAACGAGTGCGTCAATGCTTCTTAATGGAGTTTTTAGATCATGAGAAACTATATGAGCATATTCTTGTAACTCATTGTTACTATTCTCTAATTCATAAAGTAATTGTTTATTCTGTTCCTCTTTTTCTTCAAGCTTTCTAATACTTAAAGCAGTTTTTAATTGTATGGAAACTATATTTGCAATACTTTCCAAAACCTCAATATTCTTTTGAGAGTAATAATTTTTTTCAGGGTGTTCAGAATCAATAATCCCAATTACTTCTCCATCAACAATTATAGGCACGGTGATTTCTGAGAATCTAATATCATCATCAACGATATATCTTTTATCTATTGAAGTATCTTTTATTATTTCAGAAACACCTGTTTTTACAACACTTCCTACGACCCCTTCGCCAATTGGAATAATTAATTTATTTTTAATTTTTTTTTCTTCATCTAATTTCTGACCATAAACCGCAAGTTGTTCTAATGTCTTTTTTTTATGATTAACAATATATATAACACAATCATTAGAATCAAGATAATCAGCTATTTTATTAACAATTTCCCAAGCAATTTGATAAATATCGGTAAGACCTAAAATAGACTTAGTAAAATTATTAACCATATCTATAATCAATTTTTTTTCTCTTTCATGGGTAATATCTTCTATCAATGTAAGAAGATATTTGATATTCCCCTGAGAATCTCTAACAGCATTTACATCTGATTTTACCCAAATAATAGAACCGTCACTTTTTCTATAACGGTTATTAGATGAAAAACTATCAATATCTCCTCTATTTATTTTTAAAAGATTGTACTCACTTTCTTCAAAATCTTCAGGAATTAAGAAACTTACTAAAGTTCGTTTAGTAAGTTCTTTTTCTGAGAAACCCAACATATTCTGAAACGTTAAATTCGTTTTTAATATGTTCCCTAATTGTGTTAAAACTATGCCAACTGGAGTATTATTAATAATAATATCTAATTCTCTTTTTTGCTCTCTAATTAGTTCTGTGTTTAGTTTGGCTTGGGTAATATCTAAATGAATTCCTATAGAACCAGTAACGACACCATTTAAATCATAATTGGGTGCACCACTGATTAACCAATGTTTTAATTCCTGTTTTTTATTTCTGACTTGTAATTCAAAAGAACTTGATTTACCATTTAATCGTTTTAGATTTTGCTCTAAAATTATATTTTCATCAGTTGATGAAAGAAAAACCTTTCTCGCGGTTTTACCAATTAATTCTTCTTCTGTATATCCAGACATTTTAAAAAAACTTTGATTGATCATCAAAATTTTATCACTTAAATCAACCTCAATAAGACCTAAGTTCATATTCGCAATAATGCTACTATATTTCTCTTTTTGAGTTTCTAAAATCTTACTGTATTGTTTAGTAAAAGTAATATCTCTAAAAGTCCAAAGGTGTCCTTTATATTCATCTCCTTTTAATATTGGAACAAAATCTATTTCTAAAGTTCTACCATCTTTCATTAGTAGTTCTTCTCCTAAAACCTGTTTTTTATTTTTTAATATTTTATTTAATTTGGAAGAAAAACTATCGAAATCTTTAAATAAGAGTTTGCGGCTCTTGGAAGCATTAGAGCAATCTAAACCTATGAGGGCTTCTGGTGTTAATCGAATTTTAAATAAATCACAAAATTTAGTATTTGTTAATACTAATTTTCTATTTTCATCCTCTAACAAAACACCTGTATATAAATTTTGAATAAGAGAAGAAAGTCTGTTTTCAGACTCTATTAAAAGATCTTCAGAGTCTTTGTTATGTGTAATATCTCTTATAATACCCTGAGCTGCTATTGGATTGTTATCCTTGTTTACTATAATGGAGGCATTAATTTGAACCCATTTTAAATTCTTATGTTTTGTAATAACTCTAGAAGTGAAATTAATAAAAGAACCCTCGTCTTTCAGTTTTTCAAATGATTGATATGAATATTCACTGTCTGAATCGCAAATTAAATCAGTTACATTAAATAACTCTTTTTCAATGTCATAACCAAACATATCAATAGCAATATCATTCATTTTCAATACATTTCCAAACAAGTCAATTACTATATATGCATCATTGATATTATCAAATACACCCTTAAGTTGTGTTGACTTTTCGTTTAAAAGATTTTCTAAACGGAGATTAGTTTTCCTCAATTCTTCTGATAAATAGTATAAATTTTTAGATTTATCATCAAGTATTTTTTCTGATTCTTTTCTGGCTGCTTTTTCTCTTTTTAAAGCACGTTGAAGTATTTCAATTTTATCTTGACTCATTATCTATTTTTTCAATAATAAACCTTGCCTCAGTTCCATCTCTGTTGGATCATTATAAGCAGACAGTAGATCTTTATAACTTGTTTCAATAACACTAAAAAAATGTTCACCGTAAATTAATAATAAATTATCAATTGAAATACCAGTGTAATCTCTTAAATTTTCAAGTAATTGAAACATTTCAGAAAAACTATAAGTACCAATTGAGGTATAAAAACCCTGTGATTCTAACTTAGATTGATAAATAATTTTATCAACTACTTCTAACCCGTACCTTTCTTCAAGAAGTTCTAAGAATTGTGTAAAAACTATCCCTTTCATAATAAATCTCCTATCAACTCATTATGCGACCAGTAGGACAACATTGATGCAATCTTATCAACATAATCATCATATTTTAAAGGCTTTAGTATATAACCCGAAATCCCTAACTTATAACATTCTAAAAGGTCATTTTGATAGTTAGATGTTGTTAAAATAATTGTTGGAATATGATTAAATTTTTCATTTTTTTTTAAAATAGAAAGGAACTCAATACCACCAATTTTTGGCATATTTAAGTCCAATAAAATAATATCAGGAATTGTATTTTTTGCTTTTAAGTAAAGTAAAGCTTCTTCTCCATTTCTTACTTCAACTAATTTATAATTATTATTTAGTGTAGTAATTGTTCTTCTAATTTTCATTATTTCAATCACATTATCTTCAACTAATAATATGCTTAAAAAATTTTTCATGGTTATAAATTTTAGGGAAATTTATGTGAAAATGATTCCTTTCTTTATTGAAAAAAGAATTTAAAATTATAGAAAAAAAGACTAGAAATATGGTTAGTAAACTAATTTATAGTCTGCTATACAAAAGTAATTTTTTTTTGTGATATAAAAAAATTTAAATTTTTAAATAGCAAATTAGAAAAAACTGTTTTTTTATATTTGTTATAATTTTTACTTAAAAACAAAACTCTAAATAAGATGCTAACAACTACAAATTCCTTTATTTCAAAAGCAACATTACAAAGGGTTGGAAATAAGCTAAGTCAAGAATTAAATCATGTTGCAGACTCAGAAATAGCGTTGGTAGAATCTGAAGAAGAATTATTGAAAAAATTCTTCTTAAAATCTATTAAATCTAGCTTAGATTTAATGAAATTCACACATCATATTAATTTGGACTATAATACTGTGTTCGGAAATACTTTAAAATACTTTGATAATGAAATCTCATTTATAGAGTATTCTAATAGTGTTTTACATCATCTTTATGAAAAATCGAATCATCCACAAATAAAAACTGGTAAAATATTTATTATTCATTTTAAAGAAATTAAATTTCAAGAAATTATTGTGGACGCTATTGGTATATTTAAAATTGAAAATAAAATAGATTTTTTAAAATTTAACCAACATAAAGATGAATTAGATTTTAACATCAATAAAGGTGTGAAATTACAAAAGATTGATAAGGGATGTTTGATTCTTCAAACAGACAAATCTGACGGATTCAGAGTTTTATCAATAGATAACAATAGTTATGATGCTAATTATTGGAAGAAATCATTTTTAGACATAGAAGAAGTAATGAATGACTCGTACCAAACAAAACATCATTTAAGTCTGTTATCTAATTTTTCTAATACGATGAAAGATAATAAAAGCACTTATGCACAAAAAGAATTCATTAGTCAAGGAATTAAATTATTTAATGAAAATAAAGTAATTACCAAAGATCTTATAGAACAAGAATTGTTGAGCCCATTTGACGTAGTTGATTCTTATTCGAAATTTAAGTCACAATACAATAAAGAAAATAATTTAGATTTAGAAGAAAACTTTAATGTATCTAATTCAACTCTAAAAAAAGAGAAAAGAAAGATTAAAAGTCAAATTAACTTAGATACCAAAATCCAAATAAAAATGGACATCAGTGAAGGGGACAGCTTAAAAGAAAATATTGAAAAAGGGTTTGATGAAGAAAGAAAAATGCACTATTATAAAGTTTTTTTTAACGAAGAAACCTAATAGCCATTAACTATTTAAAAACGTTTTTAATTCTTTATAATTGGCAATCTGAATAGCTGATTTTTCTTTATTAATTACTTCTTTAATTTGTGATGGAATTTCTACACTTACTGGGAGAGTTGCTTCTACAACCTCTAAAAACTTTACAGGATGCGCTGTTTCTAAAAAAATCCCAAATTCATCTTCATGCAAACCATGTTTTTTTAATCCTAAATACCCAATAGCACCATGAGGTTCAGAAATATAATTAAACTTATTATAGATATCCTTCATCATTTCTTTTGTTTCATCATCTGAAAAACTAAAGGATGAAAAAGACGCTTTTAATTGAGTTAAATTATTTTGAAATAATTCTTGTATTCGGATAAAATTACTTGGGTTTCCAACATCCATAGCATTAGAGATTGTAGCTTTAGATAGTTTTGGTGAATAGATTCCATTTACTAAATATTGAGGAACCGTATCGTTAATATTAGTAGAGGCTATAAAATGTTTTACAGGTAATCCTAATTTCTGTGCTAGTAAGCCAGCACAAATATTTCCAAAATTACCACTAGGAACAGAAAACACAATATCTTTATGTTGTGCTGAAACTTGTTTATAGGCAAAGAAAAAATAAAACATTTGAGGCAACCATCTTGCTACGTTAATTGAATTTGCTGATGTTAATTTTTTAGAAATCTCTTCATCTAGAAAAGCAGATTTCACCATTTCTTGACAATCGTCAAAAACACCGTCAACCTCAAGAGCTGTAATATTATTTCCTAAAGTAGTTAGCTGTTTTTCTTGGATATCACTTACTTTTTCGCTAGGATAAAGAATCACAACCTGAACACCTTTTGCGTTTAGAAAACCATTTGCCACAGCGCCTCCAGTATCTCCTGAAGTTGCAACTAATACTGTAATATCTTCTTTATTATCTTGATTAAAGTACTCTAAACACTGAGACATAAAACGAGCTCCTACATCTTTAAAAGCCATTGTTGGACCATGATATAATTCTAGAGAACCTATATTTTTTTCAATTGTCACAACTGGAAAATCAAATGAAATTGTTTTTTCAATAATTTCTTTAAGCTTTTCAGCTGGAATTTCATCCCCTATGAATTGTTTAATTACTTCAAAAGCAATTTCTTCATTAGAATAATCAGTAATGTGATCAATAAAGTCTTGAGAAATAGGAGTTATATTCTCAGGATAATACAAACCTCTGTCTGGTGCAATTCCGTTTACAACCGCCTGTTTAAAAGATGCGATTGGTGATGAATGATTTAAACTAAAGTAATTCATATCTTGTACAATATTTTTATTCCTTGTTGATTAATTTTTGAAACATGAATGTCATACTCAATATCAGTTTTATCATATATTTCTGACATTACTCTTCCTACTTTAGTGGCAATATCCTTTCCTCTACACAATGCAAATATTGAGGGACCAGAACCAGAAATTCCAGCACCCAATGCACCAGCGTCTATGGCACTCATTTTTACTTGATTAAATTTAGGAATTAAAACTGAACGATTAGGTTCTATAATTTCATCATGTAAAGACCTACTAATTAAGTCATAATTACTGGTATACAACCCACTAATCAAGCCTCCAAAATTACCCATTTGTTTCACCATTTTTTTAAGCGATACCTGATTTTTTAAAACAGCACGTGAGTCTGAAGTTTTAATTTCTATTTGAGGATGAATGACGGCAACATATAATTCTGTTGGTGCATCAATTTTGAGAACTTCTAATGGCTCATAACTTCTAACCAATGTAAAACCACCAAGTATGGCAGGTGAAACATTGTCTGCATGTGCAGAACCACTTGCTAATTTTTCACCTTGCATTGCAAATGAAATTAGCTCCTTAGCAGAAAAAGGCTTGCTTAACAACTCATTGATAGCAAAAACGGCACCTGCAGCACTAGCCGCACTACTACCAATACCACTTCCAGGCTTAATATTTTTATAAATTTCTATTTCAAAACCAACAGTTGATTGAATGTTCTTAAGCAAAGCCAGTGCAGCTACCCCTGCAACATTATTTTGAGTTTCAATTGGCAAATCCTGACCTATAATATGTGTTATTTTAACTCCTTTCTCTGCTACTTCTTTAACCACCATTTCATCACCAACGGTATCTAAACAAAGTCCTAAAATATCAAACCCACAAGAAATGTTAGCAACTGTTGCTGGCGAAAAGATTTTAATTTCTCTCATTACATCATTTTTTTATTAATTTATTGCAGTTAATAATTATACATTTCCTGTTCTTATAACATCTGCAAAGATACCAGAAGCAGTAACATCTGATCCGGCGCCGGCTCCTTTGATAATTAATGGTTGTTTTGGATACCTATCTGTATAAAATAATACAATATTATCACTTCCTTCTAAATTATAGAATGAATGAGATCGAGTTATATGCTGCAATCCAACAGATGCCTTCCCATTTTCAAACTCTGCGACATATTTTAAACGACAATCTTGTTTATTAGCCTCTGATAATAGTTGTTGAAAGTGAGGTTCATTTTTATCTAATGAGGCATAAAAATCAGTATTTGTTTTAGTAGCTAGGCTTTCTTTAGATAAGAATGAATTGTTTACTATATCTTCTAATTCTATTTCGTAACCACTTTCTCTTGCCAAAATCAGTATTTTTCTGGCAACATCTATTCCACTCAAGTCAATTTTTGGATCCGGCTCAGTAAACCCTTCTTTTTCAGCTTGTTGTACTATTGAGCAAAAAGTTGTTGATGAATTAAATTTATTAAATACAAAATTTAAACTTCCCGAAAGAACTGCTTGAATTTTATGAACTCTATCACCAGAAGCTATTAAGTTTTTTAAAGTATCTATAATTGGCAAACCTGCTCCTACATTAGTCTCGTATAAGAAGGGAACGTTAGATTTTCGAGAAACATTCTTTAAAATATTATAATTCTGAGAACTTGAGGCACAGGCAATTTTATTGCAGGTAACTACAGCTATGTTTTCACGTAAATAATGTTCATACATCTCTGAAACCTGTTGATTAGCAGTAATATCTATAAAAACACTATTCCTTAAATTATGAGAAGTTACCTTAGAATAAAAAGTATCTATACCTGCCTTTTCTCCCTGTTGAAGTAGTTCTTTCCAGTTTGTTAAGTCTATCCCATTTTCATCAAAAAACATCATTTTAGAGTTAGAAATTCCAATAACTCTAATTTTTAGTTTTAAATTCTTTTGTATATAATTCTGCTGCTGCTCTATCTGAGCTAAAAATCGTTCTCCCACATTCCCAACTCCGGTCACAAAAAGGTTTAATTCCTTTATTCTTTCTTCAAAAAATCGTTCATGTAAAGTATTCAATGCTTTTTTTGCTTCTTTCTTATCAATTACAGCAGAAATATTTTTTTCTGAGGCTCCTTGCGCAATTGCACGAATATTTATATTATTCTTTCCTAAAGCACTAAACATTTTTCCGCTTAATCCATGATAATTTCTCATATTATCACCTACCAAAGCAATAATGCAGAGATTTTGCTCAACTTTTACAGGTTTTACTTTTTGTAGTTGAATTTCATATTCAAATACCTCATCAATAATTTTTGATGCTATTACTGCATCATCATCTGAAATAGCAATACAGATAGATAATTCTGATGAAGCTTGAGTAATTAAAATAATATTGATATGATGCAGATAAAGAGCTTCAAATAAGCGTTTAGAAAATCCTGGAATACCTACCATTCCATTACCTTCAAGGGTTATTAATGTGATGTTTTCTATATGACTAATGCCCTTCACAGGTTTATTCTTACTCGTTTCTTTTGTTATTAAAGTTCCCTGATCTGCTGGCTTAAAAGTATTCTTAATAACAATTGGAATCTCTTTTTGTAATACAGGTTGAATTGTAGGTGGATAAATTACTTTCGCTCCAAAGTGAGATAATTCCATGGCTTCATGATACGATATGTGATCAATTACAGAAGCTTGTTTTACAATAGATGGATTGGCTGTAAACATGCCACTTACATCTGTCCAAATTTGTAATTCACTACAATCCAATGCCGCAGAAATAATAGCTGCTGTAAAATCTGAACCACCCCTTCCTAAGGTCGTAGTTTTTCCATTTATTGTTCTGGCAACAAAACCCGGAACTATAGTTACCCTTTGTTTGTGACCTGAGAAATAGTTTTGACAATTTTTAAATGTAGCAGAAAAATCAACCAATGCATTGTTGTAATTGTCTGAAGCTACAATTAGTTCTCTAGCATCTTTATAAACAGCTTTAAAACTTTCATTTGCTACTTTTGAAATGATATAAGAAGAAAGCAATTCACCAAAACTAGATACCTTTGCTAAGGTTTTTGGACTTAATTCTCGCAACAAAAAACATCCTTCGTAAATTGTTTCTAAATGATTTAACAGTTGTTTTACATAACCATTAACAGAACTCTGTTCTTTTACAGGTAGTAACTCTTTAATAATATTAAAATGATGATTTTCTAATTCTTTTAGAACTTCTAAATAATCTTCATTTTTTTGTGCTGCTAAAGTTGCCCCTTTTATAAGAGCATTTGTAGTTTTACCAAATGCAGAAACAACGACCACTACATCTTGTTCTTGAGAAGATTTAGAGACAATCGCTAATACTTTTTGTATGTTTTTTGAATTGGCTACAGAAGATCCACCAAACTTTAATACTTTCATTTTTAAAAGTTTTGAAAAAAATATTTTTAATTTTTTTTAATTTCTATCTTTCGATATTTCAATAGTTAACTAGATTTTATATGTGAAAAATAAACCCCTAAAGGGTAATAGAAGTAATGATAATAATAACAAAAGTTATGCGAACAAAGTTGTTTGGTAGGGTATTAATTATATGTTCTTTTGATATTTTCACAATTCAAATGTATCATTTATATTTAGTTAACAAAAGAAAAATTAATTTTCTACAGAACTTTTATGAATCTCATAAAATCAGCTATTATTATTTACAGAATATTTATTTTTTATGATTTCTCCGATTGGTTTTTTTTGAATATTGCTTTCTAACCAGGATATAATATCTAAATATAAAAAAGCTCTGCTTTCATAAGGATCGTCTTCAAAAGTTTTTAATTTTAAATGTAATTTTACAAAGGCCTTCTTTATATCTTGAGGATAAATGTTTTGCAAGCTTTTAATAAATTTTATCATCTCTTTTTGAACCTCATGTAAATCGTTCATTTTAAGCAAAAACTTATACGTACTTTTTAATAAGGTTTCTATATGATAGTCGTATCCTGCTTCATAATGAGCAAATAAATTTAATATTCTTGAAAAACACAATAAATCTTGCCTCATGGATAAGGACTTGTTTGAGATAATTTTATCTAAATAAAAGATACAAGTATCATTATCTCCTGAGCCAAAGTACATACTTGCAAATTTGTAATAGAATGTCATTACATGATGTTCATCTATTCTATTTTTAAATAATTTTAATTGTGAGTCAATTTTAGGTATGATTGCTAGACCTTCATTAAAATTACCATCTGTGAAATACAGATTTATCTTATGAAGATTTATGTATAAAAAACTAAGTGCTTCAATATTATTGTCTGAAGGAAATCCGTCACTTTTTATAATTTTCTCAAGACTATAAAGTGTTTTTTCAAACCTATCTTTTCTTCTTATAAAAAATAAAGATTCTAATAAATAGTTGTTTCCCTTTAAGAAAAATACTGGATGTGAGTTAATCATCATTGGATTTTCGTAAAATAACTCAACCCATTTAGATGCATACTTATAACAATTTAAAAAATCTTGGGTAAGAAAACTATACCATAAATGAGCTTTATAAAGCCATAATTTTTCTCTGAAACCTAATTGACTAATTTCAAATTTTGGTAATCTATTATAAAAATAATCTCTTATATAGATATTTTCTTCTTCATTTTTCACATAGCCAGACTTCAAAATAATACTGTATAATTGAAGTGATAAATTAGATAATTTACTAGCAATCACATTTAAAGCACTGAGTTCTTTGGCTTGTATTGTTAATTCATCAGCCCTATTACTTATGCTTCTTGTAATGTATTGAGATTCTATGACTTTCTCTAATTCAACTACTTCATAAGCTAAGTTTTTCTCTTCATTATAGATGGCAAATTCTTTGGCTTTTTCTAAAATTTTAAGACTTTGTTTATACAATCCCTTATGATATAAAATTGAAGCAAAATCTAATTGTTCTCTAATTTGAGAACGAACATTTTGGTGAGAAGGACTTAATTTTAAACTAATTAATAATTGTTTGTATAAGTGTGCTTTTACGTTTGCTAGTTGTTGTTTTTTAATCCCTCCTTTTTTTAAGATGGCTGCTTCATCATAAATAGTTGCTTTATCTAAAAAATTGAATAAATTTAAAAACTTAGAGTCAGTATTTACTCCTAATCTGCCTACATATAGCTTAAATTGTCGCTTTTCAGATTTTGAAAGCGATTGTACTAATTGAAATAAATTATCTTTTTGAGACTTAGTCATATTGAAAATAACTTATTAAGTTATTAATTATCAGTTATTTAAATGTTGTTTCTCTTGTTGAACATCGTAATAATATGAAACTAAAACATGTCTAAGAGCTATCCAAAATATAAATTCGTAAGGCAATACAAAAATATATTTTAATAAATGTCAGATACTACCATTCAAATCTTTGATACTACTCTTCGAGACGGAGAGCAAGTACCTGGATGTAAGCTAGATACAAAACAAAAATTAATAATAGCAGAACAGCTAGATATTTTAGGTGTAGATGTTATTGAAGCTGGTTTCCCTGTTTCTAGTCCTGGTGATTTTAAATCTGTTGAAGCTATTTCAAAAATGGTGAAAAATGCAACTGTTTGCGGGCTTACTAGAGCTGTAAAAAAAGATATTGAAGTTGCAGCTGAGGCGCTACGTTTTGCAAAAAAACCAAGAATACATACAGGTATTGGAACTTCTGACTCACACATAAAATATAAGTTCAATTCTAACAAAGATGATATTTTACACAGAGCTTTTGAAGCTGTAAAATATGCAAAATCATTTGTTGAGGATGTAGAGTTCTATGCAGAAGATGCTGGAAGAACAGATAATGAGTTTTTAGCAAGAGTATGCGAACAAGCCATCAAAGCAGGAGCAACAGTTTTAAACATTCCTGATACTACAGGCTATTGTTTACCAAGCGAATACGGTACAAAAATAAAATACCTAAAAGAAAATGTAAAAGGAATAGAGCATGCAATTCTTTCATGTCATTGCCATAATGATTTAGGATTAGCAACTGCCAATTCCATTGAAGGAATTATTAATGGTGCACGTCAAATAGAGTGCACAATTAACGGTATAGGTGAACGTGCAGGAAACACAGCCTTAGAGGAAGTAGTTATGATTTTAAAACAACATCCTTACTTAAATTTAGACACTAACATTAACACGAAACACTTATATGGTATTAGTCAGCTTGTTAGTGAAAGCATGGGGGTTTATACCCAACCAAATAAGGCCATTGTTGGAGCCAATGCTTTTGCTCACAGTTCTGGAATTCATCAAGATGGTGTCATTAAGAATCGTGAAACCTATGAAATTATAGATCCTAAAGATGTAGGAGTTACAGAATCTGCCATTGTTTTAACAGCTAGAAGCGGAAGAGCAGCCTTAGCTTACAGGACTAAAATTGTAGGCTATGAATTAACAAAGCTACAGTTAGACATCGTGTATGCTAGTTTTTTAAGTTTTGCAGATCAAAAGAAAGAAGTAAATGATGAAGACATTCATCAAATTATAGCTTCAAGTAGTATCTCAAAGAAAATTTTATCAGCATAATTAAAAAATAAACCTACTTCTCGGAGAAACACACTATGAGCAAAACACTTTTCGATAAAATATGGGATCAACATGTTATTGACACTATCAAAAACGGACCACAAATTTTATATATAGACAAGCATTTAATACATGAAGTTACCAGTCCACAAGCTTTTAATGAACTAAAAGAAAGATCAATTCCTGTTTTTAGACCAAATCAAATAGTAGCAACAGCAGATCACAACACACCAACTATAGACCAACATTTACCAATAAAAGATGATTTGTCTAGGAATCAATTAGAACAACTTACTACAAACTGTGACGATAATAATATTACGCTATATGAATTAGGACATCAATACAATGGAATAGTTCATGTAATGGCTCCAGAGTTAGGAATTACACAACCAGGAATGACTATGGTTTGTGGTGATAGTCATACCTCTACTCATGGTGCTTTTGGTGCCATTGCTTTTGGAATAGGGACTAGTCAGGTAGCGCAAGTATTTGCAAGCCAGTGTCTATTACTTACAAAACCTAAAAGTTTACGTGTAACCGTTCATGGAAAACTTAGCAAAGGAGTGCTTCCTAAAGACGTTATACTTTACATAATTTCTAAACTAGGTACTAATTCTGGTACTGGATATTTTTGTGAATATGCTGGAGATGTTTTTAAAAATATGAGCATGGAAGGAAGAATGACTGTTTGCAATATGAGTATAGAAATGGGAGCACGTGGAGGAATGATAGCTCCAGATCTAACTACTTACGACTATATTAAGGGAAGAAAATTTGCTCCTAAAGGAATTGAATTTGATGAAAAAGTAGCCTATTGGAATACATTGCCATCAGATAATGATGCTGTTTTTGATCAAGAATATACTTTTGATGCAGAAGATATTGGGCCAATGCTTACCTATGGAACAAATCCTGGAATGGGAATTAAAATAACAGAAACCATTCCTGTAAACGAAAATCCTTCTTTCAAAAAATCATTGGAATATATGAATTTTGATGCAGGAGCATCTTTAATTAATCAACCTGTAAATTTTGTATTTATAGGAAGCTGTACCAACTCTAGAATTGAGGATTTTAGAGTTGCTGCCAATTATATTAAAGGGAAACAAAAAGCCACAAATGTAACCGCATGGTTAGTTCCAGGAAGTAAACAAGTAGAAACTCAAATTATTAAAGAGGGATTAAAAGATATTTTTGTTGAAGCAGGTTTTGAGCTAAGGCAACCAGGTTGTTCTGCTTGTTTAGCAATGAATGATGACAAAATACCCAAAGGTGAATATTGTGTTTCTACTTCTAACAGAAACTTTGAAGGAAGACAAGGACAAGGATCTAGAACTATTCTAGCTAGTCCTCTAGTTGCTGCAGCTACGGCTATTGAAGGAAAAATTATTGACATTACTAAACAATTAAGTTAATGGAAAGGTTTATAAAAATAACATCGAAGGCAATTCCGTTAGCCATAGAAAATGTTGATACAGATCAAATTATTCCAGCTCGTTTTTTAAAGGCTACCGATAAAAAAGGGTTTGGAGATAATGTATTTAGAGATTGGAGATATGATAAGAATGGAGAGTTAAATACTGAATTCTCATTAAACAATACTTCCTACTCAGGAAATATTTTAATAGCAGGAGATAATTTTGGATGTGGTTCTAGTAGAGAACACGCAGCCTGGGCTCTAGTTGGATATGGTTTTAAAGTAATTGTATCTAGTTTTTTTGCAGATATTTTTAAAGGAAATGCACTAAACAATGGGCTATTACCTTTACAGGTATCACCTACTTTTTTAGCTATTTTAATGAAAACTGTACAAGAAAACCCAGCTACTGAAATTGAAATTGATTTAGAAAATCAAACAATCTCACTTTTAGAAAAAAGTATTTCTGAAAGTTTTGAAATTGACCCATACAAAAAAACATGTATGATTAATGGCTATGATGATATAGATTATCTGTTGAGTAAAAAAGAAATGATTGAAGCTTTCGAAGCACAGAGAATAAATTAAAAAATATTATATTTCCGTTTTTAACCGGAACAACTAAAAAAATGAAATTAAATATAGCGCTATTACCTGGAGACGGAATTGGACCAGAAGTAACCAACGAAGCTGTAAAAGTTTTAAAAGCGATCGCTTCTGAATTTGATCACACATTCATTTTCAAAGAAGCCAGTGTTGGCGCCATAGCCATCGATACAACTGGAAATCCTCTACCAAACGAAACATTAGATTTGTGCATGGCTACAGATGCCATTTTATTTGGCTCCATAGGGCATCCAAAATATGATAATGACCCATCTGCTAAAGTAAGACCAGAACAAGGGTTACTAAAACTAAGAAAATCATTAGGATTGTTTGCCAATATTCGTCCCGTAAAAGCTTATGAAGCACTTATTGATAAATCTCCGTTAAAAAAAGAAATTATATCGGGAACAGATATCAGCATTTACAGAGAATTAACAGGTGGAATTTACTTTGGTGAAAAACATCTAAGTGAAGACGGAAATACTGCTTCAGATTTATGCCAATACAGTAGGTTTGAAATTGAAAGAATAGCGCATTTAGCTTTTAAAGCTGCTCTAAACAGAGATAAAAAAGTAACCCTTATAGATAAAGCAAATGTTTTAGAAAGCTCTAGGTTGTGGCGTAAAGTAGTTGGAGAAGTTGCCAAAGAATACCCAACTATTGCATTAGATTTCTTATTTGTAGACAATGCAGCCATGCAAATGATTTTAAACCCAAAACAGTTTGATGTAATTCTTACAGAAAATATGTTTGGAGATATTATTAGTGATGAAGCAAGTGTTATTGGAGGATCTATAGGATTATTAGCTTCGGCCTCCGTAGGTAAAAAATATGCCTTATTTGAACCTATTCACGGATCTTATCCTCAAGCAACAGGCAAAGGAATTGCTAATCCAATAGCTTCAATTTTATCTGCGGCTATGTTGTTAGATCATTTCCAACTCATTGAAGAAGCTGCTTTAATTAGAAAAGCTGTAGATAAATCTTTAAAGTTAGAAATTACAACACCAGATTTAAATACTAAAACAGATATGGTCTCTACTTCTAAAGTTGGCGATTTTATTGAAGATTTCATAAACAACCCCAATGATACTAATGTTAATTTTACAAACATGCACTTGGGTCAATCAACTATTATTTAAACATAAAGTTTATTCAATAAAAAAGGGAAAAGAGCTTTGGCTCTTTTCCCTTTTTTATTAGTTATTATTTTTATTAAACAGTTACAGCAGCTTTTTTAGACTTTCTATATAAGAAAGAATTGAAAATATTTCTTTTACCAAAATTGTTAATAGATTTACTATTCACAAATTTATAGAACAAAATTTTATTTACACCAAAGTATTCGTAGGTATTTCCATCGGTAAAGGTAACTTCCATCAGCATACTTTTATGATGAAAATCATCTACTCTAGACGCTGTAATAGTAGCTTTATAGTCTTCTAAATTTGCCGCTTTGGTTTCTGGTGCGATGCTTACCAAAAAGTGATATCCATCAATAATTTTTAAACTTATCTCGCCAGCTTCTTTCTTTTGTTCTTCTTCTTGAAACTTATCTGGATGCCATTCTTTTACAAGTCCTCTATAGGTTATTTTTAATTCCTTCAAGTCTATAGCTCCTTCTACTTTAAACAGTTTTTTATATTCTTTGATACGCTTCATTTGTACTATTTTTCAAATTGAGCGCAAATCTATTCATAATACTTGAAATAGACAGTCACCTTGCCTATTTTATTTGCTAAATTTAAATAGATGAAAATCAAGTTTTTAAATTCTAAAAAAACGATTCCTAGGACCTGTTTTTTTTTAAACTACAAAATTGACTTTCCCTCAGGGAATTTTTTTCTGATCTTATCTAAACTTAAATGATGAATACTTCCAATATGCGTATGTTTCTTTGTATTAGTGGCTTCATAGGTTCCGTTTATTACTGTAGCTCCTATTTGCTGATAGGCTTCTCTAAAAGACAGTCCGTCCACAACTAAATTATTAATGGAATCTACGGTACACAAATGTTTGTATTTTTCATCCTGTAAATTAATTTTCTTTACTTGAATTTGCTGAATTGAGTAATTAAAAACTTCCATAATAGTCTTCATTTCTTCTAGGGCTGAGATCATATTTTCTTTTAATAGTTGAAAATCTCTATGATAGCCACTCGGTAAATTATTAGTAATTAGAATCATTTCTATTTGCAATGCCTGAATTTTATTAGATTTTCCACGTATCAATTCAAATACATCTGGATTCTTTTTATGTGGCATAATACTACTCCCGGTTATTAATGCATCTGGAAAAGCTATAAAATCGAAATTCTGACTCATATACAAGCAAATATCCATCGCAAATCTAGACAGGGTATTTGCTAAACTACCTAAAGCAGCCGCAATTGTTCTTTCATTTTTCCCTCTACCCATTTGAGCAGCAACTACGTTATATTTGAGTGTTTTAAAACCAAGCTCTTTGGTTGTAAATTCTCTATCTATAGGAAATGAACTTCCATAACCTGCTGCAGAGCCAAGAGGATTTTGATTAACTGTTTTAAGGGCTGCATCAAGCACATAAACATCGTCTATAAGTACTTCTGCATAAGAAGAAAACCACAAACCAAAAGAAGATGGCATAGCCACTTGCAAATGTGTATAGCCTGGTAGTGAAGAGTTTTTATGAATTTGTGCAAGTTCTAGTAATGTATCAAAGAAAGTTCCTGTAAGCTCTTTAATTGTACTTAATTGTTCTTTATAATACAACTGTAATGCCACTAATACTTGATCATTTCTTGATCTTGCTGTATGAATTTTCTTACCAACTTCTCCAAACATACTTGTTAGTTCAAATTCTATCTTAGAATGTACATCTTCAAATTGAGCTTCAATGACAAAGCTTCCTTCTTGAATTTGTTTAGCTAAAATTGATAATCCTTTTTCTAGTAGCTGTAATTCTTCTGAAGTAATAATTCCAATAGAAGCTAACATTTTGGCATGCGCTACTGAAGCTTGCACATCATATTTTGCAATATGAATGTCTATTTCTCTGTCATTCCCTACTGTAAACTGCTCTATTAGCTGGTCTATTTTTATGCCTTTATCCCAAAGTTTCATTTCTTATAATTTTTTAATTCTTAAAATTCAAAAGTAAGAGATTAGATTACTTTGCTCATAAAGCAAGACTTCTCTCTTATATCTATTCTTATAGTATTTGTTCTAATATCTTTATGTACAACTCTATACCTTGTTCAATTTCTTGTAAATAAATAAATTCATCTGCCGTATGAGAACGTGTACTATCTCCAGGACCTAATTTTAAGGAAGGGCAGTCTAATACAGATTGATCTGATAATGTTGGAGACCCATAGGTTATTCGCCCCAAAGCAATTCCTGCCTGCACCAATTCGTGCTCAACTGGAATAAACGATGAATTTAATCGTAAGCTTCTTGGAGTTATGGTTGTGCATGGCGATTTTTTTTCTAGAATCTCTGCAATTTTTTGGTTGCTATATTGATCATTTACGCGAACATCTATCACCAACTCAACTTCTGCTGGAATGGCATTGTGATGCTTACCTGCGTTCAATTGAGTAACAGTCATTTTTACATCACCCAAACTTTTGGAAGTCTTTTTAAATTGAAATCTCTCAAACCATTGTAAAACATCTATGGTATTGTAAATAGCGTTATCATCATTTAGATGAGCTGCATGACTTGGAGTTCCACTAACTTTTGCATCAAAAACCACCAAGCCTTTTTCTGCAATGGCTAATTGCATTAAGGTAGGTTCTCCAACAATTGCAACAGCAACTTCTGGAATAATAGACAACATACTGTTTAATCCGTTTTTACCACTACTCTCCTCCTCAGCAGAAGCAACAACCACCAAATTATATTTTAAATTCTTATGATGGTAGAAATAGGAAAATGTTGCTAATAATGAAACTAAACAACCACCAGCATCATTACTTCCTAAACCATATAATTTTCCGTTTTCAATAATGGCTTTGAAAGGATCTTTAGTATATGCTTTATTGGGTTGAACAGTATCATGATGAGAATTCAATAAAAATGTTGGTTTGCTTTCATCAAAATATTTATTGACTGCCCACACATTATTTTGTGTTCTTTGATACGCTATTTTATTTTCTAGAAACCAAGATTCTATAAGTAGAGCCGTATTCTGTTCTTCAGATGAAAACGACGATGTTTCTATTAAATTTTTGAGTAATGCAATAGCATCAATTGTTAGCTTTTCTATTTTCATTTTTATTGAATTGTTGTACATCTAAATTCTTTATTAAAAAGCATGTCAGACTTTCCGATACACACTTTTGAAACATTCTTTTCTAAAGCATAAAAACAATTATCTAATTTTGGAATCATTCCTTCATTTATAATTCCTGAACTCTTTAATTCTTGATAGCTTACCTGATTTATTTTTTCAATCACAGAGTCATTGTTATCTATATTTTTTAAGACACCTTTTTTTTCAAAACAGTAATACAGTTCTACTGTATAAAGTTCAGAAAAAGCAATCGCTAATTCTGAAGCAATAGTGTCTGCATTTATATTTAATAATTGCCCTTTTTCGTCATGAGATATTGCAGAAAATATATTTACTATACTATTGTTTAACATCATATTAACAACACTTATATTAACCTTTACTACATCTCCAACAAAACCATAATCAATTGTTAATTTTGGTCTTTTTTTTGCAATAATTGTATTCCCATCTGCTCCAGAAAACCCTATAGAATTACAGTTAAAACTTTGTAAGATTGCCACAATATTTTTATTAATTTTACCTGCATATACCATGGTAACAATCTCTAAAGTTTCAGCATCTGTAACTCTTCTTCCATCTATCATTTGAACAGGAATATTCATTTTATTAGCTAACTTAGTTGCAGATTTTCCACCACCATGAACTAAAATTTTTGGTCCTTTTAAGCTTGCAAAATCTTTCAAAAATGAGACTAATTCAACGTCATTATCTATAATATTACCGCCTATTTTTACAACTATTAATGTTTTCATTTTAACGCATTTAACATTTTTTTTAAAACTATTTGAGCTGCAAAAGTTCTATTATTTGCTTGTTCAATTACTACAGAGTTTTCACAATCTAATACTGCATCTTCAACAACAACATTTCTTCTTACAGGCAAACAGTGCATAAATTTTGCAGTTCCTAATTTCTCTTTAGTTAGCATCCAATTATCAGTTACATCTAGTACTTTACCGTAAGTATGATAACTGCTCCAATTCTTTACATACACAAAATCTGCCTCTTTTATTGCTTCTTCTTGATGGTAGTTAATAGCTACACCTTTGGTAAGTTCAGTATTCAATTCATATCCTTCTGGATGACTAATTGAAAAATCTACATCTAGATCTTTCATCATACTTACAAAAGAATTGGCAACAGCTTGAGGTAAAGCTTTTGGATGTGGTGCCCAAGACAAGACTACTTTTGGCCTTGATGTTACTTTTAATTCTTCAATAGTAATAGCATCAGACAAAGCTTGTAATGGGTGTGCTGTGGCACTTTCCATATTTACAATAGGAACTGTGGCATATTTTAAAAAGCTGTTTAATACGTATTCAGATTCATCTTTTGCTTTATCTGTGAGTGAAGGGAACGCTCTAACCGCAATAATTTCTGCATATTGTGAAATAACACAAGCTGCTTCTTTAATATGTTCTGCTGTATTGAGGTTCATAACAGTTCCGTCTTCATATTCTAAATTCCAAGTATCATTAATAGTTAAAACCATTACGTCCATTCCTAGGTTTCTAGCAGCTTTTTCAGTACTCAACCTAGTTCTTAAACTAGCGTTAAAAAAAAGCATTACTAGGGTTTTATGATTCCCTAACTTTTTAAATTGGTATGGATTTTTTTTCAATTGAATTGCTTCCTGAATGGTTTGTTCAATATTTTTAATGTCGTAAATAGTTATATAATTCTTCATGATACTTCAATCTTTAACGCTTCAATAAATTGATCTATATGTTTCTTTTGTATTGTTAACGGAGGTAAGATTCTCAATAGATTCGGGTTTTTGGCATTTCCGGTAAATATGTGATGTTTATAGATGAGCTCTTTTCTTAAAGCTGCTACAGGAAAATCAAACTCTAACCCCAACATTAAACCTCTTCCTTTTATAGCTTTTACCTTTGGTATTTTTAGCGCTTGCTTTTTAAAGTAATCAAAAATTTCCTTTGCATTTTTTTGTAGCTTCTCTGTTTTTAGAACCTCCAAAACTGTTAATGAAGCTGTACATGCTAAATGATTTCCACCAAAAGTGGTTCCTAATAACCCAAAGGATGCTTTTATAGAGGGATGAATTAAGATTCCTCCAACCGGAAACCCATTTCCCATTCCTTTTGCCATAGATATAATATCAGGTGTAATCTTATGTTTTTGAAAAGCAAAAAAATCACCAGTTCTTCCAAAGCCAGATTGTACCTCATCTGCAATTAAAACTACCTCATACTTTTTACACAATAAATGTAAACCTCTGTAGAAACTAGTCTTGCTCTCATCTAATCCTCCAACTCCCTGTATGAATTCTATAATAACGGCACAGACATCTTGCTGTTTTAATGCAGCTTCAACCCCTTGTAAATCTCCTAAATTAAATAGCTCTATTTCTTGTTGCGCATTAATAGGAGCAATTATTTTTGTATTGTCTGTTACGGCTACGGCGGCAGATGTTCTTCCGTGAAAACCATTTTTAAATGCTATTACCTTCTTTTTATTTGTATAAAAAGAAGCTAGCTTTAATGCATTTTCATTAGCCTCTGCACCAGAATTACATAAGAATAAATGATAATTTTTACATCCAGAAGCTACTGCCAGCTCTTGAGCCAGTTTATCTTGTAAAGGATTTTGTATAGAATTGCTATAAAACCCAATTTTATTAATTTGTTTTGCAATATTATAGACATATTCTGGATGCGAATGCCCTATAGAAATAACAGCATGTCCGCCATACAAATCTAAATACTGAACATTATTTTCATCATAAACATATACATCTTTAGCTCTTACAGGCGTAATATCAAATAATGGATATACATTAAATAAATTCATAATTGATCAGTTTTAATGCTATTTATTTTATTGAAAGATGCCACCATACCTTGTATTAGGGAAGAACTTAATCCTTTGTGTTCCATTTCATTCAAGCCTTCTATGGTACATCCTTTTGGGGTGGTTACTCTATCTATTTCTTGTTCTGGATGACTTCCCTTAGTAATTAACAAATTTGAAGCTCCGTCACATGTATACATCGCAAGCTTTTGAGCTTCCTGAGCATCAAAACCTAATTGAATAGCTGCCTGTGTTGTTGCTCTAATCAATCGCATCCAAAAAGCAATACCACTTGCACAAACAACAGTAGCTGCTTGCATTTGATCTTCTGGAATTACAATGGAGGTTCCAAGTCTATTAAATATGGCTTCTGCAATTTTTATTCTTTCCATTCCTTTTTGGTTACTACACAAACAGGTCATAGATTTACCAACAGCAATAGCAGTGTTTGGCATTGCTCTAACAATAAAATTATCTAGACCAATAACACTTTCTATCTTGGCTACTGAATAGCCTGTAATAGTAGAAATTATTACATGTTTTTCTGTTAATAGTCCTTTAATCTCCAACAAAACTTTTTCTAAATGAGCAGGTTGAACAGCAAAAATTAGAATATCTGATTTTTTTATTGCTTCTTTATTATCTGTAGTTAAAAAGACATTTGAATAGCCCTTAAACTCTTGAATGTTATCTAAATTTCTTTTTGTTAGATACAACGATGTAATTGCGTCTTCAGAGATCAATCCAATTGCTATTGAGCACCCTAAATTTCCTGTTCCTATGATGGCTATTTTCATAATTTGTTTATTTTTTATATGTTGTTTTCACTCTGCTCAAACACTGTTTTTTAGGAGACTGAACAGAGTCGAAGTTTAAAAATATGTTCCTTTTAATTTTAAACCTTCTGTTTCTTCAAATCCAAACATAAGGTTCATATTCTGAACAGCCTGGCCTGTGGCCCCTTTTAACAAGTTATCAATACAACTTGTAATTAATAATTTATCATCATGCCTATTCAAATGAATAAGGCATTTACTTGTATTTACAACTTGCTTTAAATGCAATTCTTCATTAGAAATAAAAGTAAATACAGCATCTTTATAAAAATGTGCATATAACTTTACAGCCTCCTCTAGGCTTCCAAAGAACTTTGTGTAAAGTGTTGCATAAATTCCTCTAGAAAAATTTCCTCTAGCTGGTATAAAGTTGATATCCTTAGTAAAATCTTGTTGCAGCTGTTTTACGGATTGATGAATCTCTTCCAAGTGCTGATGATGGAAAGGTTTATACGTAGAGAAATTATTATCTCTCCAGGTAAAATGGGTTCTTTTAGACAAGGAAGTACCTGCACCAGAAGCACCAGTAACTGCATGTATGTGCACATTATCTTTTAATAAACCATTAGCGGCTAGTGGTAAAATACCTAGTTGTAAAGCCGTCGCAAAGCAGCCTGGATTTGCAATAGCATTGGCCTGTTTAATTTTTTCTTTTTGAAGTTCTGGTAGGCCATACACAAACTCTCTTCCTTGGAAGTAAACATCTTTTTTTAATCTAAAATCTGTACTTAAATCAATAATTTTTGTTGCTAAAGAGATTGAAAATTCCTCTAAAAAAGCTTTTGA
>MDSY01097691.1_pt1 | contig 23783 bp, 20 predicted proteins | sample 811131 | NCBI WGS metagenome assembly MDSY01 (sample SAMN05326643, study PRJNA326480) | marine metagenome | isolation source: seawater | place: Atlantic Ocean: South West | collected 2010 | reverse complement strand
TCTTGGTTTGATGATGTGTTGACGTCTTTCGAGGTTTTTTTGTTCAAGGCAGCCAATGTCAAATCACCTTCAGCAATTTTAGGGCCTTTGTAAAAAACCAAAGACAAGTTGAATGCGGTCTTGAAGTCTTTTGAAATCGTTTTGAGTTTTTTATTCGGTGCTACCGAGAACTCAGCGTTTTTGAAGTGGTCTGTGAGTTTATTGAATAATCCCATGGTAGTGTGGAGATAGGCATTGAGGCTTGCTCAAAAGCTTGCCAGAATGAAGAAGTGAAATGATCAAACTGCAGAGGTTGAGTCTGTTTCATTTGATCGTTAAATGATCTCAGAGCTTTCCAGCTTGAGTCAAGGTCATTTTATTGTCAGCGAGCTTCGTGTCATCTGCGTTGGAAATCTGGACGGTAATTCCGAAAGTCTCCTTGAAATACACTTCAACATTTTCAACGCGGCTTCGAGCTCCCAATTCCAATTCTCCTGTAGCGTTAGCCGTTTTTGAGAGTTCGCTGATTTTAGTCGCTCCATCAGCAAACTTCTTGCCCTTGTAAATGCGGAGGTTGCAACTGAAATCACTTTCAAATTGTCTTTGAATGCTCTGCACTGAACTCGCTTTCGTTACTTTGATTGTAGCCATAACGGTATTTAATTAAATAGTGCTTACTTCTTTTTTATGTTGTTTTTCAGCTTGTTTCAACAAAACGCGTTATGATTTGACTTGATTTACTAGATAGAGTAAAAGGTCTTTGTATCGTGATTTTAATTCAAGATAAACTCCATATTCGAAAACCAAGTCTTTCTGTTTGGAAATAAAGATATTCTCACTGTTTTCCAAGTCAAATAACTGATTGATTTCTTGGTGGATTGCCTTCACTTTTCCGGTGTTTGCCTTGACCCAGATTTTCATGCCCATTGCTTTTCGGGAAGGGTTTGAGCAATAGAGAAGTTGTTGATTTCCACGTCCCACGCGGCTGTCGTCGTTAAACGATGTTCCTGTCTTCGCAAAGGATATTCGATTCTTTTCCTCCTGTTCGGCGATGGCATGCAGCGGTTCCCACAACGCAGCGTAATTGCTAACGGCTTGCTCAGGAAATTGCTCTTCCTGGAGCTGGGTAAGTTTTGTTTGCACCCCGTCAAAAATAGTTTTGTTCCCAACTTTTTGAACGGCTTGCTTCGTCTCGACGTCATCGTCAACACTGGTAATTGAAGCGAATGTCATGGCGTTTTCGATCTCCTCTTCTAACGTTTCTTTGTAGCGGTCGCGCAAAAGATTGAGCAATTCAAGCAAAGAGAACGCTCTCGATTTGAGATACGAATCTTTTTGGCAGGCCCCCCAAACCACCTGTTCCCATTCTTCATCAATGAGTTCAGATTCACCGTACTTCTGGATCTTTTCTTGGACGTCGTCCCAGTCAATGCCAAATTTGCTGGCAAAGGCCTTATCCCAATTTAAATAATTGGGATTCTGAGAGAGCAGACGAAAAATTTGAGGGTAAGAGATCTGAATTCCAAGGATGGAAAAAAGCATGTAGTCATCATCCTGTTGTGCGTTCTCATCCGCTTCGATCTCCCGCAGATGATTAATCAGGCTAAAAGAGTTCAAGTAGCGCTTTAAGCTTCTTGGATTGTAGCCAATGGTGTGTCGAACGGATTTAGCGTACATCTCTTTATCCCCCTCATTGATCTCGATTCCGAGGTCTTTCAATTTCTCGACGAGAAAATTTTCGATGTCGTACGTGCCTGTCGGCATCGAAAATGGGACCTGTATTATCTTATCAAAGAAAGACCGAAACTCTCTTTCATTTTCATCTGTTTTGGGACCGAATTTGTCTTCCAGCCCTTTCACCACCACATCATAATCGATGGCCAAGATGAATACGCAATGGGGGATGTCAAAAATGTTTTTGAGCGCCTCCAAGACTTCCACGGCGTCACTTGGCGGGATACGATCCAGATCGTCCACGAAAAAAACGACCTTTTCAATGGGATTCTTTGAATCTGAAATGAGGTCTTTGATGAGGTCTGCGATCAAGGCTTTGATTTCGGCAATTTCAGCGGTTGCGCCTCCTTGGTTGTCTGCGCTATCGGCTGCTCCTTTGACGTCTATACCAGTCTGTTTGGCAACCACTTGGTTGGCCAGGCTGCCTAAAAATCTTGCCGCAGACTTGAATTTGGCTTGGCTCTCGTCACGTAAGGTCCAAACGCCTCTTTCGACGCACGATTCTTTGAGTTTCTCCAACATGCCTCTCAGGACACCTGGCGTCGTTTCGTGGGCTCCACGGAACATGCTGTATTCCCATGTATTGACCCAAGAGCAAGCAATATTTTTTGTATTGAAGTCTTCCAGCAATAGCGACATAAGCGATGTCTTTCCTGTTCCCCATTCCCCCTGCAGCCCCACAGTAATGGGGGTGTTGCTACTGCAAATAAAATTGGAGAGCGCATGGCTATACTTCTCAACCTTTAATAAATCTTCAGAAGCTGATGAAATGGGCTTGTCTGTAATTGAATTCACAAAGCAATAATAGCGGGACTTTAAATGCGTGAGTCAAAGGCTCATTGTTTTTTAAGATTTTATTAAAATTTCAGCATTGATTGAAGCTGTTAGACGGTTTAAGATCACCGTTTTTATTCCTGAATTGGACCGGCTTCGTCAATACGCGGTTCCCTTCGGGTTTGAGGTGTGAAAGGTGAAAGATGTTAGCTTGCCGGTATGGCGGATAGAATGGGGTTTTTGGATACGTTTGGATTTGCAGTGAAGTGTATGCTGAAATTGCTCTTCCTTGTTACACTTTTAATTCATCCGATGAGTGGAATGATGGCGCAACAAATCATGCACTCCGTCGGGAATCATAGAATAGAAATAGAAGGGGAGAAAATGAGGCCAGGTCGCGCATTGAGCATTTCAGGTTCAGGCTGTCCGATGGCAAGCGATCACTTCGCAAAGGCCAAAAAGATGAGAAGTTGGAATTTCTTGACGTCTCAGTTTGGTTTTGCTGAAGTGCTTGTTGGCTTGTTGGCAATTGACCAAGGGAGGGTGTCATTTGGAATCGCAAATGCCGCCGTTGGAGGGCTTGCAATGGCTTTCTTTTCAGATCGAGATCTTCGAATTCAGACGGAGGTTGATGAGGGTGTGAAAGCGTTTAATCGCTGTCAGATATTAAATTGAGTCCTCCAGTTACCTCGGTTATGGTCGTTTGTCGTCGTTCCCCGTTTGCCTCAAAACACATTGGGAATTCAGTAATTGACAAGAAAAGAGTCTCTTCTTGCGTTGATGATAGAGCGCTCATTATTAAACGTATTCCTACATCAATGATTCACCGGTTGTTATTTCTAGCCTCAGTTAATTGTCTTCTTATCCTTGCGATGCCAACGGCTTCTAGCCAGGTGTCATTGCACGAATGGACATCGGCTCATTGTGACCGTTTTGATGCGGAATCGTTTCTCGCGTTGGATGTCATTCAAGAAAAAATCAACGCCACCGATTTTGATGTTGACCTGCTGGCGGCCACTCTGTTTTACCTGACAAATCAAGAGCGTGAGCGAGCGAATCTACCTCCTTTTGAGTTTTCAGATCAATTGTTTGAAGCTGCGCTGGGCCACAGCCAAGACATGTCCCGAATGCATTTCTATTCGCACGTATCCGTTCATCCGCCGAAGAAAACCATGTCCATGCGCCTAGCGCTCGTTGGAATCGATGGGGGTTACCGCGCTGAGAATATCTATGATTTCTTTCAGGAGGCTCCCACGTATTATTCGCTGGGTGAGGGATTGGTTCAAGGTTGGATGGAATCGCCGGGACACAGAGAGAATATCTTGAACCCCAAATTGCGTTACCTCGGCTGCGGAGCCTTTCCTTATCGGAATCCAGGTTGGGAAGGTTACTTTTGGGTGAAGGCGACCCAAAACTTTTGTTCCGATCTCTAACGTTTGGATGGGGTGGTCCAATGTCTACTACTCGCTTGCAGTGAGTTTTACAAATCTGGTCGATACAGCGTTCAAAAGGGAATCTAGCAAGCATGCCGATTTGGTGCGTCGCTCGTCCTGAATCATTTCGCACTCGCTTCAATCGCGTCAATCGCGGCGGCCAATTGGTGGTCCCGGTCTGTGATGGTGTTGCCCGCGTCGTGGGTGGTTAATTCCAAACGGACATGCACATGGACATTGTGAATGGTTGGATGATGATCATGCAACTCCGCGAGCTGCGCCACTTCCGTCAAAAAGGCAAATGCCTCGGCAAAGGATTCGAATTGATACGATTTTGTCAACCGCTGATTGAGCTCATTCCACATACCTACGAAGCTACGTCTCGGAACGCATTCAATCCCGAGATTGACCGTTCGGCGTAAAGAACCGTGTGATGCCCAACTGCAGTTGTCCATTGACGAGCCGGCCTTCCCATGAGGGGATATCAGATGAAGTGGTACTCGCTCCGTTGTTGAACCGCTGAACGCCTGCACCCAAGCTCAGGTCCACCCGCCATTCAGGTCCGAATTGATAACCGGCAAAAGCGCGACCTGTGGTCATCCATTGGATGCGAGATGTGGTGAGATCGCCGTCTTGATATGTGACAACGAGCCCTTCAGAGTTGATGGTTTTTCCGTGGCCATCGCTGCGAAACTGCAGCAAATGTGCTACGGTCCTGCCAAACTTTTCTTCTGGCTTAGCGAGTGGCATGTATCCGCGTCGAAAACGGTGTCTACTCATTATTTTTTTTAGCCACGCCTAAAAAATGTCTACATTTGCAAAAAAAAAATGCTATCGATTCGAGGCAGCGGAGGCATCGATTGTCCTGCTCAATGCAAAGAGGTGGGTGGAGCTGATCGGAAGCGAGGGGTCAAGAAGAGGATGGTGTGGATTCAATTGTTTTTCTGCGTGCTCGGTCCAATCGCGGCAGCTGCTCAGTGCGAGATTTTTGTGAGCAGTAAAGGAGAAGCCGTTCCGAACGCAACATTGGTGGTTGAGGGTGAGGCCATAGGGGCTTCAGATATCAGTGGTCTGTGGAAGGGTGGTTTTGGAGACACGGATAGGCAAACTCCCAAACAGGTCAAAGTCCTCGCATTGGGCTTTCAGTCTTGGGAGGGTTTTCTAACGTGTGCTGAAGGCGAATCCCATTCGGTTGACCTTGAAGAAAGCACCTACCTATTGGGCGGTGCAACAATAGTGGGAAGTCTTTCTGCAATGCAATTGAAAGAGAGCCCAATACGAACGCAGGTCCTCTCAGGAAAGTCTCTGCGGGAGATTCCTGCAGATGATGCAACAGAAGCGCTTGATTTTAGCAACGGTATTCGTGAAACAATCGCTTGCGGAATTTGCGGTACAAATGACATTCACATCAATGGACTAGAAGGGGTTTATACGCTTGTTCTTATTGACGGAGTCCCTCTTCTAGGAGGGTTGGCCTCGGCCTATGCGCTCGATGGAATTCCGTTGAGTATGATCCAGCAAATTGAAGTTATTCAAGGTCCCGCTAGTGCTCGCTTTGGAAGTCAAGCGGTGGGAGGGGTTATCAATGTGGTCCTGTCACCGCTGCGATCGGGAACATCTTCGGGTAGCATCGGCTTGGATACGCATGGCCGATTTACAGCGACATCGTCAGCGACGTGGGGCCGCGACGATGCGCCATGGCAATTGGGGTTGGATGCGCATCGGTTTGTAAATCGCATTGATGATAACGGGGATGGTATGACAGATGCTCCCACAATAGAGCGACTTGTTGGCACCTTGAGACATCAACGCAGCACTGAAAAAAGGTATTGGCGTTCCACTTTGCGGGGTTTTGCAGAAAAACGCTTTGGTGGAGCAATGGCATTTATAGAAGAAGACCGTGGCACCTCCAATCGTTATGGCGAACGCATCGATCTTTTGCGCGGCGAATACCTCTTAGGCGGCTCTCCTCGAGGTGGTACAGGGATGACTTTTCAAGGGGGAGGTTCATTCCATGGACAACAGTCTGACTATGGCCTAACTACATTCAATGCCCGAGAATTCACAGCCAATGCGGAAGCATTTCACAGTGGCTGGAGTTGGAAGGAAAACCGTCGCATCACTGCGGGTATGAGCATGCTGTGGGATAATTATCAAGACGAAACACTTGCTGATTCTGATATGAATGTGTTGGTTCCAGCGCTGTATATCGAACACACCGGGTCTTCCGATGAACGTGACGGAGGTTCCAAAAGGTTTAGTTGGATTCATGGCCTGAGGATTGAGAAGCCCTCCAATGCCGGTGTCATCATTGCACCGCGGATCAACTTCAAGTGGTCTCCGTCGAATACGCTTGATTTTCGACTCAATGCCGGTCGAGGATACCGCCGCGTGCATTTGTTTACTGAAGAACATGCCGCACTCGATGGTTCGCGTGCTGTGCTGCAGCCCGCACAAGGACTGCGTCCCGAGTCCAGTTGGAATACAAACCTCAGTGCTGCTTGGAGTAGCGGCGACGACACGTATAGCGCCACGGTCTCTGCCCATGCCTTTACAACCGTCTTTACCGATCGGATTTATGCCGACTTCGACAGCCTTCCCAATGCCATTGTGTATCGCAATATCGATGGGGTAGGTTGGAATAGAGGAGTGGGTATGGATGTTGTTTTTAGCGGGTTTCACGGTTGGTCATGCACAGCAGGGGCAACGCTGCTGCGCTCCCAATTGCTCGAGCAATCCGATTCTCCTTGGTCCATAGACGAATGGCACATGGCAGAGGACATTGAGTTCGCGCCGAACTTGACAGCAAACCTCGGGTTGGGATACCGGTGGAGAAATTGGGGGGTCAACATGTCCGGCCAACACGTAGGCGTCATGCGCTTACCATATTACAGCGACGCGGAACCGGATGAAAGCGACCCTTTTCAGCTCGTTCATCTGAGCGTGCTCAAATCGTGGACTCCGAACAACATAAAGCGCTCCGGGAGGATGAATACACTCACGGTTGGTGTGAAAAATTTGACCAACACAACACAAGCACGTCCGATTATTGCTTCAGACTCTCCGTTCAGTGAGGATTTCGATGCCTCCCGGATCTATGGACCCATCGAGCAGTCTAGGTTCTTTGTTAAAATGGCTTGGTCGTACTAGCCTGCCCTGCATTGGGTTGTGGCCATGTCTCTGGCTTTACGTGTCCTCTTGGAATACCTCTCTGCTTCGAAATGGCTGATCCTTCCCATTGCTCCAATCGGATTCATCGGCGCAATCGCGATGCTTATTGATGCGGTGAAAAAGGAGCCGTGAATTTAGAGCAGGCTTCGTTTTGGCCTATTTTGCAACCGATGGCGATTATACCTAAAACCGGTTTTGCTGGATTGCGAGAAAACTGGCAGAGCGATCTTTTGGCGGCTCTGAGTGTCTCACTTGTTGCGCTTCCCTTAGCCTTAGGTATTGCTGTAGCGTCTGATGTTGAGCCCATCGCAGGCATCATCTCGGCCATCATAGGAGGGGTGGTGACGACTTTCTATCGTGGAAGTTACTTGGCCATCAATGGTCCTGCGGCAGGTCTCATTGCGGTCATTTTGGCGGGCATTGCCTCTCTTGGACACATCAACTTTGTGCTTGCGGCCATCGTCGTCAGCGGCGCGCTTCAAGTGGTGTTGGGTTTGCTGAAGTTGGGGCGTCTTGCCGATGTTTTTCATTCAAGCGTCATCCATGGGATTCTTGCGGCCATTGGTTTGATTATTCTTGCGAAGCAAATCCATTTTGCGTTGGGAACGGGGATTCAGGCAGAGGGGGTGATTCAATCGTTGATGGATGCGTTCATTCACTTCGATCAATCGAATCCGTTTGTGCTCATGATTTCTGCGGCGGGCCTGATATTCTTGATTTGGCATTCGCAAATCAGCTATAAATTCTTCCATTTCCTTCCGGCTCCGATGTGGGTGCTGCTGGTGTCGTTGCCCTTTGTTTTCTATTTCGGATTCACGGATGCGCAGAGTTTGGATTTCTTTGGAACAGCGTACGATGTCGGTCCGCATCTTTTGGTTCGAATTCCCAACAACATTTGGGATGCCATCATTTACCCCGATTTTTCCAAGGTCAATACCCTTCCTTTTTGGGGCACCGTGACCATGATCACGCTGATTGCGAGCATCCAATCATTGGCCATGAGCAAGGCCGTGGATAAGCTGGATCCCTACAAACGGCGTACAGACCTCAACAAAGACCTGATTGGCATTGGTCTGAGTACCATGTTGTCAGGAGCGTTAGGAGGGTTGCCGATTATCACGGTCATCGTTCGCAGTTCCGTCAATGTGCACAACAATGCCAAGACCAAGTGGTCGAATCTGTATCACGGCATTTTCTTGATAATTTTCGTGTTTCTCGCCACGCCCATCATTCAAAAAGTCCCGTTATGTGCTTTGGCCATTTTGCTGGTGTTCACGGGCTTTAAATTGGCTTCTCCCAAAGTCTTCAAAGCGATGTATGCCAAAGGCGTGGAACAGCTCATTTTCTTTGTTGGTACGATTGCTATTACGCTCACAGCGGGGCTCTTGTGGGGGATTTTGGGGGGATTGTTTCTGGCTTTGGCGACGCACTTTCTTTTGGCCAAGGTGGGGCTTGTCGATTTCTTCAGAATGATCTTTTATTCTGGATCTAAGTTGTCCGCCATGAAGGATGGTTCCTACGATTTGAAGGTCAAAGGGATTGCGAATTTTTTGTCTGCCATTGCCTTGGATAAGCTCCTCGCCATGGTTCCTTCCGGGGCTGATGTCCGCATTGATTTGACGGGAGCTCGTCTGGTTGATTTGTCGCTTCAGGAAAACCTACAAGCCTTCCAAAGTTTGCACGGTTCTCAGGGCGGAACAGTGACGATTTCGGGCCTGGAACAGCACATTTCATCGACTAACTACAAGCTCGGATTGAAGGTCCTGACGTCTTCGGCTCACCGTCTAACGGCGCGGGAAAAGAGGTTGGAGGAAATGGCCAAATCCCACGGATGGAGCTTTGAATCAGAACCCGAGGGCAATCCTGATTTATACGAGTCGTTCTATTTCTTCAAATCGCGTCCGCTCGATGAGATGACCGACCGCATATCGGGGAAGGAAGGAGATATTCACTGGGAGTTTTACGACGTGAGTTTTGACGAAGGCGCCTACATGGCTTCTGAAGCGTACAAAATCACACTGGGTTGCGTGGTCGTGCCCTACGAGATTCCCAAATTCATCATTGAGAAAAAGGGGCTCTTCGACCGCATGGTTCCGATCGCTTCTCACCGGGACATTGATTACGTGATGTATCCTCAGTTTTCTCCGGGTTTTGTTGTCAAGGTGGAAAACCGCGCTGCGTTCGACCAATTCATGACAGAAGAATTCCGTCAGCTCATCCAGGCGAGTCACTTCCATCGCTTGGAGAGCAATGGAAACGCGCTCCTCATCTTCAATGACCAGTTCAAACTAGCCGATTTGAAGGAGTACAATCGCTTGATTTCGTTTTCAGCGCAGTTGCGGGAGATTTTGAAGAAGTGAGCATGCGGATTTGAATGCTCCACCTTTGAGGTAGGATGCCCTTCATTTTTTTTCCGATGAATTCGCGTATTTTAAGGCATGACTTTTTCACGATTCATCCCGGTTTTTGCTGTTTTGCTCTTTTTGGTGTCGACCCAGGCCGAGGCCCAATCGCCGTGTGAGTGGTTTGACCACAATGGAGACGGTTTCGTTGGAGCCAATACCTGGGTGTATGTCTTGGGACAGTACGATACGGCCGGGGAGATGGATGTTGACAATTCTGGATGGGTCGATGTGCGTGATTTGCTCGCATTCATGCCATTTTTCCAAGCGCAATGTCCAGTAGAGTGGTACGACACCTCCACCGGTCACATCGAAGGACTTGTCCTCACCGAGTGGGCAGTGCACGAAACCGAACTCGCAGGCTTGGTCGACACCATTCCAGCAGGGTCGATTACCTATCGCCTCTACGCAGAGATGTCCCATGATGAAGATATCATCTTAGCGGTTTACGGTGATGATCAAGCCCCCTTGAATGTTTCGTCGGACGGAGCCTTTTTCGGATTTGGAGGTGCCAATGGGACCGTCGTTGTCGATGACTTCAATCCCATTTTCAATAGCATTTTCCCTGCCACCGAATACAGTACCATGTTAAGTTGTGGGCGTCTACCGGGGGAAAATTCCGATGGATTGATTACGAGCTACGTATCCCATTGGCAAGCGCTGCTTGAAGATTTGGATGTGAATGGAGACATGGTCTTGTCCGATGCCACGGGTGGCGCATGGTTCAACAGCGGCGTTCAAATCCCCTCTCAACAAGATGGCTTGGTCCTCTAAGGCCAATTCATCCTTATCGGTGGTTCGACGCTTGAAGGTACCCTCAACCTGTTGGCTAAGACCGAACTGGAAGAAGGGCAAGGCATTGAATTCGCGGAGGGGTTGACCTTTTCTTCGGATGCGTTGGATGTTTTGGGATGCACAGATCCAGCGGCTTCCAATTACAATCCCGATGCGACCATCGCATTTGGCGTGTGCTTCCTTCCGGGCGACTTCAATGAAGACGGCGCTTATACCGTGGCTGACTTGCTAACGCTCCTCGATGTTTTTGGGTGTGACAACTGCCCGAGCAGCGATCTCAATAACGACGGCATCGTTTCGGTGCAGGACATCTTGATTTGGCTCGGTTATTTTTAATTCCACCCGAGAGACGTTTCGGTTTAAGGTGGATCAGGGTGCTCGAAATTTCTTTCTTGCGGAGGTTGACAAGATGTCACTTAAATTGGGATGTGTAATTTCTAATTTGATCAAATGACCATTCAAGAATTTGTGCTCAAATACAACCTGGAGCCTATTGCAAAAGCGAAACGCATCATGCCTTAAGGGAAGCAGACCTTGCAAGAAGCCATTGATGCCTTGGACTCACAAGAGCTGAAGCCGCTTGTGAATCTTTGATTAAGTTGGCAATTACCAATTAGATGTCTTAAAATCTTTACGAGTGAACACAGTTTAAAACCAATAGAAATTGATGGAAAGACTTATCTCAAGATTGCTTCAGGTGGCAATGCGAATAGCCGTAGTGTTGATGATTTTAGCCTTCATAGCATTTGGTATGGTGGGTGTGTATCGTGTTTCAAAACTTTCTTGGAGGGGACACATTGGCATGTGGTTGACGTGTTCAGTTAGTTTTTTATTGTATTACTGGATTTTTGAAGCGACTGGCTCTGATTATTTGATTATTATGGCAGGGTTAGTCTGCTTCTCTGGTGTTAGTGAAGCTCTCGTTTGGTTTTATGAAAGGTGGAATATTTATGACAATTTGATTGGTGATATGCCGGCAGAGAGTGGCGAGGAAAAGGAGTCTAACCGAGAGTGGTTTTTCGGACTGTTTTCTTCTTTATGCATATTGGTTTTTGTCTTCGTTGGGTTATTCATATGGGATGGACGAGATCCATTTGAAGTTGGGTTTATTACTCACACTTGGTCAAGCCTCTTGGGTTTTGCCATGCTGTGTTTAGGTTTTGGCCTGCCATTGATTGGTTTTTCGGCTAGCTTGTTTTTACAGAGTAATGAAGATTGATCGTAACAGAGGATGAACTGAAGCCGCGGGTGAGTCCCACCAACGCAAGCCGAATCGAAGAGATGAAGAAGCTCCTTGATTGAGTTGCAATTGTGCAGCTAACAGCAAAGGGATAAAGGCTGTTCCTCTGGAGTGCAAGCCTTTTCTCGAGATTTATTTAATGTGACTTACCATCACTTCAGGCCACACTACGAACTTCCCAAATTGGCCTGATTTCTCAACTCTACCGATTTCTTTTCCTCTTTTAGTTGTTATTCAGTCCCCCTGATCAATGCACGGATTCTGAGTAATATTGCTAAAGGTTGTTGTCGATATATTTAGCTAAATAATATAGAAATATTTTCTTGATGTATTCTTCCGATGATTCTAAAAACTTAGCATCCATTAAATCTAGAAAGGGCTGGCAAATAGGCCTGCAAACTTGAACTTTACTGGCAAATAGGTGGGCTAAGTTTTTCTGTTCAAAAACAAACTGAACTAAATAAAATTAGCTTGACCTGAAATCTGTCCAGTCAGGCCGAACCACCTCGATAAAACAATTGTTTACTACATTAACAAGAATTAAATCAACCAACTATGTCAAAAACATCTGATTTTACCTTAGAAGAAGCAGTTTCATTGCTTGCTTTATTCCAGTCAGGAAGCGACGGAAATTTTGATGACTCAGAGTTAAAAGAGATCCAAGAAAATCAATTTTTCAAACAATTTAACGTAATAGATAATTCGCAATTATTCATAGACGTATTAAATTCTGGAAATTTGAATGAGATCTTTACGAAAGAACTTCCAAACTCATTTGAAGGTTGTGAATTGCAATTTAAAGAGGACTTGATAAATGCCATGCTTAAGATTATTCTCGCTGACGGGGAAGTAGAGGAGTCTGAAATAGGCGTTTTACAATTTGCTGGAAGCATAATAGGGCTTACTTCTGAAGACGTAAATCGAATTCTTCAAGATGAAACTAAGAGAATGCAAGCCAGAAATGAAGAATTAAGGGCTGAAATTGAAGCTAAAAAGAGTGAAGCTGCTAGTAGCAGTGGGGGCTGTTTTGTTGCTACCGCAACAATGGGTAACTATGACCATCCTGTGGTTCTTGATTTAAGAGTTTTTAGAGATGAAACTCTCAGTAAAACAATATTTGGTAGGCTGTTTGTTAAATTTTATTATGCTTTCGGACCTTATCCAGCTGCATTAATAGCAAAAAGTAATAAACTAAGAAGATTATCCTTAAAATATTTAATTAAACCATTACATAAATGGGTTAGTAAAAATCAATAAAATATTTAGTCAAATTCAGTTGTGGATAATCATTCTTTCGTTATTCAAGTCTTCAAAAATCTGGGATGTAGTATTAGACGCATGTTGTGGACGTTGTAATGTATGAAGGTGTATGACGTTTTAGAAAGAAACTTTGCGGGGTATGACGTGAAAAATCCCTTGGTTTAATCCTTTATCCGATTTATTATTGAGAAATAAACTAAACCCGATTTCTTTTCTGAGTATAACACCCCCCTTTTTGAACAATATACCTGGACAATCACAAGTCATAGTATTCTTGTTCTGATGGGGTAACAGAATCATAAAGGGAGTTATGGGCAAGTGGTAAAACAAGAACGGTCTGCGAAAGCCAACGGGTTGACCTCCCAGAGTGACAACAAAAGAATGTGGAGTCTAGGCACCACGTAAAAAAACGGGGCGTAACCGAAAAGCCATACGAGTAGGAAAACTTAAAAAAGGAATATCATGGCAGATCAAGAATTACGAGACAGTTCAAATAGACTACTCGGTAGAATCAAAGATGTCGGAGGCAAACTTGAACTTAGAGATGCATCTAACAGACTCAAAGGTAAATATGATCCAAGAAGCGATACGACGAGAGATGCTTCAAATAGACTTGTAGGTAAAGGAAACCTGTTAGGGACTTTACTCTAAAACCTGTAATACAGAAGAGTAGTAATCAAGCCTGTGCTTCACAAAAGAAACTTAAAAAGGCTGGATTGTAAGTTAGCCTGAATAATTATTTAGTTATTTGAATCAGATTTTTCTACTGATTTAACTATTTAACGATAGTCAAAATTTAAATAATATTCTAATGGCTCAACTACCTATGATTTCAAGGGTAGAATAGGAGGAAGAGATATTCTGCTCAAAAAGAGATGAAACCCATAGTGTTTACTAGGGGTTTTGTTGTTTTAATAGAGGGATTCAGATTTGAACCTTAAGTTGAACATCAATGCCTAAGACCCACACTGTAAGGCTTGCCTTTTTTCATGGACTCGAGAGTAATGGTCCAGGAGCAAAGGGAGATTACCTCAAATCCATTTCAGCAGAATTGTTCGCTCCTCGGATTGACTACCGGAATCCGTCGGAAGTCAATCGACTGTGGGAGGAAGCCATAGCATTCAAACCAGATGTGGTTTTGGGGTCGAGCATGGGAGGCTGGTTTGCATTGCATCTGAGTGCATTCCTCGATGTCCCCGTAGTACTCTTCAATCCCGCGTTGGTCGGCCGGTCCTTTGATCCGATTCCACTAGAATTGAGTGAAAACCGACCTCTGGCGCATGTCTTGCTTGGGAAGTTGGATGAGCAAATCTCAGGGGATGCATCCCTGGAGTGGATGACACAAAGAGGCATTCTGCCTCACGTAGATTGGATTGAAGAAGGGCACCGTGTTTCTTCTGAGGCCTTTGAGCGATTTAGTAGCCAGGCACTCTACACGATTTCCAAGGCGAAAAGGTACGACCGCTCTGAATTCTCGGAGCAATTGCATTCGCAATTAAAGCTTGGGCCATTGGAGCAATCTCTTGCCCATGCCGTAATGCATAAGTTTTATACCAAAGATGCCATCTGTACTTACAGCGGTGGAGTGTTGCCTCGCGGACAATCTTTTGCACAACGTCGCTGGACAGATGAATTGAATCTCATTGAGGCTCAGCTGAATAAGGTTCAACAAAACGCTCTTGATTCACAGGTTCAATTGAAAGGCTTTAGAGAACAATTGGAATTGATGGCGAGTGATCCTGATTGGGCTGATCCACGGGTTCGCAAAAAAATGAGTGACACATTGCAGGGCATCACAAGAATCGGATCGGTTTCAGGGTCAGCTTTACCGTATAGCCGAAATACGTTAATCCCTCGAACAACTCCAATCATCTATCATGACATTCTGACTTTTTTCAATGAGCAAATTCAGTATGCACACGTGAAAAGTAAGTCAGATATTGACGTGGATTCGGCTGTGATTGAAGCCAAGCGGCAAGCGTTCAATGTCGATTTCAACGCTTCAAATGCTCCGAATTATCAATCTTTTCGACGTGTGAGTTGGATGGCGATACCGAAGCACATCAATGGGAAATCCTCATACGCGGTCACTGCCTCAGTTGGAATACCTTATCCGAGAGATAGATCACGTCACTTGCATTATTGGTCCGCTCTAGGTGACGGAACTTGGAAATTTGAGTACTCTGAGACAGGAAAGCTGGGCAAAGTTTAGCTTCAGTAATTATTTGAATTTAGTAAATGAACTAGAAGCCGACGTACACAGCTGCGACTTCTGCTGGAACATGTGCTTGAAACGGTTCATTAACCTCAATTTGATTAACATTACGAGATGAAGATTGAAATGTGGCACTATGAAGGTTTGGAACAAGGGAGACGAAATGCGTGATCGAAGGTGTCAATCTCTATCTGGTCCAAGGTTGTCAATTTCGGATTCAAATAAAATGCGCGTTTTCAAATGAATATTCAACTAGAAATCAAGGAATGCATGACGAGAGCGATGCGAAGGGAATGCCATCTGCTTATCATGATCGCATGCAGTGGCTTCTTGAATGCTCTGCAAGGCCAAACCATTGTGAATACGGAGACTTTGCTCATTCAAGGTGATAGCACGTTGGTTTGGACGGCTGGTATCGGAGGAGACTTTTCGCGAGGAAACATTCATGTTACTGACTTGTCGGTGGATGCGGGCATTACGATTGACCGTGGGCTCACCGTGTGGAAATTGATGACTTCTTACAACCGACTGGCGGAAGATGGCACGACCATTCAAGGCAACTCATTTGGGCATTTGCGCTGGGAGTGGGGCGAGGTTAGTCGGGTGCATTTTTTCGGATTCCTCCAAACATCTTCAAACAATGTGTTGCTGATGCAACAACGTAATTTGCTGGGTGCAGGCGTAAAATACCGTTTGGTGGATAAGGAAAAAGGTTGGTTGTCAGCTAGTTATGGTTGTTTTTGGGAGCAAGAAATCTATCTTTCAGAAGTGGTTGAAACGGATACGGATTTGCTTCGCAGTAGTGCCATTCTTTCCGGACAGCTCAATCCGAGCCCTGAATTTTCAACTCGATTGACCGCATATATACAGAGCGATTATCGCAATTGGGCTGATTCAAGGGCTTACGTTGAATGGGCTTTTGACGTTTCTCTTACCGAACGTGTCGCATTCGAATACAACTTTGGACTGCGTTGGGATGGAGAACCGCATGCCGGGTTGAGTGCTTGGGATATCGGGTCAACCATTGGCTTGCGATTTGGGTTTAATGGAATTAAATAAGCCGGGAGCGGCTTGTGAATGGATGATGAAATGACGCAGAAAAAGGCAAAGTATTTGACGAAATCACGCTTCAAGGTGGCGTTGCATTGTCCGACAAAATTGCGGTATGAATTGGATTCGAAGCAGTACTTCAATGGAGACGAGCGCAATCCTTTTTTAGCGGCGCTTGCTGAAGGAGGGATACAGGTGGGTGAATTGGCAAAGCTGCATTATCAAGATGGTGTTGAATGCCGTGAGAGCACATATGAGGCCTCGCTCTCTGAGACGACTCGCTTGTTGGAGGCCGGACATCGTGTGTTCTTCGAACCGGCGCTTCGAGACGGATTTAAATTTGTCCGGGTGGATGTGCTGGAAATCACTGATCACGAAATTCGGATCATAGAAGTGAAGTCCAAATCATTGGAGGGTGATGCTGGCCGTCAGTTTTTCAATACGAGAGGTGTGGATGGGGCCTGGCGCCCTTACATTGAAGATGTCGCATTTCAAGTGCACGTCGCGAAACAGTACTTCAGGCGTCTGGGATACAAACAAGAGGTCAAGGGATACTTGTTTTGTCCGGATAAAGAGAAAGCCGCTACAGTAGATGGGCTTCATGAGCATTTTTTAATCCGCCGAAAAGCGAATGGAGGGGCTGCCTGCGTCGTTAGCGAGGAAACGACATTGGCAAATCTAGGATCCTCGGTTATGACGTTGGTTGATGCTTCAGAAGCTGTTCAAAACCTGCATGAAGACACAACGGAGTACGCCCGTGATGGATGGGATTCGGTCACATTCATGGGGGCCATCGATTGGCTGGAGGAGTTGTTGATTCTGCAGTCAAAAGGCATGTCGCTGCCGCAAATGCCGGTTGGGAAGCATTGTTCCAAATGTTCCTTTGCAACCAAAGGGGAGCTGCCTGTTCAGGGGAAAGTCAGTGGTCGGAGGGTTTGTTTTGAAAACACACTCGGCTGGGGACAATCAGAATTTGATCGGCCCAAAGTTTGGGATGTCTGGAACTTCCGGTCCAAACTTCCCTATGAAGAAGGGCGATGGTTCATGGATGAGTTGACTTCTGAAGATTTCAAATCGGAATTGGCACTTCCCGAAGCCTTTGACTTTGATGGTGTGAAGATGCCTTCAGCACAGCGGCAATGGATTCAGATTGCTTCTGCCAAAGGTGATTTTAAGGGTGTTTACTTGGATCGTCCAAACCTCAAGAAAGAAATTGAGTCGTATACCTGGCCGTTGCATTTCATCGACTTTGAGACCACTGCACCAGCCATTCCCTTCTTCAAAGGTTATCGGCCATACCAGGGAGTTTCTTTTCAATTCTCACACCACATCATGCATCAGGATGGCAGGGTTGAGCATGCGGGTGAGTATTTGGGTGAAGGTCAGGGCATCGACCCCACCTTTGAATTTGTGGTACGGTTGCATGAAGAACTCTCGAAAGATGAGGGCACGGTTTTCATGTTCTCATTCCACGAAAACACCTACTTGAATTACGCCATTCGTCTATTGGCGAAGAGCAGCCCATATGGTCAAAGTAGAACGAATGAGTTGATTGAATTCCTCCAATCAATCTGCAAACCTACAGAGGGAAGTCCCATCCAATGGACACCAGGACCACGTCTTTTAGTGGACATGGCGGTGACCATTCGTAATTTCTTCTGGCATCCCTTGATGCAAGGTTCCAATTCCATCAAGCTTGTCTTGCCAGCCGTATTGAATGCTAGTGACTATTTGAAAGAGAAATACGAGCAACCCATTTATGGCACGGCTACATTGTCCAGTCTCAATTTCTCCAACCATGCGTGGGTGGCCTTTGATTCGGCCACGGGTTTGGTCATTGATCCCTACAAAAGACTGCCCAAATTTGGTAAGGAACAGCTGGGGGTAGATCTGCAGGATGTGGCTAGGATCTATGGGGATGACGGCATTGGAAACGGCGGTGCTGCCATGACCGCATGGAGCTATATGCAATTCGCAGAAATGACTGATGCGGAGCGACAGATGTTGATGGAAGCGCTCAAAAAATATTGTGAACTCGATACCATGGCGATGGTGCTGATCATGGAGTATTTCTTGCATGAGACAACGTAGCTTGCATCCAAGAATTCGATTTTGAAGGGAGAAGAATATCTTCACCTACGTGAATGGAAGTTGGTGGATTTGAGTGTTTATTGTAAAAAAAAAAGAGTGTTATGAAGAAGATGATAAACGGCCTTGTTACAGCACTTCAATCGTTGTTGTCGCTCGTCTTTTTGGGGTCAGGGGGGATGAAGGTGCTTACGCCATATGATGTGTTGAAGACCAACCCTGGAATGGAATGGGCGAGTGATTTCTCAGCCAACTCCATCCTTGCGATTGGTTCAGTCGAGTCTTTATTGGCCATGGGGCTGCTAGTGACGCTCTTTCGATCTAGAGTGAAGAAGTACGCATCCATGTTAGCTTCAGGCCTCGCTTTGGTCATGGTAGGAGCAGCCGTTACGCATCTGATGCGTGGAGAGCAAATTGTACCGAACGTTGTTTTGTTCGGGATTGCCTGCCTTGTGGCGGTCGCTCGAAAGGGACGTCTTTGATCTCTCTAGTCTTTGTTGGACCCTTGCATCCATCTTGAGAATGACCGACTTTTCTTGAATGAATTTGAGCAAAATAAAAGGAGCTACCCTGCTCGAGTTTTTGGTTTTGAGTACTGCCGCATGCGGCCAAAACCAACAGGCTCTGAAGGTGGATGCCTTGGGCTGGGTTTTTCAAGAGTACGGGCTCACGTATGAGCGGTGCATTTCCAATGCGCTGAGTGTGCAAATCGGCGGCGGGTTCCATGCGGGCAACCAGACCATGGAAGCCATTCCAAGTCCGCTGTCTCTTCCTCAGTTCCTGGTGCAGGAATCCACGCTCAGTGGATTTTTTGGCCTCGTTGAAATGCGCTGGTATGTTCAAGGCCAAGCAGGAAAGGGGCTTTATTTGGCCGCTGCAGGCCAACGATCGAATCGGGAGTATGTGGCTGCTGACGGAGCGCTGCTGTTGTCCAAAAAATCAGTGGGCGCCTCAGCGATCTTCGGGTTTCAAGCGGTCAGGGGCAAGCTGCTCTTGGATGTTTTTGCCGGCACGAAAACCATGAACGACGACCGTGAAGGCGAATACCGGGAGTCGTACGCCTTGTTTCCTCATTCGGGTTGGCAACTGCGCTGTGGATTGAACATGGGCTTGGCGCGTTGATGCGCTAGGAACGTTGAAAGTCACTCCGGTCCAAGCCGAAGTAGAGGCACTGCATGCCGTGAAATACACGCTTGTCTTCGAAGGCCAGCCCGATTTTTATGATGACCGCTTGTGAGGCAAGGTTGTCGGGTCGAACAATGGCGATGATCCGTTCCAAGCCGAGCGTCTCAAAACCATGGTGAATCAGCGCCCTGCCCGCCTCGGTGGAAAAGCCTTGATTCCAGAATTTCTTTTTGATCCGGAATCCTACCTCCACCTCACCCGTGTCTAGCAGGTGCTTTAGGATGAACCACCCCATGAATTCGCCCGTCTCGGTGAGGTATGTGGGCCAAAGTCCCAGTCCAGGGTGTTCCCGTGCGTAGTGCACTATGCGAGGAACCGCTGCTTCGTTGTGGCCAGGTGGCCGCGGAGCCCCATCGGTGATGTAGTGCATAACGGCAGGGTCAGCATCCAATGCGTTGAGTGCGCCGATGTGATTCGACGACAATGTCACGAGCGTGAGCCTTGCTGTTTGTAACCAACTGGAGCCTGCACGGGTTTGTTTTTTCACGAGTCAAAGATGGACCTTTTGATTTCCTCGAGGGTTAAATTAATTTTGAATCTCACGAATCCAAAACTCGGGGAGGGTGGTCAACTTGATGCCGTGTTCCTTTTTTTTAAATTGAAATCCATGAAGCGTATTGTTTGGTTTGTTTTGCTTTTGTGTCAAGCGGGTTTGCCTACCATCCAAGCCCAAGTATTGAGCAATGAGTCCATGTCCTTTGGAGGAGATACGCGTACGTATTTGAAATACATTCCGGAGGGATACGACGAGGGAGTCGCTGCTCCGATTGTCCTGAACTTCCACGGCGGGAGCGGCAATGCCAATGGGCAATTGGGAATGGCTGACATGCGTGCCTTGGCTGATGCGGATCAATTTATCCTCTTGTATCCCGATGCCCTGCCGGACCCCAATGATGGGGGTTCGACCAACTGGCAAGTGGTTACTTCTGGAGATTTGCCTTTTACGCTCCCCAATCCGCACGATGACATTGGTTTTGTCGATGCATTGATTGACGAAGTGAGTGCCGAACACAACGTGGATTTGAACCGGGTATATGCGCTGGGTTATTCCAACGGTGGAGGATTCACATTTGACTTGGCCTGTCGACTCAATCACCGGATTGCCGCTGTTGGTGTCGTCGCACGCACGATGTATATCGAATCTTTTGAATCCTGCAATGTGACGCACCCTACTGCCGTAGTCACCATTTTAGGAACGGATGATTTCGCTTCGCCGTATGATGGCCTCACCTACGAAGGCACGCTGTATTTCGCCTCGGCAGAAGATTCGCACCAGCTTTGGGTCGACGCCAACGCGTTGGGTTCAAATCCAGAACAAACCTCGTTAGAAAATATAGCGACCAACGACGGGAGTACAGTGGACCTTTTCTCTTGGACCCGTTCCGATGAGTGCATGGAACTTCAACATTACCGTGTCAATGGTGGCGGGCACGATTGGCCAGGTACCTTTGGGAATATGGACATGGTGGCGCACGAGACCATCTGGAATTTCGTGAAAGATTATGGCCTTGAAGGGCACTTGGATTGCAGTGCGAGCACGGTGGTGAATGAAGATGTGCGGACTGAATCGTACACGGTGTTCCCCAACCCGGCCAATGATCGGGTCACGCTTTCGACGCACTTTGAGAGACCCTGGACCTACACTGTGACCAATGTACAAGGGCAGGTCATCCAATCAGGCCAATCCAGTCTGCATCAAGTGGAACTTCCTATGGACAATTTGAGCTCAGGGATGTATTGGGTGCAAATGGGAACGGATTCGAAGATTTCACCCACATTCCCCCTTGTGGTGAGGCATTGATGACACCGTTGTCGTCTGAGAAATCCCGGTACGGATTACGGGTGTCCAGATTGGACTCCAAGTGCGATGTGTTTGGATGCTTGTTAGCCCCAGTAAAACAGGCCTTTTTTACTCAAAAAATGCAACTTTTTGAGGTGAAATACGTAAAATAAGGTATGAGTAAACTAACCGTTACCCCCTTCATTTCTAAAGTGTTGTGGATGGCATATTCCAATGACATCGACCATCTAAACGAACGCATTGAACGCCGCATTCATTGGAGAAAAGAGTTTCTGAAACGATCTTCCAAAGCAGCGACCAAAAAACTCAAAACGATGTGGTACAATCTCTCAAAAGGTCACCTCTATCAACTGAACAAACTGAAGAGCGAACGACTGCGTTTGGTGCTTTCGTTGTCATTTGGGTTTGTCGCTATTTGCGGAGCTTCTGTTGCCTTTACGGCATTGATGGTGGGATTGGTACGGATGGTTTTGCCGTTCTGACCAACGTCGCGGCATCGCACCTTACTGAAACACCCGAATGCAGTCGATGGTCATTTCTTGAGGAAATGAGGTAGAGGCATCGGGGTAGCCCGGCCAGTCTCCGCCGACGGCGACGTTGAAGATGAAAAAGAACGGCTGGTTGAACGGATACGGTTGTCCATTCATTTGGGAGCTGTTGATGGAGAAGAACTCCACATCATCCATGAGCCAACTGATTTGATTGGCTTCCCATTCCACGGAAAACAGGTGAAACGCATCGCTAAATGGCTCGCCGCCCGGCAGGGTGACGCTGTTGCCCGTGTATTGGTGTGCGTTGAAGCTGCTTCCCCAGTGGCCGGTGCCGTGGGTAGTGGAGGGAAGGTTGCCGATCAATTCCATGATGTCAATCTCGCCACACGAAGGCCATCCCGATTCTGAGAAGTTGCCCCCGAGCATCCAAATAGCTGGCCAGATGCCCTGTCCTTCCGGAAGTTTGGCTCGAACGTCGATGCGGCCATACTGGAACTCCTGCAAATCTTCTGACTTCATGCGGGCCGAGGTGTAGCTCGATCCTTCTTGGCGTGCCGTGATGGTGAGGAATCCATCGGCCACGGAACTGTTGGAAGTCGAGTTGGTGTAATTCTGCCATTCGTTATTGCCCCAGCCGGAAGCCCCCAGTTCATGTGTCCAATTGGAGGAATTGATGGTGTTGCCGTCAAATTCATCCGACCACACCAGCGTCATCCCAGGATAGGAGTCCGCCGCGGGATAGCCCCCTCCAGTTTCATCGTCATTGCCAGCATCAATCCGTGTCAGGACATACGTGAAATACAGCTCCGCTGCATTGCAGTTGACATCGTCTCCCTGTGTCTGGAGAATCAACGTGTTGTCCGTGAGGCTCACGATGTCATAGACCAAGCCGCCATCTGTCGTACCGATAAAAGGGCAGGAGCAAGCACCCGTTCCGGGAATCAATTCGAAGCTGCCGGTCCCGCTGTTGTCGCTGCTTGGAGTGAAGTTCAATTCGGCCGAAGAGCAGCTGTAGGTCTGTTCAGAGTAGTTTTGAAAGGCATCGATGACGCTACCGTTGTAGTTCGTGGTCAAGGAGCCGTCCGCTTCGAACGTATAGACGTCATCGTATTGAGCCGACTGCAGCCCTCCCGGGTCGCTGGAATACCATTCGTTGCTGCCCGCCGCAGGTCCCACCTCCACCGCGCCCGCTGCGGTGCTCATCGCCCACGATCCTACAAGCAGTGCGGGAAAAACGCCGCTTCCTCCGCACACACCTGCAGCATCCTCATACAGGCAGGCTTCAGAGGGGTCGTTCACGTAATTGCACGCGGTGAGATCAACACACAAATCGCTATCGTCCCAAATCCCATCCTGATCGCTGTCCACTTGACCAAATACCCCCAAGATCCCCAGGATGTCCATGATGGAAATTTGGTAGTCGGCATCGACATCGGGATTCCATCCACATGTGGACTGCGCACTCCCAGACGTGATCAGTACCAAACTCAACACACCACTCAATAAAACTTTCATTCGTTCAATGGATTGCGCATTCGAGTCGAATCGATCTGCTTTCTAAAGTTAAGCATTATTTGTTGCCGGTGACGGTGTCAAATCCTGCTGCCTTCACCATCTTTCTTCAGTGGATTTACAGCGACGAAGTTTTAATCACACGGCTGACGGCTGTGGATGCTGACAAGGCAGTGGTCGTAATGGGTTGAATGAAATAGATGCCGTCGGGCTGTCCCTCCGCATTCCAGGTTGCTCCGGCAGTTGGAATGATCAAATATTCAACGACTTGTCCGAAGGAATTGACGATGCGCACTGTTGTGGGCAAAGTGGCGCCCTCGAGACCTGGAATCCAAAGTTGGTCCGTGAAAGGGTTGGGGTAAGGGCGACTCGTTCCGAATTCATGCGCTTCTGAAACGTCCACCACGGGTTGGCAGTCCACCTCCAAAGGCACCATGCTGGAAATTCCGCACGCATCGAAGGTGAATGTGGAAGCCCGCTCCACAGCCAAAGACACACCGAGTCGTTCGTTGGCGGAGATGGTGTCGCGCTCGCACCATTCATTGGAAGGCCAATTGGTCACGCTGGGGTACATGCTTTCGCCCCATTCGTTGACGTGGCCCAACCGCATGGCATGGCCCAACTCGTGCATCAAGACATAAGCAAATTTCGCT
>MDSY01117987.1_pt1 | contig 23784 bp, 23 predicted proteins | sample 811131 | NCBI WGS metagenome assembly MDSY01 (sample SAMN05326643, study PRJNA326480) | marine metagenome | isolation source: seawater | place: Atlantic Ocean: South West | collected 2010 | reverse complement strand
CTTGATTAACTTTAGAAAAGTTAAAGTGTCTAATTCCTTTTGACCTCTTGCTTTTCTTACTGAATTTAAAGATGTTTTTAAAAAATTATTAGTATTTACTCCTGGAATCTCTAAAGGGTATTGGAATGCTAAAAAAATTCCCTTTTGGGCTCTCTCTTCTATTTTAAGTTCATTTAAATTCATGTTATCAAAACTAATTTCACCTTCAGTCTCATAGCCATATTTACCTGACAATACATTTGCTAACGTGCTTTTTCCCGATCCATTGGGGCCCATAATTGCGTGAACTTCACCAGGTTTAATATCTAAATCTATGCCCTTTAAGATTAATTTTTCATTAATAGTAGCTTTTAGGTTTTTAATTGCTAACATTAGCCAACACTTCCTTCTAAGCTAATAGCTACCAGTTTCTGTGCTTCTACAGCAAATTCCATTGGTAATTGTTGTAATACTTCTTTACAGAATCCGTTTACAATTAAACTAACAGCTTCTTCTTGGTCAAGACCTCTTTGATTACAATAATAAAGCTGTTCTTCATTAATTTTAGTAGTAGTTGCCTCATGCTCTATAGTTGATGTTGAATTCTTGTTCTTTATGTATGGAACTGTGTGTGCCCCACACTTATTACCCATTAATAGAGAGTCACATTGAGTGTAATTTCTTGAGTTAATTGCTTTTTTATTAATATCAACTAAACCCCTATATGTATTGTCTGCATTACCAGCTGATATACCTTTAGAGATTATTTTACTTTTAGTGTTCTTTCCTAAGTGTATCATTTTGGTACCAGTATCTGCTTTTTGATAGTTGTTAGTAATAGCTATAGAATAAAACTCTCCTACTGAATTGTCTCCTTGCAAAATACAACTTGGGTATTTCCATGTTATTGCCGAACCTGTTTCAACTTGGGTCCATGAAATTTTAGAATTTTTCCCTCTACAAGCTCCTCTTTTAGTTACAAAATTATATATTCCTCCTACACCATTCTTATCTCCAGGATACCAATTTTGAACTGTGGAATATTTAATTTCTGCATCATCTAAAGCTATTAATTCAACATTCGCAGCATGTAATTGATTTTCATCTCTCATAGGAGCGGTGCAACCCTCTAGGTAGCTTACATAGCTTCCTTTGTCTGCGATAATTAAAGTTCTCTCAAATTGTCCCGTTTCCGATGCATTAATTCTAAAATACGTTGAAAGCTCCATTGGGCATCTTGTGTTTGGTGGAATATATACAAAAGAGCCGTCAGTAAAAACTGCTGAATTCAATGTAGCAAAATAATGGTCACTAAGAGGTATAACTGAACCTAAATATTTTTTTACTAAATCTGGATGTTTTTGAATAGCCTCAGAGATTGAGCAAAAAATTATTCCTTTTTTTGTTAGTTCGTCTTTAAATGTTGTAGCTACAGAAACTGAATCAAATACTGCATCAACTGCTATTCCATTTAATCTTTGTTGTTCAACCAAAGGTATTCCAAGTTTTTTATAAGTTTCTAATATTTTTGGATCAATTTCATCTAAGCTTTTAGGTTTTTCTGAAGAACTTTTTGGTGCAGAGTAATAATATAGGTCTTGATAGTTAATTTTAGGATATTTTGGTTTTTGCCAATTAGGTTCTTTTAAGCTGCTCAGCCTTTTAAAGGCTTTAAGTCTCCATTCTAACATCCATTTAGGTTCTTTTTTAATGTTAGAGATAAACTTTATAGTATTCTCGTTTAGCCCTTTTGGAGCTCTAATACTTTCAATGTCAGTAGTAAAACCGTACTTATATTCTTTATTGATATTAAGATCTTGATTTTTCATTACCCTTTTATTTTCTTGTTTGTTAAAAAAAATATTCTTGTTTCGAAACTAGTTCATTAAGGCTCTTGTTTTCAAAAAAACTATTAATATGTTTTTCTAAATCATCCCAAAGATTGTGTGTTATACATTTAACTGTTCTGCCTCCACAACCTTTTTTTGATTCTTTTTTGCAATTAAGCGTTTTAACCTCTTCATCTACTGCAAAAATAATACTGGAAAGTTTTATGTCTTTAGCTTTCTTATCTAACATATATCCACCATGTGGCCCTCTTACACTCTTAACTAAATGATTATTTTTTAATTTTAAAAATAATTGCTCTAAATATGAAAGAGATATATTTTGTCTTGTAGCAATTTCGTTTAAACTTACAGGCTTAATGTCCTCGTTAGAGGCTAAATCGGCCATAGCCATAACTGCATATCTTCCTTTAGTGGTTAATTTCATTGTTTTTTACTATTTTCTAAGGTTAAATAACTTAACCTGACTGATTTAGTCAAGTATATAAAAAAATAAATTGTCCCATGTAAAACATGCTATAAGTCATTTTTTTTGACACTAATTATCATTACTAATTCATGAAACCAAAAAGTACCGAAATTTTTATACCTGGACCTGCTGGAAGACTTGAAGGAAAGTACTATAAAAATCCAAAATTTGGATCACCAGTTGCAATTGTGCTTCAACCACACCCACAGTATGGGGGTTCGATGAATAATAAAATTGTACAAACTACTTATAATATTTTTTTAAAAAATGGTTTCTCTGTAATTAAAATTAATTTTAGAGGAGTCGGCAAAAGTGACGGTGTTTTTGACAATGGCCAGGGAGAATTATCAGATGCTGCTGCTGCATTGGATTGGATAGAAAGAGAAAACTTAGATTATAGTCAATGTTGGGTTTCCGGATTTTCATTTGGAGCTCTAATATGTATGCAGCTCATCATGAGAAGACCAGAAGTTAATAACTTTATTGCTATATCTCCTCAACCAAATGTATATGATTTTTCATTTTTAGCTCCATGTCCTACATCAGGTCAAGTACTTTATAGCGATGGTGATGAATTGGTAACCAAAGAGAGTATTGATGAATTAGACAATAGAATTAAAAATCAAAGGGGTATTGAAGTAATTTTTAAAAAGATTAAAGATGCAAATCATTTTTTTAAAAATAAAGAAGATGAACTATCTAAAGAAATAGAAAAATATATTAAAGAAAAAACTGCTCTTATTTAAACTCTATTAAACTTCCACCCTTTGTTGGTCTGGATACTCCTGTTGTCTTGGTAAATGTAATTGGCTTATTAAAAAAAGATCTTATTGCAAGATATGCAAAGGCTTGGGATTCAATAAAATTTCCATTTACTTTATAGTCATCTATATTAACTGTTAGGATATTACTTCTCTTTTTAATTCTTTCAAAGATATAGTCATTTTTTCTTCCACCGCCACATAAGATAATTTCTCGAGGTTTGTTTAGAAAAAAATTTAATGAATTAACAATAGTCAGTGCGGTAAGTTCTGATAATGTTGTAATTGAATCTTCTACACTTAAGCCTCTTATTGAGCTTAGGTTGAAATCATTTACGTCTAATGATTTCGGAGGAAGAGAGTCATAATACGGGTCGCTTAAAAGACTATCTAGCACGATTTTATCAACTCTACCTTTAAAAGCTATTGCGCCTTTGTTATCAAATTGTATTTTATTATTTGACTTAAGTTGTAACAATTTATCTATTAAAAAGTTTCCTGGACCAGTATCAAAACTTACCATGTCATCATTTATATCTAAATAAGTTATATTAGATATTCCTCCAATGTTCACAAAAACAACTGGCTTCTTTAGCTGTAACTTCTTTTGTAACAACTTGTGAAATATAGGCACTAATGGTGCGCCTTGTCCTCCATTTTTTAGGTCGTTTTCCCTAAAATTATAAATTACATTCAATCCCATTAACTCGGATAAGGCTTTTCCATCACCAAGTTGGATAGTTTTTTTTTCATTAAAACTGTGAAAAATTGTATGTCCATGTAGTCCGATCAAATCGATTGTCGATTTGTTAATCTTCAATTTTTCTAAAAGTAAATTTATAGCTTTAGAGTGCAAAAAAGTAATTTCTTTTTCTAGATTGACTATTTCATCTTTATTACTTTCTAAATCCTGAGCTTTATCTATTTTTTCTTTGAGTGTTCTTATTCTATGCTTCATATTTTTTACATATGGAAAGAAAAAATCTCCTATTAAATTTAATGTATCTTCTCCATCTGACTCGACGATTGACGTATCTATACCATCACAAGATGTACCACTCATTAATCCTATTGCTGTAATTAATTTTTTCATTAATAGTTATTTAATTTATAACTATTATTGTGTAAAAGTAATTTTAAATCAAATTATCTATGAAAAATAACTTTATTAACGAAATAACTCAAAGAGGTTTTTTTCACCAGTGCACTGATCAAAATAAATTAATAAATTTAATTAATATCAAGCCTATTAAGGCTTATATTGGTTTTGATTGTACTGCTTCAAGTCTACATGTAGGAAGTTTATTGCAAATTATGTGTTTAAGGCTGTTACAAAAATATGGACACCAACCAATAGTTTTGCTTGGTGGGGGGACAACACTTATAGGCGATCCATCAGGAAAAGACTCGACTAGAAAAATTTTAGACGAAAAGACAATTAATGAAAATATTAAAAAAATAAAAAAAATTTTTGAAAAATTATTAAATTTTAAAAATGAAAAAACTAAACCAATATTTGTAAATAATGCTGAGTGGTTAAATAAATTACAATACATAGATTTCTTAAGAAATATCGGAAAACATTTTACCATTAATAAAATGCTAAGTTTTGATAGTGTAAAGTTACGCTTAGAAAGAGAACAGTCACTTAGCTATATGGAGTTTAACTACATGATTTTACAAGCTTACGATTTTTATAAATTAAATGAACAATATTCTTGTGATCTACAAATAGGTGGCTCGGATCAGTGGGGTAATATTATCAATGGTGTCGAGCTGGTTAGAAAAATTAGTAAAAAAGAATCTTTTGGTTTAACAACTCCATTAATAACAGTATCGTCAGGTGCTAAAATGGGCAAAACAGAGAACGGTGCAATCTGGCTAAGTGAAGAATTATTATCACCTTACGACTACTGGCAGTTTTGGAGAAATACTAGTGACTATGACGTGGTAAGATTTTTAAAATATTTTACAGAAATGGATGCCGATGAGATAGAAAAAATGTCTAAAAAAGAAACAAATATCAATAACTTAAAAATTTTGTTAGCAAACGAGGCAACGAAAATTTTACACGGTGAAGATAAAGCAAAAGACTCTGAGAAAACAGCGAAAGAAACATTTGTTAGTAGAGGAATAGGTAAAAACTTGCCAGAAAGTTTAATTAAAAAATCGAAATTAGAGAATGGAATACAAATAATAGAATTATTATACGAAAATAAAATTATGAACTCCAAAAGTGAAATTAGAAGAGCAATCAACGAAAAAGGTATAAAAATTAATGATATTCTTTTAGAAGATGAAAAAAAAATTATAGGACTTAAAGATTTTAAAGGAAGTAATTGTATTAAAATCTCACACGGTAAGAAGAAACATTTTATAATTAAACTAAATTAAGTTTAATTTTTTTTAATTTTTTCTAGAGCTCTTGTTATAAATCTAGGTGTAATAGTTTTTACTGGATTGACGGTAGTTTTGATATTTCTAGGCAGGCCTTTCATCTTAAAACTTACTCCAAAAACTCCTTCGCCCACTTTATCACCAACTAATATGCCGCCAACAACAGGAATTTTTGAAACTAAACTATTTAACATTTTAGCTGGAACTAATGTTCCGCTTAAACTTACTAAACCAGTTTTTTTTTCTATGTAACCTTCCATGTGAAGAGAGACACTTGGTCCTAGAGCTAATATCTCTTTAATTGTAGTTACATTTTCATTTTCTTTTAAATCAATTTGCAAGATATCGAAGCTCATACCCTGGCCTTTTAAGAGATCAGTAACACCACCAAGGTCAGCTAATGCTAACAAAGTGGCAAAAGCAGGCGCTTTAATAACTTTAAAATCTTCAATTGTAAGTTTTGAAACAGAACTTGTTTCGTCAAACTCAGAATTATATAGCAACTTTCCATCTTTAATTCCCTCAAAAAATTTAAACCCACTAATTAGTGCTTGCGGAAAGTCAGAATAGACTTCTAATATTTTTTTATTATTTGGATCTTTTTTTAAAGAAATATCTAAATACTTATCTTCTGAAAATTCACTTTTGGCGGAAATCTTATTAAACTTACCTTTTTCAATTGACCCTATTAAATTAAAATTACTTAAAGGAATTTTAGATTCGGTTATCAAATTTTTGATTTGTATTTCTACTTCTTTACTAAAATTTTTTAATAAACTTGATTCCCCGGGACTTGACATTAATTTTAATAAATTTGTTGAATCATATTTATCTCCCAAAATAGATATCGTGTCTTCAAAATTTATTATAAAATTATTATTCTCTTGATTTTTATCAAATGTTTGAATTTTAATACTCGATAGTTTTTCTATCACTTTTTTACGGTTTAAAACTAAATCTTTGACAGAAATAATATTTTTACCCTCTGTAAAATATATAGTTTTAAAATTAAATTTTTTATTTTTAGGACTATATTCAACTTTAATATTACTTATTTTTTTTAATCCTGTTTGGAAATTTATTTCTTCAAAAAAAATATTTTCAGCTAAATCTAAATTAATAAGATAATTTTGATTCTTTTTGTTTAGATTATGATTTACTTCAAATTTTTGATAATTTAAATCATTAAAACTATAAAGCCCATTAAACAAAAGTAAATTTTTATTTTTTTTATTAAATATTATTTTTAATTTAACATTTTCAAATAAAATTTTTTTTATAGTTTTTTTAATAAACTTACTTTTAAAATAATTTTTTAAAATTATTTGAGATTGTGAGATATTTCCACTAGACTTGTAATTATAATCCGTAATTTTAAAATTATTATTAATTTTTAAATTAAAATCATGAATAAGCGATCCTTTTGTTTTAATCTTATTTTATTTAAAAAATTTTTCTTTTAAAAAAAATTTATTTAATTGATCTTCTTTTAAATTAAATTGTGAATTAAATTTCCCTTTAATTTCAATTTCTTTTTTTCGTTGAATATCAATTGATCCATTTGATACTAGAACACCCTCATATTTAGCATTGATAGAATTAATTAAGGTTAGGTTGTTGTCTATTTTGAAATTAAAACTTATGTTATTTATTTTTACGTCACTTGTTATTTTAGCATTAATCTTTTTAATTGTTCCGCCTGCTTTATAATTCACAATGTTAAAATTTTTATTTGTATTTAAATCAAAGAATGCTTTTTCAACCTCTCCTCCATTTATGTTGTTTAGTAAATAAGTTTTAAAATTTGAAGGCTTAATACGAATTGCTATTTTTTTAATATCTTTGGTTTTAAATTTTTCAACTTTAAATAATATTTGGTTTATTTGTATTTTTGAATTTAAAAATGTATTTATTTTTGTGTAAATTTTAATTTCTGTTATAGGAATTTTTACATTTTGGTAAATAATTTTTGGATTTTCAGTAGACAAAAATAATTGAATTTTTTTTATATCCAGCTTTATTTTAATTTTTTCTAATTCTATTTCGACTCTAGGATTGTTATCCTTGATGCTTTTAACAATTAAATTATTAAATTTTGATGTCTCAATGCCAATGGTTGATAAATATGCAACTATTGAAGAAAATAATAATAAAAATATTAAAAAAGATAAATATAAAAATTTTTTCATTATGATTTAAATAAGTTGCCTTCTATGAACTGATCTAAATTTCCATTTAATACATCATCGGGGTTTGTACTTTCAATTTTAGATCTTAGATCTTTTACTAGTCTATATGGCTGCAAAACATATGAACGTATTTGATGGCCCCAACCAATATCTGTTTTTGAACTAACTTTTTTCTCTTCCTGCTCTTCTCTTTTTTGTATTTCATTTTCATATAATCTTGCTTTTAACATTTTATAACATGTTTCTTTGTTTTTATGTTGTGATCTTTGATTTTGACATTGTACGACAATTTTTGTTGGAATATGAGTTATTCTAACGGCGCTATCTGTAACATTAACATGTTGTCCACCAGCTCCACTTGATCTATAGGTGTCAATTCTTAAATCTTTTTCATCTATTTTGATATCAATTTCATCATTTATTGATGGATAAATCCATACGCTTGCAAAGCTTGTGTGTCTCCTTGCTCCGCTGTCAAAAGGAGATATTCGAACTAGTCTGTGAACACCAGACTCATTTTTCATTAACCCATATAAGTATTCACCTGTTACTTTGAGTGTTGATGATTTAATACCTGCTTCGTCTCCCCTGTGTTCGCTTATAATTTCGCAGTTGAATGATTTTTTATCAAACCATTTTAAATACATTCTTCTCAGCATTTCTGCCCAATCTTGACTTTCTGTACCACCAGCACCAGCGTGAATTTCTAGGTATATATCTAAAGAATCATTTTCTCCTGACAAAAAACAATTAATTTCAGTTTTTTTTATTTTTTTATTTATATCTTCAATAGTATTTAGACAATCTGATATAATATCTGCGTCAGACTCAGCTATAGCTAAATTATAAATATCTTTAAGGTTTTCTAAATCTTTTTTTGAAGAATTAAACATCCTAAGAACTAGGTCAAAATGTTTTTTTTCTTTAACAATTTTTTTAACTTGGTTTTTGTCTTTCCAAAAATTCTCACTTGCGATAATTGAATTTAAATTTTCTAATTTTGAATGTATATCATTAGCTTCAAAGATACCCCCTGATATTCTTTAAAGCTTTATCAGCTAAACTTATTTGATTGTCTAATATTTCCATTAATAAAATTGTCTAAACTTTACTAAACTATCATAATTAGTATTTTTATTTAAATTATTATTTTCTAGGCTGTTAATATCACTCAATTTAAATGCTTCTATAATAGCTTTGGGGTTGCTAAAATTTTCTTTTTTTCCTGTATTGTAGTTTATTGCAGCAAAAAATATTTCCTCAGGTATCGTAAAAGGTTTAAAATCATCTTTATACAAAGCTTGCTTAATAAAATTTTTGAATACTGGCAAAGCTGCTTTGGCTCCAGTTTCATACCTACCAAGTGTTTTTGGGGTATCGAAACCAATATATACACCAACAACAAGATTAGAAGTTGTTCCTATAAACCAAGCATCAAAATTGTCATTTGTAGTTCCAGTTTTTCCCGCAAGTGGAACTTTGAGATCTTTAAGTCTTTTTCCAGTTCCCCTTTGGATTGTACCTTCTAGCATTGATAAGATTTGATAAGCTGTTTCTGTTGTTAAAACTTGTTTATAATTGTCTTTAATAGAAGGGATTGTAACATTAGATTCTGAAAACCTATCACACCCGTTGCAATTTCTATTATCTGAATTAAAAATAGTTTTTCCCCTTCTGTCTTGAATTCTTTCAATCAAAATTGGATCGATTTTTTTTCCCCCATTTACAAAACTAGCGTATGCGTTAGTTAGCTGAAATAAAGTTGTTTCAGCTGAACCTAAAGACACAGATAGTAATTCAGGTATTTCATTGTAAATATTTAAATCTTGAGACAGCTTTAAAATTTTTTTCAAACCTATTTCCTGAGCTATTCTAACTGTCATAAGATTTCTTGAGTATTCAATCCCCTTTCTTAATGTGGTAGGCCCGTAAAATTCTTTTCCATAATTTTCTGGTTTCCAGTTTTTCAAACCAACGCCTTGTTCTGCGATAAATGGCGCATCTAAAACTATAGAATTGGGAGAAAAATTTTTTTCTAACGCTGCTGCATATACAAAAGGTTTGAATGCAGAACCAGGCTGTCTCTTGGCCTGGGTAACTCTATTAAACTCACTTGATTCAAAACTAAATCCACCAACTAAAGCTTTTACCTTACCGTTATACGGATTTATTGCAACTATAGCTCCGTTAACTTTTGGATATTGTTTAAGCTCCCAGTTATTTTTTGAATTACTGCTTACAAAAATTATATCGTTAATTTTAAATGAATCATATATTGTTTTTTTTATTGCCCATTTTAAATTAGCACTTTTTATTATTCCTTGTTCTTTTGTATTTACTATATTAAATGTAATTTCTGAATCTTGTACATCTATTATTTCAGCGAACTTCCAGCCTAAACTAATATCAATTTTTTTTTGCTTTAATTTTTTTTCCCAGTTTTTATCAGTTTTTGAGTTTAATAATGCACCTCTCCAACCATGTCTCCTGTCATAAGATTCTATACCTGATCTTAAGGCACTTAAAGCATGAAGTTGGTAATCTATGTCTAATGCAGATTTTATATATAGGCCTTCAGCATATAACTTATCAAAACCATAATTGTCTTTGATGATTCTTCTAATTTCTTCAGTATAGTAATTTGCTTCTTTAAGTAGTTTAATTTTTCTTTTTTTTAAATTAATTTTCTTCTTTTTGTATTCTTCTAAATCAGCATCATTAATAAAATTATTCTCGTTTAAGTTTTCTAAAACTAAATTTCTTCTTAACTTTGCTTCGTCATAATACCTAAACGGATTATATCTACTTGGTGCTTTTGGTAATGCGGCTAATAAAGCTGCTTCGGAATAATCTAGCTCTTTAACTGATTTATCAAAATATTCTAGGCTAGCTGCTGCTATTCCATACGTTCCTTCTCCAAGATAAATTTGGTTTAAATACAGTTCAAGAATTTTTTCTTTTGTGTAGGCTTTCTCTATTCTAAAAGCCAAGATTGCTTCTTTTATTTTTCTTTTAAATGAAACTTCATTTGTGAGTAAAAAATTTTTAGCAACCTGCTGTGTTATTGTGGAAGCTCCCTCAAGTCTTTTGTTATTAGCTATATTTTTAAAGTTATTTATTACAGCTCTCGCTATTCCTTTTGGATCAATGCCTGGATGATTAAAAAAGTTCTTATCTTCAGCGGATAAAAAAGCATTTATCACTACAATTGGTATTGAATCATAAGGTATAAATAGTCTTTTTTCGATCGCGTATTCAGCAATTAAGGTTCCGTTATCTGCATACACTCTGCTAGAAACTGGTGGCTCATAACTTTCTAGTTTTTTATAGTCTGGAAGACCCGAAGAAAAATACCATAAAGCCGAAAACCCCATAAAAAAGATAGACAAGACAAGGGCAATAACTGTTTTGATTAAAAGATTAAAATGGCTAAACATGAATATATTGAAGTAAAAACTTTAATTTTGGCTATCTTATGGCATGTTATAGCATTCATAGTTAATGAAAAAAGCTTAAAAATTTTGTATAATTAAACATGAATAATTTCAAACAAAATTCATTAAATTTAATCACTGAAGGAATTCTTTTAAAATGGAAAAAAATTTGTACATTGATGCATCGCATCCAGACGAAACTAGGGTTGTTCTTAAATCAGACAATGGAATTGAAGAATACGAATACGAAGATAAAAATAAGATAAACTTTAAGAATAATATCTATCTTGGTACAGTAAGCAGAGTGGAGCCTTCCCTTCAAGCAGCCTTTATAAATTTTGGCAGAATAAAGCATGGCTTTTTAGCTTTTAACGATATTCAGTCAGATTATTATCAAATTCCCACTGAAGATAAAGATAGGCTACAAGAAGTAGAGGAAAAAATAAGAGAAGATTTAAAAAACGAAAATTTAGATGGCACAAGCAGCGAACCTAAATTAGATGACGATACAGCAATTAATGAAAATGAAACCCAGAACAAAAAAAATGAAGAAGATCAGGTAAGGGCAGAAAATATCCCTCTTGCTGAGGACAAAAAAGAAGATGTAAATGCTAGAGAAAAGTTAAAAAATTCTTATGGTATCAAAAGATATAGAATTCAAGAAGTAATAAAACCAGGACAAGTTATTTTGATTCAAGTTATTAAAGAAGAGAGAGGAAACAAAGGTGCTGCACTTACTACATTTATATCACTAGCGGGTAAATATATGGTACTTATGCCTAACACAGCTAAAGGTGGTGGTATCTCAAGAAAAATTTCTGTATCAGCAGACAGAACAAAAATAAGAAGTATCTTAAATCAAATTGAGATTCCCAAAAGTATGGGTGTTATAGTGAGAACAGCAGGTGCAAATAAAACAAAAAATGAAATAGAAAAAGATTTTCAAAATACTATCAAAACTTGGGATCAAATTAAAAATAAAGCGCTTAATTCTAATGCTCCATCGCTAATATACGAAGAAGGAGATATAATTAAAAGAGCTCTAAGAGACTTGTATGACAACGATACTACAAATATTTATGTTGACGGGAGTGAAGGACATCAAAAAGCAAAGTCTTTTATAAAAGAATTAATACCTAAAAGTTCTAAGTTTTTAAAGAAACATAGGGGTAAAATCCCTTTGTTTCATTCGGTAGGAATTGAAAAAGAGTTAAATAATATTTTTGATCCAGTAGTAAAACTTAAATCAGGTGGTTATTTGGTCATAAACCCTACAGAAGCTTTAGTGGCTATAGATATAAATTCTGGTCAATCTATTAAAGCATCTAATATTGAGAAAACCGCTTTGAATACAAATATAGAAGCTGCTGAAGAAATAGCAAAACAATTAAAAATTAGAGATTTATCTGGTTTAGTTGTTATTGATTTTATTGATATGGTTAATTTTTTCAATAGAAGACAAGTTGAAAAAAAAATGAGAGAATCTATCAAAAAAGACAGAGCAAGAATTCAAATTGGTAGAATAAGTACCTTTGGGTTGCTTGAGATGACAAGACAGCGTTTGCGAGAAGGATCGATAAAGTGGGAAACAAATTTATCGCTAGAATCATTTGCTTTAAAAATTATAAAAAAATCAGAAATGCTTTCATTTACTGACAAGGTAAAAAATGTAAATGTTCAAATTCCAGAAAAAGTTAAGCTTTATATTGATGATGTTTTAAAAAAAGAAATAAAATATTTTAAAGATAAATTTAAAATAGATATTAAATTTATTTCAGAGCCAAAATTTATAATACCCGAGTATAGTATAAGTTTATTAGATAAAAATAAAAAAATTATAAATAAAGTAGAAAATATAAATACAGTTCAGGGTATTGACATCAGTTTTGTAGATAAAAAAAAGAAGACAAAAAAAGAAGACAAAAAAAATGTTAAAACTTCACTTAAAAAAATAAAAAAATTAGATACTAAAAAAAGTAAAAAAAAAATACCAAGAACTTTGTGGACTAGAAGAAAGAAAAAAGCAGCTTAAATTAAACCTTTAGAGGGGCTGCTTGCGTCAGCATAAGATAGTTTTTTCATTCTTCCTGCTAGAAACGCCTGCCTACCCGAAATTACTGAATTTTTAAATGACTCAGCCATCAAAATTGGTTTTTTTGCATTAGCTAAAGCACTATTAACAAGAACAGCGTCACACCCCATCTCCATTGCGATTGTTGCGTCTGAAGCAGTTCCAATACCTGCATCAACAATGATTGGTACTTTTGAGTTCTCAATTATAATAGACAAATTCATTTTATTTTGAATCCCAAGACCTGACCCTATGGGAGAAGCTAGCGGCATAATTGCAGAAGCTCCTAAATATTCTAATTCTTTTGCTAACAAAGGATCATCTGAACAGTAAACTAAAACTTTAAAGCCTTCTTTAACTAAAACTTTCGTTGCCTTTAGGGTTTCAATCATATCTGGGTATAGAGTTTTTTTGTCACCTAAAACTTCTAGTTTAACCATTTTCCACCCACCCATTTCTCGAGCAAGTCTTAAAGTTCGTAGTGCCTCTTCTGAATTAAAACATCCGGCAGTATTAGGAAGGTATTTAATTTTTTTAGGATTAAGAAAATCTGTAAGTAGAGGTTTTTTTTTATCTAAAATATTAATTCTTCTTACCGCTACTGTAACCATATCGGCACCTGAAGCTATTACAGCCTGAGCTGTTTCTTTGAAACTTTTATATTTGCCTGTACCAACTATCAATCTAGACTTTAAAATTTGATTGGAAATTTTGAAGGTATCTTTTTTCATAAATATTAGCCACCACCGATAAAATGAACTATTTCTATCTTATCCCTATTTTTTATAAATACTGTTCTATATTTATTGCTATTTATAATCTTGCCATTCAATTCGACTGCAATTTTTTTAGTTTCCAATTTATATTTTTTTAATAAAGTAAATATTGAATATTTATTCTTTAATTCTATTTTACGCCCATTTAATTGTATTTTTGCCATAATTAAGATATTTAATATACTTACTGTCAAAAAAATGAAGCACAAAATTATCATTATTAACGGTCCGAATCTTAATCTTTTAGGGGATAGAGAGAAAGAAAAATATGGTAATGTAACTCTTAAAGAGATTGAGAAAGAATGCAAAAACTTTGCAAAAAAAAACAATATTACAATTGTGTTCAAACAGACAAATATTGAGGGCAAAATTATTAACTATATTCAAGAATCAAGAAAAAAATTTGATGGGCTAATTATTAACGCAGCAGGCTACACTCATACATCGGTAGCCATAAGAGATGCTTTAATGATATTAAAAATACCAATTATTGAGCTACACATAACAAATATTTACAATAGAGAAAAATTCAGGCATAAATCTTTATTAAGTAAAGCTGCAAGAAGTGTTATTTGTGGATTTGGCACTAAAGGATATGTTCTGGCTTTAAGAGGGTTAAAAGAAATTATAAAAAATGAAAATAGATAAAAAATTAATTAAAGAACTTGTAGATAACTTAGATGAATTTAAATTATCTGAATTAGAATACCAAAATGGAGATATAAAGATTAAAGTTTCTAAATGGGCTGACTTTCCAAGTTCAAATAAAACATCAGAAGCTGTAACTACAAATAAAAAAATACTATTAAATAATGAAGATGATGGAGTACAAATAAAATCTCCTCTAATCGGAACAGCTTATCTAGCGGCAGAACCAGGTGCTAAAAAATTTATTCAAGTTGGTGACAAAATAAAAAAAGATCAAACTATAATGATAGTTGAGGCTATGAAAACTATGAATCACGTCCCGGCTACAAGTGAAGGCGTGGTAAAAAGTATACTGGTAAAAGATGGTCAGCCTGTTGAGTTTGGGCAGGCTTTAGTTATATTAAAATAATTTCAATGTTCAAAAAAGTTTTAATAGCTAACAGAGGTGAAATTGCTGTTAGAATAATAAGAGCCTGTAAAGAATGGGGTATTAAAACAGTCGCCGTTCATTCTGATGTTGATTCTGACTCTATGCATGTTAGGCTTGCCGATGAAAGTGTGTGTATCGGATCTCACCAACCACAAAATAGCTATTTAAATATTTCATCTTTAATGTCGGCAGTTGATCTGACTGGAGCTGAAGCGATTCATCCTGGTTATGGTTTTTTGTCTGAAAATTCAAAATTTGCAGAAATTGTCGCTAAGCACGGAATTAAATTCATAGGACCAAGCTCCAAGCTTATTGGTGAAATGGGTGATAAGATTCAGGCCAAGAGAATAGCAAAAAAATATGGACTACCCATTATTGAAGGTTCTGAAGGTGGTATTAAATCTATTGAAGAAGCTAAATCTATTTGTAAAGAAATAGGCTACCCTGTGCTTATTAAGGCATCGGCTGGTGGTGGTGGAAAAGGCATGAAAATAGTTGAGGAAGAAAATAATCTTGAAAATCTTTTTTTAACTGCCAAAACTGAAGCTAAAAAATATTTTGGTAATGATGAGTTGTATATTGAAAAATATTTTAAAAACCCTAGACACATCGAAGTACAAATAATGTCTGGCAAAAATAGAACGGTTCATTTGGGTGAAAGAGATTGTTCAGTTCAAAGAAGACACCAAAAATTAATAGAAGAGACTCCTAGCCCAGTTTTAACCCAAGAACAGAGAACAGACTTACTTAACAAAACAGTCAAAATGGTAGAACAAATTGGGTACGAAGGTGCTGGTACTGTTGAGTTTATCTATGAAAATGGAAAGTTTTATTTTTTAGAGATGAATACAAGGATACAGGTTGAGCATCCTGTTACTGAGGTTCAAACTGGGATAGATATAGTCAAAGAACAACTTTGGATAGCATTTTCCGGAGAAACAGCTTTAAAACAAAATGATATAGATCCTAGAGGTCACTCTATTGAATGCAGGATAAATGCAGAAAATCCAGCTTTAGATTTTCAGCCTAGCCCAGGAACAATAACTGTTTGTCATCAGCCATCTGGATTTAGAACCAGAGTTGATGGATCAATTTTTCAAGGTTGTAAAGTAACTCCTTATTATGACAGTTTAATAGCTAAAGTAATATGCAAAGGTAGAAATAGAACTGAAGCAATTCAACGGACATTGAGGTCTTTGGATGAATTTGTCTTAGAAGGTATAACTACTACAATAGATTTGCATAAAAAAATTCTTAACCATAAAAAATTTATTAACTCAGATTTTGATACTAACTGGCTTTCAAAAGAAAAATTTTTTTAAACATTGTCGCAACTAACAAGCCAAAAATCGTATATCGGATGATCTAACGGTCTTAAGGTCGTACTCGCGGAAAAAGTCCACCCATTAAAAACAAATACTTGATTATTTTTATTTTCTGAAAGATCTTTAACTTGAATATAAGCTACGTGGCCTGGTTCTGTTGAGGATTTTGTGTTACCACACTGTAAAGCTTTTATTTCTAATTGACCAAATTTTTTTGTTTCACCAAGTAAAATATTAAAGTTAGAGGTTTTCGCAGTAATTTTATCTAAAGCCACAATATTTACTCTAGTTTCTATGGTTTTAGTCTTAGTAATTTTTTTTTCTTTTAGATTTATACTTTCGTTATTTAAAATATCTTTATTTTCAATATCTTCTTTCTCAAAACTAGGTTTTAAATTTTCAAGATTTATTAATGGAATAGTGCTTATTTTATCTTCAGCAAATAGAGTGTTAGAAAAATTTAATAAAAATAAAAAAAAAATAAATTTAGTTTTTCCAGGTGCCATATTTTTTTCTAACCTTGTTTAATTTTGATATAAAGCTTGGCCTATAGGAATTTATTGTTCCCGTTTGATTCTCTAAATGATTTTTCTGCCAAAGATATTTTTTGTTATCATTTTTAGGTAATTCATTAATTGTATGATGCATCCATAAAAACCATTCTGAGGTTATTTTTGATGCTTCAATATTGTCTTTATAAACAACCCATCTTTCATCTTTTTTACTTTTATAATATTTATTGCCATAGGAGTCTTTTCCAACAAGTTTTCCAAAAAATAAAGTTTTTAGAAATGTTCCAAATGTTTGTTTGTGCCACCAGGTAAAAATTTGTTTTGGATTTATCATATTTTAAATTCATACACCCTACAGGTGTATATTAATTTTCTAGTACACTTACTATATTTGATATATATCTTCAAATACATTGATTCCAAAATAATTATAATGAAAAAATTCATAGTTGAAACATATTACACATGCACTTTTAAGACTGTTCATGTGCTCGATGAACTAAATGAAGTAGAACTATCCAAAATTGACAGTAGAAAGGATGGTGAAGTTGAAGTTATTGACGTTAAGCTCAATAATAGAAAAACAAAAAAAATAGGTGATAAAAATAAAACAATCAATAAAAAAGATGTCGAAATCGATAATATTTCAAAACCTATATCTGACCAAAAATTAAGCTTACAAAATACCTCTGTTGATAGTGCTGTTTTAAATAACAATATTAAAAGCAAAGTAGAAAAACGATTTAAGATGCCTGATAGGAGAAAAGGTTATATACAAAAAGCACAAATTGGTAACCACAAAGTTTATTTACATACTGGCGAATACAACGACGGAAAAATTGGAGAAATTTTTATTGATACCAATAAAGAAGGTGAGCTAGTAAAAGCTATGATGAATAATTTTGCCATAGCGATATCTCTGGGCTTACAATATGGTGTTCCCTTAGATGAATATGTAGATGCATTTATCGACACAAAATTTGAACCGTCAGGTAATGTTGATGGGAACGACAGAATTTTAAGCGCTACCTCTATACTTGATTATGTTTTTAGAGAGCTTGCGATATCATATTTAGGTCGAGAAGAATTAGCTCACACTCCTTCTATTGCAAGCACTGTAGACGTTAGTGAGGGAGATACTGATGATAAATTTCTAAAGATAGTAAAAAATATCACTTCAAAAGGTTTTGTGAGAAGCAACTACGAAGAAAAGCTTGTCGACCTAAGCGATATTAGAATTAATTTAAAAACTAAGAGTTAATCTTTTTATCTATTTTTAAACTAAGTTCTTTTAATTGTTTTTCATCTACTTCTGAAGGTGCTCCCATTAATAAATCCTGAGCATTTTGGTTGAGCGGAAAAAGCGTTACCTCTCTAATATTTTTTTCATTTGCTAATAGCATGACAATTCTATCTATACCAGGTGCGATTCCTCCATGGGGTGGGGCTCCATAACTAAGTGCATTGATCATACCACTAAATTTTTCTTCAACTTGTTTTTTATCGTATCCAGCAATTAAAAATAACTTATACATTAATTCCGGGGAATGGTTTCTAATTGCTCCAGATGAAAGCTCTATGCCGTTACATACAATATCGTATTGATATGCTTTAATTTCTAATGGTTTGTCAAAATTTATGTTCTTAGTGTCGCCCTGCGGCATTGAGAAAGGATTATGACTAAACTGAATTTTTTTAGTTTGATCATCTACTTCAAACATTGGGTAGTCAACTATCCAACAAAATGCAAACTTACTGTCATCTATCAGGCTTAAATCATTTGCAATTTTATCTCTTGCTAATGCAGAAATTTTTTCAACTACATCTAACTTACCGCATGTAAAAAATATACTGTCACCAACTTCTGCTTTTGTAATTTGCATTATTTCTTTTAAGGCATCTTCTTTGAAAAATTTACCTACAGATCCTTTTGCTGAAATAATTTTATTTTTTTCCAAGGTAAAATAAGCAAGGCCGGATGATCCTTGCTCTTTAGCCCATTTGTCAATATTATCAAAAAAACTCCTTGGCTTATCTTTTGTTTTCTTTGTTACAATGCATCTTACTTTTGAACCAGAATTGACAAGTTTTTTAAAAATTTCAAAAGTAACATCTTCTTTTAAAAAAATATTTGTTACATCGTATATTAACAAGGGATTTCTTAAATCTGGTTTATCCGAGCCATATTTAAGCATTGCTTCTTCGTATGAAATTCTTGGAAATTTTTCATGCATAAGTTTTTTTTGTGAAAAATTTTTAAATAAACTAATCATTAATTTTTCTACTACTTCAAATATATTTTCCTGTTCGACAAAAGACATTTCTATATCAAGTTGATAAAACTCACCTGGACTTCGATCTGCTCTTGCGTCTTCATCTCTGAAGCATGGGGCAATTTGAAAATACTTATCAAATCCGGACACCATAATTAGTTGTTTAAATTGTTGTGGTGCTTGAGGTAACGCATAAAATTTACCAGGATTTAATCTACTTGGAACTAGAAAATCTCTTGCTCCTTCTGGGCTTGAGGAGGTTAAAATTGGAGTTTGAAATTCCAAAAAATCTAATTTTGTCATTTCATTTCTTATAAATGAAATAACTTTAGATCTTAGAATAATATTATTATGCATTTGGTTTCGTCTAAGATCTAAAAATCTATATTTTAATCTAATATCTTCTGGGTAGTCTTGTTCGCCAAATACAGGCATAGGTAATTCGTTAGCTTCTGATAAAATTTCAACATTTTCTATGTCAATTTCAATCTTCCCTGTTTTTAAATCTTTATTTTCCGTTCCCTTCTCTCTTTCTGCAACTTTTCCAAAAATACTTAGTACTGATTCTGGCTTAAGATTTTCCAATAATTTAAAATATTTATTATTATTTTCGATAACACATTGAGTTATTCCAAAGTGGTCACGTAAATCTATGAAAAGCAAATTTCCATGATCTCTCTTACGGTGAAGCCAACCAGACAAAAGAACTTTTTTTCCAGAATCCGACTCTGTCAACTCAAAGCAATTATGTGATCTATATTTATTCATTTTTTATATTTTGTTTAATACTTTTTTTATTAGATTAATATTTATTGGTTTTCCAGTAGATAAAGAAAGAGCATCCACTTTGTTAATTAAATCAAATATATCAGCATAAGATCTATGGATATTTTTTAAAATATATTCTAATAACTTTGAATCTATTTTAACTTGCTTATCTGAGAAATTTTTAGTTAAAATTACTCTAATCAAATCATCAGTTGGAAGGTTTATCCCTATATCTATAAAGTTGTCAAATCTTGATTTTAAATCTTTGAGCTCAACTTTAGATGATTTAATGGGCTCTAAAGAATTAACGATTATATATTGATTAGATTGATGTATTTGGTTCAATGCTGAATAGAATAATTTTTCCTCAATATTATCATTGTAGTCATCTATAATTAAGCACTCACTTAGCTTTATCAAAGATAAAGAGCTATCTCTTATTTCTGAGGCTTTGATGTATAAAGAATTAATTTTTTTTTTTAATATATTAGCTAAATGGGTTTTACCACAACCGGACGGACCAAAAATATTCACATACCTGCTTGGCCATTTCGGCCAACTTTCAATTAATTTGTATGCATTAAAATTATTTGAAGAAACATAAAAATCTTCTTCAAAATAATTTGTTTTAAAAGGAAACTTAAAAATTAATTGGCCCATCTATTTAATTTTTAGATTCCAAACATTGTCGATAATTAAAATTTTAATATTTTTTTCAGAAAGTTTATTCTTAACTTTATTAATTTTTCCTCTATACTTAATTCTTATCTTGGAATACTCATTTGTCATTTCTAAAACTGAATAGCTATCAATAATATCTAAAGAGTCTAGAATAAATTTTAGCTTTAAATAATCATCTGTTTTTTCTTCTTCTAGAAAAATATCTAAAAAAGAAGGTGTGTTAACGTCAATCAAATTTTGTTCTTTCCAAATTTGAGTAATTTCTTTTTTTATAGTTATAATTGCTTCTTCATTTGATCTATTTTTATCTTCAGAATAAATTTTTAAGTCTATATTTCTATCAATTTTTTTATTTTTAATTGTTGTCTTTATGAATGCTTTGAATTTACTTTCTGTAGAATATATTATTAATAAAATATAATTTCTTATATCGCTAAAAGAATTTATTTTTTCAGCCTCGACTAAGCTTATATTTTCCTTAATTTCATTTATATATTTTAGATCTTCTATATTTTCTAAAGCCATATTATAACTAATTGATTCATCATTTATTTCTTGTGAGACTTTTTTTTGTTTATTCCAATTTTTGTAAAAAAAATTTTCATCATATAAGAGGATGTCTTTGTCATTAATTAATATAGGCAATAATGTTACTGTTATGTTTGAAATATCAGCATACGATATTCCTCTTTTCGCAAGAAAAATATTTATTTTTTTTGAATCAAATTTGATATTAAAAATTGAAAGAGTCTCATTATTGCTATTTTTAGTGTTCTTAACGATTTGGTAAGTTAAAACTAAATCTTTAATAATTTCATTTTTAGTTTTATACAAAATTTTTGCATCTTCATTCAGTAACATTTTATTGACAAAAGCAATAAAAGCTTTTCTAAAAGCTGATTCAACTAATTTACTATCAGGAAAACTATTGTTTGTTTTGCTCTTTACCTCAACGTTGTTAACATTGTAATTTAAATTATTTGATAAAACGTTTTCAGTTTTTGAGATAAATAGTAGTATGCAAAATATACAAAAAAATTTATTCATTTTAGGTAGTTATCATTTTATTCATGCAAAAAACAAAAAATACTTATAAAAAAAGCGGTGTTAACATAGGTCTTGCTGATCGATTTGTAGAATATATTTCAAAGATCTCAAAAAAAAATGTCAAAAAAAAGAGTAAATACCTAAATAAAGATAATATTGGAGCATTTGGTTCGACATTTGATATCAGTAAAATAAAAATTAAAGACCCTTTAATTGTATCAAGCACTGATGGTGTCGGAACAAAACTAGATTTAGCAAATAGATTTCGTAAATTTGATACCATAGGGATAGATCTTGTGGCAATGTGCGTGAACGACTTGATTGTTCAGGGAGCTAAGCCTTTGTTTTTTTTAGATTATATTGCTGTTGGTAAACTAAAGTTAAATAAAATGAAAAAAATTTTGAATGGTATTGTTAAAGGGTGCGATTTATCTCTTTGTAGTTTAATTGGTGGTGAAACTGCTGAAATGCCTGGTATATACGATAGTGATAAATTTGATTTAGCTGGATTCTCTGTAGGTATTGTTTCTAAGAAAAAATTACTTAACAAAAAAAGAGTTTTGGAAGGAAACGTTGTTTTAGCTGTACCTTCAAGTGGTGTGCACTCTAATGGATACTCTCTAATAAGATCTATTTTGAAAAATAAAAAAATTTCTAGTAAACTAAAAAATGATCTTCTAACACCTACAAAAATTTATACCAAGGAAGTTTTAAATTTAACAAAAAATAATTTAATTAATAGTGCGGCTCATATAACTGGGGGTGGCTTGATTGATAATATAACAAGATCTGTACCAGACAAACTATGTTTAAATCTTGATCTGTCTAAGATAAAAGTGAAAAGTATTTTCAAATGGATAAAATCGAATAATATTAGTGACCAAGAAATGCTTAAAACTTTTAATTGTGGTGTAGGTTTTTGTTTGATTGTAAAAAAACAAAATATAACAAAAATAAAAAATTATTTTTCTAAAGAATATATGCCTTATGAAATTGGCTATATCACTAAAGATAAACAAAAAGTAAAAATATATAATAAAATTAAATGGTAAAAAAAAATGCCTGTGTTTTTATCTCAGGTGCAGGAACTAATTTAAAAGCATTAATAAAAAGTTCAAGAGAATATAATTCCCCAGTAAACATCAAGCTTATTATTAGTAGCACTAAAAAAGCTAAAGGTTTAAATTTTGCCAAAATTTATAAAATTCCTTATTATATTTTAAATTTAAATAACCAATTAAATTTAGCTTTGTGTTTTAAAAAATTAAAAGAAAATAATATTTCTTTAATATGCTTAGCAGGATATATGAGAATATTAAAAAAAAAATTTATTAATAAATATAATAATAAAATAATTAATATTCATCCTTCTCTTCTTCCTAAATATAAAGGTCTAGATACTTTTAGGAGAGTTTTAAGGTCTAAAGAAAAAGTTACAGGGTGCACAGTTCATTACGTAAACAATAAAATTGATTCTGGACAAATAATTTTAAAGAAAAAAGTTTATATTAATAAAAATGATACTGAAACGTCTTTAAAAATTAGAGTCCAAAAGGCTGAGTATAAGACTTATGCGGAAGCTATTATTAGAATTTTTAGACAAGTTAATTTTTAAAGAAAAAATCAATTTCTATTTTTGCGTTTTCAACAGAATCAGATCCGTGCACAGAATTTTTATCTATAGATATTCCGTATAGTTTTCTAATAGTTTCTGGTTCTGCGTTCTTAGGATCGGTTGCACCCATTAGTTTTCTATTTAATTTGACGGCATCATTACCTTCAATCACCATTACGTATATTGGTCCAGATGCAAGATAGGTACATAAATCATCATAAAAAGGTCTTGCTTGATGAACTTTGTAGAATTCAGCTGCTTCTTCTTTTGAAATGTGGATTTTTTTACTCTTTAAAATTTTTAAATTATTTTTTTTAAAAATATTTTTAATATCTTCTGTGAGATTTCGTTCCACAGCATCTGGTTTAATAATTGATAGAGTTTGTTCTGTGCTATTCATAATTTTCTTCTATTAACTGGTTTAACAATCTTACTCCAAATCCTGTTGCACCTCCTGAATTTAAAGCACCACCGTATTTTGAAAAAGCCATACCAGCAATGTCTAAATGAGCCCATGGAGTTTTATTTAAAATAAATCTTTGTAAAAATTGAGCTGCTGTAG
>MDSY01014642.1_pt1 | contig 23786 bp, 27 predicted proteins | sample 811131 | NCBI WGS metagenome assembly MDSY01 (sample SAMN05326643, study PRJNA326480) | marine metagenome | isolation source: seawater | place: Atlantic Ocean: South West | collected 2010 | reverse complement strand
CGCACCATCCGCACCATCCGCACCATCCGCACCACCAGTACCACCCGCACCACCAAATCCAAATACGCAAACGTCCTCAGCATAAAATTGCAAATTAACTAAATAAATACAAATAAATCGTTAAAATAATAATTTAATAGTAAGATATAATGTATGCAAGAATATTTTAAAGAGGTGTATGGACAGGTTGACACACCAGAATGTATAATATCTAGTATGTTTGATCTTTTACCCAAGGAACTCTTATGCAATGAAACATTAAAATGGCTCGACCCGGGATGTGGAACTGGTGTATTTTCAAAATACATTCTAGACAGATTATCTACAACATTCAATAAATCTAGTGATGACATTCTGAAAGAAAACATCTACATGGTTGAATACAACATTTACCATTTGTCACATCTACGTGAATTGTTTGGATCTAACATGAACTTTACTAATCAAGACTACCTTTTGTATGAACCAGGATTTAAGTTTGATGTAATAATAGGAAATCCCCCATATAATTCGAATCATCTCAAGGTTATTCCACAACATCGCCCAATTTCAAACACATCTACTTTTGATTCCAAGTGGATACCAATTTGGCATTCTTTTTTACACAAGTCATTAGAGCTACTAAACGATGGTGGATATTTGTGCTTTATAATACCAACCACATGGATGCGACCGGATAAAGCCGAAATATACAACCTGCTCACGCAATACAAAATTCACAAGCTACATACTCTTAATTCATACGAAGTCTACAAAATATTTAACAAAAAAGCACAAATACCTTGCACCTATTTTTTGTTAGAAAAAATTCCAACAGATGGAATCATTCCTGTTTTTGATAAAGACGTAAATGATTATGTACATTTTCCAATTTCTACACCAAATACACCCATCCCATTGACCCATGTAAACATTCTCAACAAAATCACCCGATTTACAGAGCTTTATGGCAATTTAGGCAAGTACTTACTGGTCACACCATTACCATCTAGAAAACTGAAATTCAGCAACGACCACAGTGACATATACAAATATTGCAACATTCATACATGTGTTATAAAACATGGCAAACCCGAATTTAAGTATAAATGGTCATCCAACCCTGGATGTTTTCATTACAAAGGACTTCCCAAGCTAATATTAGCCCATAGCGTGTATGGGTTTCCATATTTAGATCGCGCCGGTACTTTTGGAGTATGCAACAGAGACAAATTTATTTTTATGGGAGAACTAGGGTTTTTACAAGCTCTAGAACAATTGTTATCTCTCAAATCTATCATGGTTTTGTATTCTTCAACACAATATCGTATGCGATTTTTAGATAAATCCATATTTATTCTTCTGCCAGATATCAGCAAACTGCCCAATTTCGATTACAGCATGATCTCAGATGACTATATCTTTTCCTATTTTCAATTTACCGAACATGAACAATCCATTATAAAAAATACGGTTCTTTGGAAATCTGCATCGTAGTCTTTTTCATTTCATATTATATTTGTATATAGTAAATGTCTATTGTAGCAATGAAAAACAAATACCTTGCGTCTAAAAACCTGTCACACAACCGCGAATTTTCTTTGCACTCCCATTTCAATTCTCACCGTAAAAGTGTTGCTAACACTGGATTCATTTTAAACAAACGCAAAAAATGGACTCACTCCATACCCAAGATAGATGATATTGACAATATGTTTGTTGGAAGCAATTATGACCCGCTTGCTTTTAAAAAAATATACAACAATTGGGTTCAACCAATTCAACCGGTTTCTGATGCCGCTACCTACAAGCATTCTTGTCTCGTCAATATTTCCAACAATGTCAACGTTTGCCGAAACAAATGCAATGTTAATGTTGTAAAAGACCTGGGCGGATCATCACAATTTCATACAATGTACTACAACAAACGTAAACAAAACGCCATATTGTGTGGACTTAGCGGTTTCAACAAGCCGTTTCCTTACGCCGGAAATGGTGCTAAACTAACTTATTTAACGTGCAAACCTCCCGTAGTTTTACAAGCATACAAAGCAACCAACTATTACAACGACACATAAACCCGCATTAAAACACGGAATTTCATATATTAAAATGTAAGACTATATCAGTTAATGTATCCTGCTAATAATACTCGATCTAAAAAAATTAAGCCATTCTTTGTTATCAACAAACCAGTCTCTCGTAAAGCACCCGGCGCAATACAAGAGATTCAAACCGAACACGTTTTCGTTGATCCTACGAGACGGTCGTACGAATACAGAAAATATCAAAAAACCACGAATGAACACAAAAAACACGAAGCAGAAATATCAAAACTAGATCTAGGTATTGAATATGATGGCAGTGATGAAAGCATCAAACAATTGTTTCAACCTATCATCGTAGACGATGAAAAACACGGCATAAATTACATTTATGTAATCAGCAAAAAGGTAGACAATCGCACATTTATAAAGGTTGGATTGAGTGACAAATATAGTGCAGACCAACCATACTCCCGCATAACCGGAGCCCAAACATTTTTAATTCCTGGACTACAAAATATTGGTTTCAAACTTCATTTTCTTTTCATATACAAGGAAGCCTTACATCCATATTCTAACACAAAATACGCAAAATTAATTGAACAAAAAATTCACGAATCTATTTCGGCTAAATATTCCACATATGTAATGAATTTCGCAAGCAGCTACAAAAGTGAGTGGTACTTACCAGAACACAGCTATTTAGATTTTTTTGATTTTATATTAGGAGTCATCAGTGTTCAAGACCCATTGCCCGAAAAAAGCTACCAATTTAAAAACAGCAAAATATTTCCTTTATCTAAGTACAAAAATAAGGCGAAATACACGGAATACAAACTAGAACTAGAAAATTTACAAAAGCAAATTGTTGTTCAAAAAAAAAGCAAAAAAGAACACGTTAACAAAGAGAAAGGTACCAAACTTTATTGGGAACACCAGTTAGTTACTAAACCAACACCAATTGTATTGACTTTAAACAAGCACAACTATGAAATATACGGCATAACTTATATTCCAAACAAAGACCACATTTACAAGCTATCGCAACAATATTATGTATGCTACAAATGGCAGCCAAAACAAATAACAACGCGCAGTAGCTCGTTATTGCAACCCTTACCATCTATACCACACATTATAACATACGAAAATGACCACATAATTGGGTTCTGTTCACACATTTACGACATTTTGCTGCACTTTAGAGACAAAAAACTGTTAGACGAAGGTGCGCAGTTTGAATCGCTTATGACGAACTACAACTGGTACACTGACAACATTGTTCCCTTACTAAACAAAACCGAAGTCCAACACAATAGGTCTGTTTATCAAAAACTATCTGATTATCCCATCACCGAAGAACGCGAAGCCAAAGAAATTGAAGATTTCAAATACTTAGAAAATGAATCTTTTACTGATTCAGATGATAACAAACAATACAAGGTTGACAAAATAGACTATTACTTATATGGCAAAACGTGGTACATCGTAGCTAAGGTATCAACTTTACCTTTTAATCGCAGCAACGAACAACAAATATGGTTTGTCAGAGATGTTGAAAAACTTATTCAGAAAAACAAGCAACAATCCAAACCAAAACCAAACCCAAAATCTAAAAGTGCACCTGTAATAATATCCCAATCTATAGCTAAAAGTACACGACTACAAACCAAGAAAAAAATGGCATCTCTAAAAACACCTCCCACAGTTCCCACAAAAACAACCATACCTGTTCTTTTCAAAATACCCAAAAAATTACCCAAAAAATTGCCCAAAAAATCACCCAAAAAATCACCCAAAAAATCACCTAAAAAATTCAAGTTTATTAAAAAAACCAATAAAAAAATCAAGAAGATTTCTCAAAAATCTCCCTCTCCTAAAAGTCGCACTTCCCCTAGATAACGTGGAGTTTAACCGTAAATATGTAAATATGTAAATATTTATGTATGTTTCAATTCAATATTATACTTTTCAACAAAAAAATATAATATGTATATATTTTATATAAGACATGACAAAGAAGTATGCGCTGTTGATTGGCATTACATATCCGGGAACAAACGCGTATTTGCCCGGCTGTGACAATGATATTTTAGAAATATACAAATTTTTAAATGCGCGCGGGTACACAGAATATGATGTTCTTTGTGACACAGATGTTTTCAATACGGTAGGTGTCAAAGTAAACAAACCTACCGTTTCTGTAGTAGTTCAATCATTTTTCAAATTATTATCATGGGCGAAAGCAAATCCCACAGGACAAATATTTTTACATTACTCTGGTCATGGTACTCAAGTGGCGGATTCCAACTGGATTTTTAATGAGGCTAACAAAGCATGGGAAACCGAAGAAGAAGATGGCAAAGATGAATGCTTAGTAACCCAAGATCTTCATCTTATTGCAGACGATCAACTAAAGTGGCTTTTCTCGCAACTTCCTGCCACAATCACTCTTTTCTCGTTGATGGATAGTTGCCACAGCGGGTCAGCATTTGATCTCAAATACTATTTGAAAAATCCAAACGAACTTACCACAACTAAACACGGAATGGACATGAATGCCGAAGTAATAATGATCAGTGGATGTAGAGATGACCAGTATGGCCAATCATGTGTTTTTGGTGCTAAATGGTATGGCGTTATGACATACGCGTTCCTTTACCTCATGAAATACATGAACAACTACAACATTTCTAGTTGCTCACTAAATGACGTATGGAAAAACATGGGAATCATATGTAGCACATTTCCTCAAATACCGCAGGCATCATGCAGCAAAAACAATTTTCATAGTGCAAATCTAATTTGCACATCCACCAATTTTGAAATTCAAAAGATCCAACCCACCGTCTTAACCACTGCTGTGCGTAAATACACACCGTCGCGCACTCAAAACAAATATTACAACTCGGTAAGATCTGTCTCAAAACGAGGAAAACCGTCCAAACGATGGGCGATGTAAACCCGCCAATAATCTAATCACCATTAAAAGTATAATGTATTAATCTGCAATAATATCTACACGGACACATGCAACCATGTGTCTCTTTGTATTTTGGCGCAACATCATTTGTGTAGCTTATGTAATCTAAGCAGTTCAGTTTGCACGGTCTTAATACTGAATGACGATAGCAACAACTACAATTAGCTAAATTTGCTATAATATGCTCGGGATCCGGTATATGCATTTTAAGATACAAATAAAAATGAAAATCAAACCTATAATCTTTCCTCCACGAATTGTATAAATACGCTATTCTTGCTAAACACGCTATTGTTCTCATTTTTTTAAAGGATCGCTGTAGTTTATCTCTATGATCCGGCGCGTATTCTAGTATGTTGTTTACTAGTTCAATTGGCAACTCTCTCATTTTTTTACTAGTTAGTATTAATAGTTTAATATTTTTTAATATTAGAGGTTTTTCTCATAATATAGGTTATAGTACATTATGAGAAAACACATATTTAATATTGCAAAATCAAAGTTACCTAAAATCAGTGATACAGAAATGATCGCGCTACGTTCAGGTACCGCTTCAATTGATCGCGAAATTTTTGAGGGAAAAGTACACCCTCGTACGATTTCCAGCAATCCATTGCTTGATATGTCCCTCTTTAACAACAGCAAAAAACTCGTTAACAAATTTAATACACAAAAAATTTATCCTTTCACAAACACCGATGACTTGTGTTTATTTAAATACATGGGCACCCACGGTTTTTTTTCGTATTTAATACCCGAAAAATATGGAGGAAACAAACTTTCGACCAATCAATTGTCTCATCTTTTAACTTATATCACATCCGCAAATCCCACACTCGGTGTTATTACTATGGTGCCAAACTCTTTGGGACCAGCCGAACTTCTATTACACTACGGTACCGAAGAACAGAAAACAAAATATCTACCGGCGCTTGCTGTTGGTGACAAAATACCCTGCTTTGGTCTTACCGGACCACACAACGGATCTGACGCAGCAGGTAGCATCGATGTTGGTCGTGTTGTAAAAGACCAAGATAACAACCTAAAAATCAAGATCAGTGTAGACAAAAGATACATTACGCTCGCTCCTGTTGCAAATTTGATTGGATTAGCTTTTCGTCTAGATGATCCGGATGGTCTTCTGCCAAACAAAAAACATGGCATCACCGTCGCTTTGGTTGAAAAAGGTCACCCCGGACTTAACCAGCTCTACTATCACGACCCACTAGATGTCGGGTTTCCTAATGGCACGATTCAAGGAGATATACTCATCGATCCAGAACAAATTATTGGTGGTGAAAACAACATTGGCGAAGGTTGGAAGATGTTAATGGAATGCTTGGCCGCCGGACGTGGAATTTGCTTACCCGCCACCGCAAACGCCTCTTCCAAAATAGCAACCAGCGCCATGTTTTTTTACACAAAACATCGCAAACAGTTTAATATGCCTCTCATCAAAATGGAGGGGATTCAAAACAAACTCGCAATTATGTTGTATAACTCTTGGGCCATTCAATCTTCCATTTTTGTCACCAATCATCTCATTGATCAAGGAGAAAAACCATCGGTTATTAGCGCCATAATGAAAGAACAAACCACCGAACGTGGCAGAACAGTCCTTCAAAACGCCATGGACATTTATGCCGGTTCCGGTATATGCAAAGGTGAAAACAACATGTTAGAACGATTTTACAAAAATGTTCCGGTTGGTATCACGGTAGAAGGAAGCAATGTTCTTACACGAAACCTTATCATATTTGGTCAAGGTCTGAACAAAAGCCATCCACACATTTTCAACATCGTCGATCAAATACAAAACAACAATGTCGACCAATTTTTTCACCACTTCCATAAAATCGTAAACCACTCTCTTTTTTTATATTACAAAAGTCTCACTTATGTTTTGTCACCAGATTCTTTGCAAAAACAAACCACATTTTTTGCATGTTTAGCCAATTTCGTCGCCATAAAAGGCGGAAAAATCAAGCAAGAACAAAGTTTATCTTCTGACATGGCAGGCATCATGGGAAATCTCTATCTAGCTCACTGTGTACAAATTTATCAAGATAATAACAAAGTTAGTGACAAACTTACCCAATTTGTTATTAAAAAACTGCTCGACGAAAATCACGACCTTTTCAACAATGTAATCAATAATTTACCGTTTGGCTCCATATTATGTTTCATGAAACAAACTAAGCAAGTTTCATACAATGAAAACTGCGCCGCTATCAACGAGCTAATAGAAAATCCTAAAATTATAGAAAAAATTCTTCAAAACATCAAAACCGATGATGTCATCAATAGTTTAATGGAACTTGAATATTATCATAAAAACTCAGAAGAATACTCTAAACTATACAACAAAGTTATCGATGTTGGTAAATATCCCATCAGCAACATCAGGCTGACCTCTTCTTTAGTTCCCGTCAAATCTATTGATTAAAAATCAGTGCATCTTGCTTTTCTTTCCCAATCCCCAAATCGGGTTGGCTCAGGTAGTCTTCCTCCACGTAATGGTCCGCCCCATTCCAATTCTCCAAATGATGTTTTCACAAACATCTCTTCATGTTCATCATCTTTTTCGTCATCTTTTTGATCATATTTTTCTTGATCTTTTTCCTGATCATATATTTCTTGGTGTTTTTCTTGGTATTTTTCTTGATTTTTGTCACCATCATTGCTAAGCATCTTGTTCACTTTCACACCCCGGAATGCATTCTGATCCAAGACATTTATCACATTATTGTTTTGCATAACATTATTGTTTTGCATAACATTATTATTACGCAGTCGCAGGCCCGCCCGTAATGTATTCATATGTAGTTTCATAAATCTCCTTCCCATCATCTTCTAAATCTATTAGTGTACTATATCAATAGACAAAATTATGCTTTATGTTTTATTTCAGGTTTTACAAATATAAGTCAATCAACACGCCGTTTTTAAATACGCAATTAAGTTATTGCGTTCATCTTTCTTTTTTAATCCAGCAAAAACCATTTTGGTGCCTTTGATGTATTTTTTTGGTGCTAACAAATAGTCAAACAACGTATTTTCATTCCATACTATGCCCGAATTTTTGTTTGCTTGAGAATAAGAATAATCTTCAATTGAGCCAGCAGTTCGTCCAATTAACTTCCATAGGTTCGGCCCTTGCTTATGTAAACCACCTTCTTCTATTGTATGACATTGCGAGCATTTTGTTTTAAAAATTTTAGCACCAATAGCTGCCGACATTATACTTATACCTATATTTACAATAAAAAACAAACTTTAAATAATTAATTCAAACTAACTTCTGAATAACTTTTAATTAGGCTTCTTGTTAAACAAATCCCATGATAGTCTAAATTTAGGGTTATGTAATAATGGTTTGAAGTCAATCGGAACTATTGATATAGCCTCTTGCACCAATTCTTTAAACTTAAAACTTACAATACCCGATCCGTCAAAAGGACAACTCACTCCAGACAACATTTCCAAACAGGGCACGCTAATGTTGCTACTACTTTCATGTATTTCTACCCGCGCATGAAATAAATAAATTATTCTGTTTTTTTTATTCAATTCCGGAGCGTATCCCAGAAAAATATCATTGCTATTATTTCTTTTGATTATTTCCGTAAATTTGGTGGTTTCCTGGTTCTCCCAAAATGGATTCATTGTCCACATATCCATCACTAATTCCGCTTCTCTGTTTGTTAATACTTGTATTTCATTTCCATCTCCACCATACGCTATTTTCATTTCCGGATCGATCGGAATCATCACATCACTCATATGTCTTTTTGTATTTGAACTTATATAAAGTTTCGCTCCATCTTTAAAAACAAACCCCATCAACTTTACCAAAATTATTAACTTCAATATATGTTTCATCATATGTTTCTCGCCGTTTTACTCAAACTCATTTTCATTCTTTAAGCTAAAACCCAAATAAATAAAACATTTTTTTTATTTGTAATCAAATTCTTTCTGTTTTTGCGTTGTTTTGTGAGTTGCAAGTTTTTCACCTTGCTGGTTTACTTTACGTGTTTGAAGTTGAAAAAAATGCATAACCACAACAGTATTTATCACCGAAAACATAATCGCCAAACCACCCCAAACTCCCCCACCCACTTTACTATAATATTCATCCAAATCATTACCAAATATTTTTAGTTTTTCTATTAATATATCTGCAATAAATCCAGCAACAAAACTAAATGAAATCAAATTGAAATTAGAATATTCTATCTGCAAAGTAAACATAACTAGCATCATAAATACTAATGTAACAACAACAGTAATGCCTGCATATAATGCCGCACTAAGAACAGAATGTTTCATAAAATATGGTTTCAACGCTTTTACACCTGAAAGCATAAATTCCTGACGCGACAAAAAATTCAAAACAATATCAGAAAAAAACCCAACACAAAAATTTATTATCAAAAACAATAATAAATATTCATCAACAAATGATAAATATTTTAATAATATATTCATTAATAAATGGTGAATATATTAAAATATATTTCACAATTATTGTTTTAGTTTTTGTTTTTGTTTTAGTAAATTTTAAAAATTTAAATATAATTTACTATTTATAACAAAAATGTTTAACAAAGGCATCGATAATGAATTAATTGAATTAACTAGAAGAATAGATGTACTAGAATCTAAATTAGATCTTATTATTGATAAAATCGACACTAATTTGGCTCCTAACACGCAAAAGATGTGTAAACACATCGTTTTTATTGAAAACGTTTATGAAAACGTTAAAGCACCGCTAGGATTTTTATGCAACAAAATAAGATCACTTATTGGGTTTGATTCTATTTATTGCTTAGAAAGCAACAAACATCTAAAACGTAATGAAGAAGAGTTTGAATTAGAAGAGTAGTTTCTGCATGTTTAAAGTTTATTTCATTTATCTCATTTAAACACAATTAATTAAAATGAGATAAATGACGGTAGCTCCTTTGTTTTTATGTGGCGGATTATTTTTTTCATCTCTTAGCATATCTTTTTGTATAGTATCCATCTGTTTGCACTGTTTCAATCCCACTCTCACTGGCGAAATCATAAAATCATGCGATGAAATAAGTGATATAAGACGATACCATGCTAAATATGATTTGAGTGAGTTGCAACATGCATTTAACACCCAAGAACATGAAGAAAAACACCAGGATATAAATTATATGGAGTGTGTGTTTAGAGAGACCACTCCTGTAGGCGAGGTCATCATGGTTTATAACGAAGACACGCAATCCTTTGAATATTATTGCAACAGACAAATATCCAATAAAATGCTTGAAACTGTGTGTAAAGGCTACATTTTAAAATTCAACTGCTATCATTTATATGTGAACTATTATGATGAATTTCAAAAGCGCAAGCTGGTTCTCGACAAAGTAGAAGAAAAAGAAAACGAGATCGCTGCTAATTTATCAGAGTCCAATCCCGAAGCTGACGTGTTTGCCAAATTCAAAAAATACAACACAAGAAGGTCGTCTAATGTAGTGACAAAAACCGATATTATGATAAAAACCAGCTACAATAAATTCAAATTAAAAGGAAAAATACACGATTTTGACGATAATTCGAGTAAATCAGAAAACACCAAAACCAATGAACCCAGGCCTATTTCTTATGAGGAATACAAAAAAACAAAAACGATGTAAATAATATTTATTCAAACCCTGTTTTTACTAATAAATAAAAATTGAATTGTTTTTTTGGGTGTTGTTGGCACATTACAACAGGAAGCACAAAAACAAAGCAGCAACTTCAAATTGTACCAACGCAAAGTAAACCTCATGGATAAAACCACGGAAGAGTTCATAAACTATTTGGATTGTGCAACTAAATATTACAATGAGTGTAAGATGCAACCTAACATCCAAAGTCACCTCATTTTTACATATATTCAAACCAATCCAACACTGAGAGTTAAATACAGTAACGAATTATTCATCGTCCATAAATATATTTATGACAGGTACAAACTAGCCACAGGTTTGCCGGTTTGAGTTAACATCAATAAAATCCCCTAGATTCCCTCAGTAGAAAATTTGTCATTACTACATGATAGTTTATGAATATCAATAATATTCGGCATTCATACTACATAAAATTGATTTAAAACATAACATTTTCTTTTATTACAAATACTAATAAACATGGAATCAAACAAGGAATCACCACAAACCAATTTAGAAGAACAATACATACAATCACTAAATTCAAAAGAGTTGATTGCAATAAAAATTGCCAAAGATCAACTCAAATCGTCTTTTGACATACAAAAAAGCATAGGATTTTTACATTATGTTAAGAGTATGACTAGTTCTCAGAATACGCCAAAATAAACGAGTTGCCCATGTGTTTATCCAAAATATCACTTATCTCATAATTCACCTTTAAGCTGTTTTTTTTTAATATGTTTATAAGTGTTGGCAAATCGTTTAGTAATAGTAAGGTTGATTTGGACGGTTTGTGTACGTCGTAAAAACAATACTTACATTCATTGCCAGTATATTGTTTGTATACTGAAACCTTAGGCAATTTGATTTTTCGTATGTATGGTGACAAAACATCTGGATACGAATCCGTTACAAGAATTGTTTCGTATTTTTTTTCGTATTTGTTTAAATACACCTCTTTATGTACGGTATACATTCTCTTTGATATATTACATTTATTTTTATATAAGCATTTTCATATTGCTTCCATGTTTTTCAACCAATTACTTCTATAAAAATAATTGGTTAATATATATGAATAACGCTGAAAAACAAAAGCTAATTAAAGATGTTGTTTTTAGTGCAAGAAAAAAACCGACAATTGTCAATCCTGATAGCAAGTTTGTCGTGGTGACATATTGGTGGGGTCGGGGCAATGCTAACGCCAATATTGCGCGTCCTTGTATGTATTATTATGAAGAATTTATTAGCGGTTTGATAAAACTGGCTATCGACTATTTTATGAATATTCATACACGCGCGTTTCAGTCCAAGGTTAAATTGCCGTCCGACCTACAAACCGAACTAAATATGTACAGCTATCATTTACTAAAAACCACAAAATTTAACAAATTTATTGAATCCCAGGCAAAAGGATTTCTACACGGACTTTATATTGATTTAGATCTAATAAACAACAAAGATCCCAAACGATACGAAAATGCTAAAAACGGTATTTCCATGATGAAAGAAGACGGAACGTGTCCTCCAGATTTCAATTTATTAGACATAAATGCTACGGAAAACGAATGTCTCACCAATGTTAAAGTCATATTAACAGACATAGCTAGCGTAATTTATGCATCAAAACCTATAAGCGAAGGCATATTTGACATTTTTCAACTCAAAAGAGGGGTTTCAAACATGAAGCAACTGGTTTTCCCTAAAAACAAAACCAAGAGTGCCGATTACATGACCGTAATAGACATGGTAAAAGATCCAGTAATAGAAAGTGCTAGGCGCCGCACAATCACGATGGATGCTATCAAAGCACTGCTTAAACAAAAAGGTCATGTAGCGCTTCCCATAATTAATCTGACGTTTGAAAATAGCAACATATACGATGTATTAAACGCACTGCTGCGGTTCAGAGTTGCCATGCCATTCGAACAAATGATTGATCGCTGGGAAAAATCCTGCAAATATGCTAAGTGCAATTACCTCGCTGTTGAATATGACTATTTCAGTCGCACCAAACAATATCAGCTGGCCATCAATGCTAAACCGCTTTTTATTAAGAAAGCATTGCACTTATGCCGAGGACGTTCAGTTGTCTACATAGATGGTGACATGTCTATTCAAAAATACCCGCACATATTCGATATAGACAACATTGATTTTATGTCGCGTGGCTGGAATATTGATCCAAGAGCGAGTTACAATCTTGGAACTAGTATATCTTTCAATCCGTACAAATTTGAAACCTCCGGTGGTATCATGTACTTTTCAAACACACCCGAGGCAGTTACCCTGATGAATCTATGGATCGTCGAATGCGCAAAACCAGAAAACTCCGGAAAGGCAGACGACCGAATACTTTCAATGATTTTTAATATGAAAAAGTTCATGCTTAATATGAATATTATTCAGCTCCCAGTAGAATACCTTTGGCTCACATTGGACTATAACGACCGTATGCTTGAATACATATACGATTGGGATAAAGACGAAATGAACAGCACCATATTTATTGATCACCCAGAATGTCTCACGAGCGAAGAAACCGCAGAAGGTGCTGGAGCTTCGAGCGACCGCACTCCCAAACTTCACAGATTTCTCGACGCGGAAGATGACAATTTCAATATATCCGAAGAATTCTACGAAGCATTCGCTTTCAAAAACAAACAAATGGCAAATCAGTTCAGAGACTACTTTCACTATCTTGACAACGCCACATATTTAAATGACGGAAATCCACAACTCGTTGAAAACGGATTTGTCAATTTAGATCATCCAGAAGAAAATCTACGACCTCTTTACATCACCCCATTTGATCAAAAGTTCGGTCCTAAACGCAACGCAATCGTTAAAAAAAACAACCACATCATGAACAGCGAAATTGACGCTAACTTCTGGAAGTCCACACTAGGCACCAAAATAATTTCCAATAAAATAGATAAACAAACCGTTGTTCTTCCAGAACACCTCGTCCCCGGCGGTGAAGACAACAGTGGACATGTTTCAGAATATCTTTTTCCAATTATAATGGCTCTGATGAATATGGGCCTCAACGTAATATATCTACCTACATCATGTAGAGACAATTGCTATTTTAGGTTGCTTTACAACCGTTCAGCTCACATTGACCTAGTATTTTTTCCGGTTATTGGCAAAATGAATCACATATTAGCACCCGTGATTGATATTAATCAACCAATCTCTTTCAGTACACATCCTGAGTCACTTTTATACACAGCATTATCGATGTTTGAAAATCTAGAAGATTTGTCACAAACATTTCAAGAAGGAGCGTATCAAATCATTTCCAGGATCCGTATTAGTTATGTTTTTAAATCTGCCGGAAAACCAGATTCTGCAAAATATATTTCTAATTACCAAAATCCGCTACATGTAGAGTCATTATCCGAACCGTCCTCTCCATTATCAGACGGCGATCTAAAACCCGCAGCAGGAAGCCCTGCAAAAAATATAGCAAAAGATGTTTCAAACTACATTGCCGGACAAAATCAAATGTATAAGTCAAAACTAAAAAAACCCTCGAAAAAATACACAAAAAAACATCCAAGAAAAAACAAAAACAAACGTACAAGAATACATTCTAAACATTAAACACTAAACACTAAACACTAAACACTAAATACTAAACACTAAACACTAAACACTAAACGACAATCAAGCAAATTCTGAATTCCACATTTTTTTACCATCTAATATAGATAACACAAATTTATTGCTGATTTCGCTTTCACAATATGCATGCTCAAAATCAATAATCCATATTTTTTTTGTTTTATTTTCTATAATAAAATTGTATCCCGTGAAATCCGGGTAACACACATTGAAAAGTATTAATATTCGCATTATGTCCACTATTTTATTATAAATTTTATTTGGAACGTTTTTGACATCTTCCCCATACATGTCAGACACTGACATACCGTTGACTCTAGCCATCACCATACATCTTGTTTCTGGATCATAATGCAATATTTTAGGTATATTGATTATGTCCAGTTTATGCAAGTACTTCTGCATTGCATGCTCGTGCGGCGTAACGTTTTCTTTAATAAAATACAGATCCAACCTATCTCTGTATTTATCCATCTTTATTGGTGTTTATAAACATTTTTTTTATGTTTCAATTTTGCTAATACTAAACAATACAATAAATACATCATGATAGACATAAAACCACGTAAAATTGAGCCGCATTTATTTATTAAATTATAAAATATAAATTGTTAAATATTTGCAACCCAACGTACATTCGCACATTGAATACAATTTTGCGCAATGTTCAGTGGCATTTACATGTTTCCACTTAATGCTCTTGATCCCAACACTCACAAACCTCTTTACAAAATAGGTCGGGCACGTGACATCATTAAGCGGGTTAATGATGAGGCTAAAGAGCAAACATGCATGTCTTCCCCACATTTGTCACCAAACACTATGTGTATCATCACAAAAAACGAAATTGCTATTGAAACACACATATTTCGGGTTTTCTCTAAGATGCGCGTGACAAAAAAAGAAATTTTTCAAGACATCTCATTCCAACAAATTCTTGAAACAACCCAGCAACATTTTATGTCGGACATCATTAAAACAGGACGCTTCATTGATCTTAAAAAAAACATCATTGACGAAATAAAGCAACAAAAATATGTGCACTCTTTCATCATCAAAGGACCTTCCTCCCCTCAAAAAAATTACGGCAAAACCGTGAATCGTGATGGAGAAATATCACGAATTAACCAAATTGTCGAACGAAATCTCACAATCGGTGATATTATTACTTTCAAAAACAACAAGATATTCATGAAACTTACTCCACCTATTTATTTCCAACGCGAAGAAAAGTCCATCATCAAACAACACAAATACAACATTACACATTTCAAGTACGATCTTAAACAAGGATATATTACCCACGACAATAATAGCAAATATTTGTTTAATAAAACCCTTATTGAACTGTTAGAGACAAATAACATTCTTTATAGCAATAAGTAACCCGGCAAACCTAAACATTGTATTAATTTAAATTCATATTTTCAATATTTTCATACATTCTCATATATTCAATATTTTCATTTTTTCATTATATCTATATTTATATATATTATATATAGTTATAATGAATGTTCCAAAACTAAGTACATTAGCATATGCTAATATAGATGATGAGACCAAAAAAACTATTGCATCACCCATTAAACACGAAGCTCAACTGTTTGAAAAAAAAATAAATCCTATTTTTAAAAAGTGGCGTAAACATTACAGAAATCCTCGTGAAAAGTACACTCTGAGAGATGGAAGAAAAACAACAAAAAAAGTTAAAGAAAAAATGTTAATGGATTGGTTTGACAACGAGGGCGAAAACTTTTATTATTATCATCTACCTCATCAAATTGCTCATATCATCATGGCACTACGAGACACGCGTGAAAAAAATTATCAAACAAGTGACTTGACAAGAAATCCTGCGTTGTTGGAAGATTCACGTCGCTACGGAAGATGGGAAGACCTATTCAATGATTGGATAAATGACATGTCAAAAGAAGAGCTGAAAGATTTTGCAATTGGTTATTTTAATAGAAATTTTAGAAAGGTTGAACCACACGATTTCTGCTATACATTTTTGGAGTATTTGCATTGGAACAAGTATATTGATGATCCAGAGTTACAAGGAACCACACCAGATAATCCCATACCTCACAATGTTGACATAGACCGTCATGACGTTGGAAGCGAACCAACTATATTTCCTTTTTTATATTCTTATCTTTCAACACTGAATAATGAACAATTAAGCAACCTATACAACAACATTTTCTTTCAGACAAGCTACAACAATGTGGAACCTCCACAAGAAGATACAACTCATATAAATAATCCACGATATTTTAAGCCTAAGTTTACTGTTGATGGAACAATTGTTGCTGCCAATGTTAGAACAAAAAAACCAAAGTCCAAGTCAAAAAAACCAAAGTCCAAATCTAAAAAATCAAAGTCCAAGTCAACTTCAAAAAAATCAAAGTCAAAGTCAAAAAAATCAAAGTCTAAAAATTGATATATTATAAAACATTTAATACAATGATAAATTGTTAACATAATAAAACTTGCAAACAACAAAGCTATGTTGATTCTTTGTGGAAGATCTATTCCAATTGAAATTTGTCACAAAGTTCAGGATTACAGCAGTGATCTTGATGTGGTTCACAAAAAAAACGTGTATATGCAAATATTCTGCGATATCAAAAAAGTCACAAGATACATGAACTTCTACAACCTACGTGAATCAATTACCACAAATAAACGTATTGACACGATTAAATGGTTAACTCAATATATTAGCATTTGTAAAAAGTTGCACTTGTAAAAATCAAAATCACCCTTATTTTAATCAACATTAAAAATATTTTTTATTTAGAAAAACAGCAAAAATATAATAACAAAAAAAATCAATAAAAAATAAATATACAATATATCAGAATAATGAGCGAAGTAGTTATATTGTTTAGTTTGTTGCTTTTATTAATTGGATTTTTACTCGTAATGTTGTATGTTTTTAATATAGACTTGAGTATAGATCTTAACAGAGAAGATAAAAAAGATAAACCTGTAGAAGATCCTTTAACCGGACATAAAACCGATGCATACGCCCACACAAATACTCTAGCACCCCAATTTGCGGTAGTGAACAGTAAATATACATCATTAGACAATGATTTTGCAACATTTAGTAATACATTTACGGATTTGTCAACTAATCATCACGAATTATCGAGTGATTACATGTTGCTGGACAGTAGCTTTTCTAGCTTATCTAATAGCCACACCACATTAATTAGCGACTTTGTAGAATTGTCTGGTAACTATCATGCCCATATTTTAGATGATGCCCGTCATAATACTTAGTTAGGAAGTACTACAAACAAATGCATAAACAGTTTAAACACATAAGACTATTAGAAAACAGGAAATGAATTGTTTTTTGCTATTCCGCCTTTTTCTCACTTTTCTGCAGGTAACATCTGTACTGACAATAAATTCTCATAATCTGAAAACAAAACAAATTGCCACATTAGGTCCGTCTTGTTATCATTACGAAACGCTGCAAAAACTTCACAGTGCAGGCGCATCTATATTTAGGATAAATATGTCACACAACAAAAAAACAAGCGCACTAAAATTATTGAAGAAATTGCAAAAACTGAAAAAATCTTCTTCTCCGCCTCCAGAAATATTAATAGATTTACAGGGACCGAAATACCGTGTAGGTAAAATGTCCGCAAATACCTGTTTGAAAACCAATGAGAAGGTTCACGTTGTTTCAGAAGAAATTACCGGAAACTCAAACCGCATCAGTATTCCACATCCAAACTTATTTAAACTGCTACAGAAAGACAACACAATTTTATTGAATGACGGTTTGCTGAAACTACGTGTTGATCATTGCGACAAACTTTCAAGCATTGACGCTACCGTTGTTAAAGGTGGCTCTTTGACTAGCCACAAAGGTGTAAACATTCCTCATTTAAACATCCCGAACATCTTAACTGACAAAGACAAACGAGATATAGAGTTCGTGAACATGATGAGCAGCACTCAAAACATCGACATTGACTATGTCGCTCTATCCTTTGTAAATGATGAACATGACATAACACAACTAAAATTTATGCTGAACGACGATATAAAAATTTTAGCAAAAATAGAAAGACCACAAGCAGTTCAAAACATTGACAGAATCATGCAAGTGAGCGACGGTGTTATGGTTGCCCGAGGTGACTTGGGAGTAGAAATTGGTATTGAAAAAGTACCATTTGTGCAAAAACTTATTACTTCTAAAAAAATCGACAATAAACATGTTATTGTAGCCACGCAAATGATGGAAAGCATGATTACAAATTCCATTCCTACACGTGCCGAAGTATCTGATGTCGCCAATGCTGTGTTAGATGGTGCCACTGGTGTGATGTTATCTGCCGAAACATCCGTTGGATTATATCCCGTGGAATGTGTAGAAATTCAACGAGCAATCATGTCAGAAGCCGAACAATTTTTAAATAATGTCTAATGCCTAATGCAACCTTACATATTAGTTTTTTGTAATATTATTGATAAAAAACTAATAATAATTTATTCGCTGAAAATACTTTTTCACTCTCAGGTCAAAATCTAGATCTTCACACAATATTTGATTAAATATTACAGAATATGTCCCATTGGGATTTCTGTTGAAGTAAAAATCCTGCAAAATGTTTCGCATCCAATATGTTCCCTTACCTTCTAAACAATATCTACAGTAAGTAATATCTTGCGGATAATAATATTTTGTCACCTTTACATCATTCATGTATGATTTTAATAATTTTTTGGTTCTGATAGAAAAAAATGTTGATACATTGGATAGATTAATTGTATCATTTACATTAAGATAAAACATTGTTTGGGTAACCAATATTTTAAACATCTCAGATATCATTTTTTTATATCACGCTATTATATATAAGATGGAAGGTTTAAATTATTTTCACGAATTGTTTTTTGGTGTTTTAGGCAAAGAATATTGCAATTTCTTTTACTTTTTGATGGTTATACAGTTTTTAGGTTTGATTAGCGCGGTGTTGGCAGTTTTAACATACTTATTGACATCTAAAAAACTCAACTTGTATATGGTAGTTGCTTCACTTTCCTATCTCGTATTGTTTAGTTTTGGTTACATAACACAAAGAATGCTATACTCTATGTGCCTCAATTAATCATTTAATAATCATTTAATAATCATTTAATAATCGTTTGAAACCGCGTTCTCTGTTTCAGTATCTTTTGTTGGAGCCTTTTTACACCGTTTGGTGTGTGCAGCCAGTGATTTTTTGTTTTTATAAAGTTGTCCGCAATGGATGCAATTAAACTGGCTTGAATCGGTCGATGCAAATTTGTTAGACAAAAGTATGTTGAGTTCAGGCAATTGCAGGTCTGTTACTTGTTTGGTCATGTCTTTGTGAAATTTTCGCATGCTTTCTAATATTAATCCACGCTGATGCATAAAGTATTGAAACTCCTTATTGATTTCTACCAGGACTTCATTAGAAATCACCTCGCCGCTGGTATTCATGTTTTTTAGTTTACGACCCAGATGATCCAGCATGTTAACCGCTACTTTTATTTTGTCAATAGAATAATTGACACAATGAACAAATATCATAATATTTCCGTTATGAACATCAATGTGTAGGTCATCTTTTCTAGACACACCACTGTTTTGTGACAAAAAAATACCGTGCATGTTGAGATTTTCCACGTCGCGAATGAATTTTTCCACTTCGCAGACTGGCACATTATTCGAATAATCCTTGTTTTCAAACATAATGGAGTCCCTATCTTCACGCTCAACAATGAAGTCTCCTGATTTGCTTTTTCCGGTCATGTTTTGGATTGTAGACGAAGGAAATAGCTCGCTTAGGACATTTTCCAACTTATTTTCTCCATCCGCTCCCTTGTTTGATGAATTTTTTTGTCGTTCAAAATGGGTTTTAATGACCGATAATTCTTCACTGTAATTCAGTTTATCCATGTCTTTTTTTACATCTTGATTCATTTGCATAATCAAATGATTCAAATTATCATATTTGGCATTAATCACATTTTCAAACCTCATAAGCGTATCACTGTTATTATTGTCGGTTTTCACCGCTTTATCAAACTCATTATGCAATTCTTTATTGAATTTTTTCACTTCGTCTGTTACAGATACCAGGAACTTGTCACCAAAGTATAGTTGTATCTTGTCCAGAATTTTTTCCATATTTTGGTTAGCTATTTCTTGTTGGTGTTGCAAATCATTTGTTTTTCCACATTGAATGAACTTCTCCAGTTCTTTGATATAGCTGTCTTTGGTGGAGTACAACTGCAACGAAATAGAATCTACGATTTGTTTATGTATATCAGACATATACGATTCCATTTTGTTTTGTTGATTATTAACGTGTGTGATGGATGTTTCCATGGAAGCACACTTGGTATTGATGTTTTGCAATAGATTGAGTATCGATGTTTGATCGATGTTTTCATTAGGTATTTGCGTCAGCAGCTTACGAAAGAAATCTACCATAAATATGTTCATTTCTTCAAAACTGAAATATGGGTGTTCTTGATAAAACCGTATAACTTTGCTGTTTGTTGTTGATAGCATGTAATTGGTCTTTAGATTTACTATTTATATCTTTAAATTTGTTAGACAAACCATTAATGTAGTTATAATAGCAAAATTTACGTTGAAAGTACATTTTGTATAGTTGTTTTAAATACTCGTAAAATTACATATAATATAAATATAACAATATGCATAAATCTATTATGCGTAATTCTATTATGCAAAAATCTCTTATACAAAACTTTTGCGTAAATGATTACCGTTTCGACAAATGTTTGGTAGATAGAATGAATGAGTCGTTTAAGGTAAGACAAGAATATCCAGATAGAATACCTGTGATATGCCAAAGATCTAATCATAGCAAATTATCAATATTAGGTAAGCGCAAGTATTTGGTTCCCAAAGATCTGAGCGCAACTCAGTTTTTGTTCATTATTAGACGTCGTCTTAATTTACCAACAGAAAAAGGCCTTTTTTTGTTTATTGGCAATGTAATGGCCTCTTCCACTAACACAATTAACGAGCTGTATGATCTTTACAAGAATGAAGATGGGTTTCTTTACATGACATACAGCGAAGAAAATGTGTTTGGTTAATTTAATCTTTTACACGTCTATTACACGTCTTTTACATATGTTTGCTGGCATAGGTCTTTTAGTATTTTTTTATCGTTGATATTAGAGGTGCATTTTCCAACTAAATCATCAAACTGTATATTATTGTTATGTGACATGATGTGCATCGATTGCATTTGTTTTGAATACAAAGAATTTATCATGTTTTTTGTACCGCATTTGTTTTTGTCTTTTTCCCATGTGCCATTTTTGATATAAAGGATTTCGCGTTTTTTGTCGCTACAGTGAATGGGTCTTTCATGCAGCGAAAGCTTGTTGATGTTTTCCATTATAATGTTTGAAATCCCGGCAGATAACCCTTCATCATGTGTCAACATCAAATTCTCAACACTCACTGTTATACTCTTGACAAATTCTTCCAGGTTTATAGCATCCTTGCATTTATCATTGAGGAAATTGTTAATATTAAATGTTACTTGATTTCCAACCTTAGGTATTAGCTGTTTTATTTGCTCGTCCTTGGCATTTATGATTCGTTTCAACTCATTGTTTTCCTCGATTGCCTTTTCCATTAATTCATTCTTCAATTCTAATATTTCGTTTTTTAAATTGGCTATGTCCGACGAATTTTTGTTACATCTTTTCCTGTGATAACTCAATCCTTGACGGTATTTATACTCTTTGCCACATTCACAAATGTGCTTTTTTGTGCCAAAATGACACGATTTGTCACTATTTTTAGAATTCATCACACCTAATTGGTGTTTTTTGGTAAGGCAATGTCTTTTGAAATGTGACAAATTGTTACTGGAATAGTCACAGATTTCGCAGGTGCTTTTTGGTGCTTTTTTGTCACTAATGTCACTCATATGAGATATTTTAAATTTTCATTTTTAAATGGATTTTAAAAAAAACAAAAAAAATTTATGGTAACAACTCAAAAAAAAGAAAACGGAAAGTGCCTACATACCAGTCACAAACGTTTTTTGGACATTTTTTTGATTGTATAAAAGATGGCATAATTGAAAAATGGACATTTTAGAAATGTCCAAAAACGAAAAGTTAAAAATAGAATTGGTGAAAAAAAGTGAAAAAAAGTGGTTGGGGAGGTTGGATATTAAGAATATATACTTAAAAAAAAAGTGGTTTGTAGTGGGACTGTAAACGTATGTGGATATTTAAAGAGTATGGTTATATGGGGAGGGTACTTTGTGGTATGTGGACTGGGGCGCCGGTTGCGTCGGTGACAACAAAATCTTCGGGATATCTATGGTATATGATGTGTTGGTCTGGTGGCAAAGTCTCGGTTTTTTGAATATTTGTGGTTGGGAAAAAATGTATTAGCTTGAGTTGTTTTACGCGCGGCGGTTTATCCGACCGTTTACTGGATGTTTTGGTGTTGTGTAAGAGGGTTTCTTCATAATTGAGTTGAACGATCTTGTCCCATGTGGATTCGTTGGATATTTCACTGTCGGCTGTGAGACCGGCGCGATAGTTTGGTGGATGGGATGTTGCTGGGCAAATTGGTTTATACGGATTGTTCGAGAGAGGTACGACAATCGGACCTGTGGCTGTATCAAAGATAACACCAAGTTTTCCAAAGCAATTTGCATGATAAGATTTCAATAGCATATCTGCAGTATATTTAATTTTAATCTCTAACATGTCACCAGTAACTCCGGCTCGATGGATTTTTTTGATTGTTTTTCGCGTGGGTTTTTTGCCTGGTTTTTTGCGTGAGTTTTTGCGTGGGTTTTTGCGTGAGTTTTTGCGTGAGTTTTTGCGTGGTTTTTTGCCTGGTTTTTTGCGTGTGTTGCGTGGGATTTTTGGAGAAGCTGCTGGTGGTGCTAAATGACCTGGAGAAATTATACCATCTGTTGCGGTGATTGCATAGCCGTCTTCCCCGATGATTCTGCCTGGAGGAGTGGGGCTGGGTGTGGGAGGTCTACGTGGTTGAGTAGTGTTTTCAAGAATATAATCAAACGTGGTAAATATATGTGCTTGTAGAGATGTGTAGGGACCGAATATTTGTATTTTATCAGGAAATGTTTGCTTTCTTACAGTATGTAATATATCAAGTTCAGAATCATTATTTTGGTTGAGTTTTTCTGTTTTAGATTTGTTAGTAGGTAACAGTTGATGATTGAAATCGTATTCCGAAAATACCTTGTACCTCACCATTGCATTTTATTTATATATCACTATATTAGTTTTAAAACAACTTAAAGTTAAAAATATAATTTTAATAGCTTTTTGTTTTATTAAAAACCAGTATAGTTGAACGAGATAGAAAGCAAAAAATAAAGTAGAATAGTAATATATAAGTGTGAATGATTTGTTTTT
>MDSY01092063.1_pt1 | contig 23789 bp, 20 predicted proteins | sample 811131 | NCBI WGS metagenome assembly MDSY01 (sample SAMN05326643, study PRJNA326480) | marine metagenome | isolation source: seawater | place: Atlantic Ocean: South West | collected 2010 | reverse complement strand
TCAGCGTCTGATTTGCGACCGCCACTCCATACGGCAGCGGCGGCAAGAGCACAGGCCGTGAAGGCGATGGAAAGTGAAGGCACAACATCGGCTTCGTACCCGGCCAGTTGCTCTTTCTCGAGGAGCTCTCGCACATCGGCGGTGAAGTCGGCCACCAGCCATTGGTCGCCCGTCCACGCAACGGTGGGTTCAAGGTCGTCGTTGAGGATATAGGTGATCGTTGAATGCCCCACGTTGTATTCTTCGGTGGTGTCGGATACGCAACTTAATTGGTCGTCCTCAGCCCAGGTGTATCCATCATCGCACATGCAATGTTTCGAAGCACCGCTGCCCATCTCCCATCCGTGTCCGTTGCACATGGTCTCGGTGTTTTCCACTTGATTGACCGGGGCGGGAATGGCGGAAACGTTGGCGTTTGAAGGAGCCCAAGCAACGTGAAGGGGTTCTTCGAAATCATCCATGCTAAGTTCGGCCATGTCCCATTGCTCCGATTCTTGATTCCATGCATACAGGTCCCACTGCCAAGTGAGGTCATTGGGGGCTTCCTCGTCGTTGATGGAGGTCATGTAGTGTCCGTGCGTCGTGTCTTCAATGGTGAAGTTGATTTCAGCAGCATGCAGGGCGCCGTACGTAAGGTGATGAACGTTGAACGCCTCAAGCCCTTGTTGTTCCTGTGTCCCATTGGGCCACTGCACGCTCACGCTGGAGGCATGGCTTTCATTTGGAGCAGCGAGGGACGAACGGTTTCCGTTGGATGGCATCCAAGCGAGGTGTTCGGTCTCGAATCCATCAACGCTGTCAATGCCGAGGCTGGAGGCTTCCCAAGAGGTGTTTTCGTCGTTCCAAAGGTTGAGTTCCCACGACCAGGCTTGGTCGTCTGGTGAATCCACGTCGTTGATGCCGTGCACGACACGTCCGGAATCACCCATTGAGGTGTTCAGGGTCCACCCGGCTTCCTCAGCCAGCAATTGAGTGGCGGTCCATCCCGACCATGCAAACATGTGGTGGGAACTGTTGTTTGCAGCATCAAGGAGGGTGACCGAGGCTTCTCCGGGCTGATAGTCTGCCACATGCATGTCGATGACGTTTTGTTGAACGACAACTCCGAACGTTTCCCATACTGGCTCCATTTCTTCAAGGGTGCCGGTGAGATGTGGCCAAGAGGCGCCCATGCGCTCGCTGTATTCAGACAAGACTTCAGTTGAATCATGCTCGGGGTCGACGCTGATGGAAACAAAGGTCACGTCCTCACGCTCCTCATCGCTCAACTCGGCTTCAACCGCAATGAGTGATTGAGTCAGAACAGGGCAAACATCGGGACACCTCGTGAAAATAAACGAAACCACCACGACACCATTGGCGTCGGTGTCAAAGTCAAAATCTTCGCCGTTTTGGTCGGTGAGTTCAATGCCTTCCACTGGCCCACGGGCCAGTTGTTTTCCTTTGTAGGCGGCGGCCGTGCTGGACAAGAGGACGAGGACAAGCAACGCAGCAGTGAATTGTTTCACTCGAGACTTCATGCCGCAGCTCACCGCTTCATGGAGTAGTCTTCCCAGTTCGGTGTGCACCAGTCTGGTAGGCCCTGAACGGAACCAGGGTTGGAGAGGCCAATGCCCCAAAGCATCAACAGAACGAACAGCACGGGGAACAGGGCAGTTCGGGTGTAAATACGCGGGTCGCCTTTCAAGTGCATGAAGTAAGCAGCAATGCCATAGCCCTTGATGACGCCGACGCCGATGAGGATGGCCCAAACGGCGTACAACGTGATTTCAATGTCCGTGCCAGGGATGGTTTCAAAGAAAACCGCCGCCACTTCAAACAACGTGAAAAACATCAAGATGACGAAGTTCCAAAAGTAAATGTCGTAGTTGCCGGGCAACTTGTCGACGATCGATTCAAAGATTCCAGTAGTTTCGTGTTCTCCCATGTTTTCACCTCAATACAGATAGAAGGCCGGGAAGATAACCACCCATGCCAGGTCGACAAAGTGCCAGTACAAGCCGAAGTACTCAATGCCCTGAGCATTTCTTTCGTCATACTCAATATCGTCTCCAGCGAAGCCTGCTTTGAAAATCAAGTACAGCATCACCAGCAAGCCGGCAAAGACGTGGACGCCGTGAGCGCCGGTCGAGATGTAGAAGATGGAACCTGCTTGCGTGCCAATGGTGAACCCTTCTGCGACGAGGTGGCTCCACTCAATGAGTTTCAGCACGATGAACATTGAGCCCAAAAGGAAGGTGGCGAGAAGGTAGTTTCGAACAGCTATTTTCCTGGTGGGCATGAGTTTGCCCATGAAGCCGGAAGGAGCTTCCCAATCCTTGGTCTTGGCCGTTTTGAGGGCCAACACGATGGTGTAGGACGAGATGATCAATGCAAAGGTGTTGATGGCACCGGGCAAGAGCGTCATGAAGTCGCCTTGGCCACCCAAGCCGTCCAACATGGCCCCGTTGGGTCGGAGGAAGTCAGACGCCGTGAGCATGTTGACCTCTTCACAGTTGCCAGCAGCCTCTTGCCAGCCCGTGCACCATTCCGTTCGCATGCGCAAGTACGAGGAAAAGAAGGTGGCGAAGACCATGATTTCGGACATGATGAAGACCCATAGACCGGCCTTGCGAATGTGCTGACCTTGGAACGGGTCGGAGGTGGCGATTTGCTCGTGGTTTCCAATGAATGGAAGGTCTTCTCTCCACCAGTTGGCAACACCGGCGGTGATGACGGTCAAGCCGAGCATGCTGAGGCCGAGATCACCAAGGTTGGCGTCAACGCCAGACAACAAGTTTCCGAGGGTGCCTTGGAAGGATGGGAAGCCCATCAAGAAGAGCATGATGCCGAGCGAGAACACAATCGGCGAACCTGAGCCGTGGTGTTCGTGGTCGTCTCCCCCATAGCCGTGGTCGTTATGGCCCGCATCGTCCGGATAGATGGAATTCAAGAACCCGCCTAGGCCCAAAAAGGCAGCGTAGGTGATGCACATCAGGAGGATGGTGATACCGGCGGTACGCCAAGTGAGGTAGGAAAGGTGGGCTTCGATTTCATGGTGATGAGCCTCTTCCTTGGCTTCCTTAAGCGCCTTGATTTCAGAATCGCTGGCGTTGGCCGCTTTCGCGTCCTCATAGGCGTACTTGGCGTCCTCGTATTCATGAATGGCATCTTCGTAAGCGACATGCTTGACGTTGGCAACACCAACCCCCATGGTTGCAAAGGCGAGAACACCAATGGCAAGGAAAACGCCACCGATCAGGACGGCGCGCATCCAGACGCTGTTTTCAATGTGGGCTTCGTCGCCGCTCATTCTTCCGCCCCCTTTGGTTCAGCCGCCCATAACTTCTCCTTCAGCGAAGGACCGTCGTGCTTGTGATGGCCAAATTCTTCGTTTTTGTCAAGTTGGGTTGGGATGTCCTTGAACGAGGGCGTTGGAGGTGGTGAGGTGGTCGACCATTCGAGTGACCAGCCTCCCCATGGGTCTTTGCCCACAGGTTCTCCTCGGCGGGACGAGTAGATGATGTTCCAAACCAGCAACAACTGGCTGATTCCGAAGATGAAGGCGAAGGTTGAGACCGCCATGTTGTACTCGGCGAAGCCGGATTCGAGGGTGTAGGTATGGGTGCGACGGGGCATGCCCATGATGCCCAAGGCGTGCATGGGCCAGAACGCTGCGTTGTAGGAGGAAAAGCCGATGAGGAAATGCCAAAGCCCGAGGGTTTCGTTGAGCTTACGTCCGGTGGCTTTGGGGTACCAGTAGTACACTGCAGAAAACAGCGCAAAGACGGTTCCGCCAATGAACACGTAGTGGAAGTGAGCCACCACGAAGTACGAGTCGTGGAAGTGAATGTCAAGACCAGCCACTGGGAAGAACATTCCTGAGATACCACCCAACGTGAAGGTCACAAGGAAGCCCAAGGACCACAGCGTGTGGGTCTTCATGACCAAGGAACCACCCCACAGTGTTGCGAGCCAATTGAAGATCTTTGCACCGGTTGGAATGGCCACGAGCATGGTCATGATCATGAACAATGCTCGCCAGAACGGGTCCATACCCGATGTCAACATGTGGTGGCCCCAGACGATGAACCCAACGATGCCAATTCCCGCCATGGCGAACACCATGGACTTGTATCCAAAGATGGACCGTCGTGCCGAAGTGGCGAGCACTTCAGAGACGATACCAAAGGCAGGGACAATGACAACGTACACTTCAGGGTGGCCGAAGAACCAGAACAAGTGCTGGAAGAGCAAGGGGTCGCCACCCGCAACAAAGAATTGAGTGCCAATGGTGTGGTCAAAGAGAAGGAAAGCGACACCGATGATGAGGGCTGGAAGGGACATGAAAAGCATGAACACGCTGATGAACACCGACCAGGTGAACAGTGGCATCTTCATCCATGTGACGCCCGGAGCGCGCATGGTGAACACGGTGGTGATGAAGTTCACACCACCCAATGTCGAAGATGCCCCGAGCATGAGCATGCCTGAAATGAACGCTGTGGTTCCAGCATTCGAACCGTAGTCGGCCAACGTTGAGCCGAGGTTCGCCTCCGTCAGTGAGGAGTATGGCGGGTACATGACCCACGTGATGTCAGCACCTTGACCGGACCAAATGCCCGTGAAGATGAGCGGCGCGGAGAAGACCAAGAGCCACAACCCCATGGCGTTGATGCGAGGGAAAGCGAGGTCCTTGGCACCAATTTGGAGCGGCAGGACGTAGTTCATGAAACCGGCGATCATGGGCATGGCGGCCAGGAAAATCATGGTCGTTCCGTGCAGAGTGAAGAATGAGTTGTATTCATCGTACGTCAGGAAATCATTCTCTGGAAGAGCGAGTTGAACACGGAACAACAAGGCCAACAAACCTCCCACAAGGAAGAAGAAGAAACCGAACAAGAAGTACATGATACCAACTTCTTTGTGGTCGGTGGTGGTTAACCAAGGCTTGAGGAAGCCCCAGAAACGTTCCATGGTGAAGGTCTCAGGAGAGCGTCGGTAGAAGACCCAGAGAACGCCCGTGAAGATGAGTCCAGCGGCCAGACCGATCGTCGTGACGAAGATGACCAAGGCGCTGGCACTTGGAGCCAGAGCACCGGCGTTGATGCCAGCGATGGAAACCCTTGCCTCGTTCCAGTGGTCACCACCAGCGCCGTTTCCACCGTTCACTGCGTTGCCGTAAATGGTCATCTCAACGTTGAGGTCGTCAGCAGCAGGGGCCGTCCATTCAAAGGTCCAAGACCGGACCGTGTTGGCCTCGTCCGTGTGGGTCAATCCTCCGTCCATCGTTTGGCTGAGGGATTCGGGGACAGCAGAAACTTCACCGTGGGAGACGAGGATGCGGTATCCACCAGCACGGCCGTTCCAGTCCACGTCGTTGATTTCCATCACGTCGTTTTGGACGGTCACGGTGAAGGTGTAGACTTCGCTAGCGTTGTAGGTGTCAGGCAGACCATCGACCAGAACCGTCGTGTCGGGCGAGGCGCCACCGTGGCAAGTACATCCCTGGTCCCCAGCAGCGCCGATGCCGCCAGGGGCGGCCGTGAACTGTGGAGCGGCCATTAAGGCGACCAAGAGCACGCCCAAAAGGAGCGTCACACGGCTGCGCATCAGTAGTCACCTCCGGAACTTCCGTCGGAGAGTTTCTTTACGCCTGAATCAAAGTCGCAGTTGGTTCCTTCAGCTGCAACGATTTTGACTTGGCCAACCATCATTGAGTGCTGGTTTCCGCAGTATTCGGCGCATCTGATGGGGAAGAGACCTGGGTCGTCAGGCATCATGGTCATGTACGTGCCACCTTCAATGCCGGGGACCAAGTCTTCCTTTACGCCCCATTCAGGGAGCCAGAAAGAGTGCTGGACGCCAATGTAGTTCGGGTTGGAATCGTCGGATGGGGCGGAGTGCATCTCAAAGACCACGTCTTGGTCGCAAGGCAAAATCATGTCTTCACCAAGTGCCGAGGAAAATGCAAAGTTGTCTCGGTATCCGTTTTCATCCTCACCCGGAATGTGCATCCAGGTGTGGAGAAGCTGTCCATTAGCGTCCGTGACCTCTACAACAGCATGCTTCTCGGGAGCGAAGGTCATCGCGGCGAGGGCTTGGCCATTCATCTGGTCGATGGAGATGGAGGGGTGGTTGACCGTATCGCCAAACGTGTTCCCGCCAACGGTCGTGATGGACACGTTCACGGCCTGATCGTTGGTGCTGTTGACCGTGAGTGTGGTCCCTCTCCAGTCGACGTTGATGCCGGTGATGGCAGGGTCATCTTCCCAGGTGAGGGAATCCTTGTACTCAAATTCCCAGAACCATTGCTTTCCAACGATTTTCATGTCATGGGCTTCGGATTCCTCCGGAATGACCCAGACCGCCGTGTTGGATGAAAGGGCCAAAACGAGGAGCCAGGCGACGATAACGGTTGGTAAGACATAGAAAAAAATCTCAACTTTGGTGTTGTGCCGGTCAACCGGAAACGACCCCACCTCAATGTGGTCGAGGTGGGTGGTATCGGGCTCCACGCCTTCCCGGTAACGAAGCATGGCCAGAAACATCCAGCCGAAGGTGAAGATGCCGACCAAAATGGACCAAAACATGAACTTATCATAGAGAACAGCAAACACCGTATCTTCTGCTACCACGCAACCACCCTGTTTGACCGGCCGTGTAGGCCCCCCTTAAGCGTTGCTTGATGGGGGTTAGAACCATTGTTCGTTTCAACTGCCTCATGGCGTGTTGGTATGCCTTTTTTTCGCGATTTTTTCTGCTTGAAATTGAACGGTCCATCCACCTATTTCATCCTCGCCGAAATACACAATGCGATGCTACTTGAACCCGCCGCGCGGAGTGTAAGTTATGGGCGTCAGTTCCTGTCTTTCACCAACCCTTGACGGTTCGGTGATCGTGGACGTTGAGGTCCAACCCTCGGCCAAGATTCAAGGAATCACAGGATTCAATGACTGGAGGGCGCGAATCTCCGTCGCAGTCAAGGCCGAGGCGAGGGATGGAAAAGCGAATCAGGCCGTTGTGCACGTGCTCGCCACTCAACTTCAACTCGATGCCCGCTCCCTTCGCATTACCTCGGGCCACACATCCCGATTAAAATCGGTGCGCGTTGAAAACGCACATCCCGAGGAGCTTGTCCGCCAATTTGAATCCGTCTTGGAGGGACTTCGATGACCCGTGACTCCTTTCATGGAATCGGTCGAGGTTCATCCAATGCAGAGGAACGGTGGCATCAAGCCGCCCAGGCTTTGGCCGGTGCTCGCTTACGAAATCGGACAGCGAATGCCGTGGTTCTCGTCGAAGGTAGAAGGGATCGGGAGGCTTTGGAAGGGCTTGGTTTCTCAGGACCCATCGAGGTTCTAAATCGCGGTTGGCCAGTGGACGATGTCCTTGTTTTTTTGGTGGAAACCTACGGGCGTCGGAGCCAAGTTGACCGAGGGCCGAGCGTGATTGTTCTCATGGACTGGGACCGGACAGGAGGGCGTTTACAGGCCAACATTCGTCGAAATCTCGAATCACTTGATGTCGGATTTGATGAGCAGCTTCGTTCGGTATTGATGCGTTGCCTCAAGCCGGAAACTCGGGTCGTTGAGGGCCTATCAGGCCTTGTGGATGTTCTCGGCCCGCTGGTCGACATGTACGATGATTAAATCAGCGTTCAACATCGGGTTCGGGAAAGGCTTGCTCCTTGACGGTGTTGAGCACAACGTGAGTGTAGGAGCGGGAGACGCCATCCAACGTAAACACGGTCTTTGTTAGGTTGTCAAGGTCGGCCCGGTCTCTGACACGAGCGAGGACGATGGAATCCCAATCTCCCGTAACGTCATACACGGCAAACACACGGGGGTCAGCGGCGATCTTCTGTTGAACATCGATCATTCGTCCTTTCTGAATCCGCAGGCCGGCCATGATGGTCATGGACCACCCCAATTTCGTTGGATTTAACGCCACACGGTAGCCTTCAATGACCCCTTCTTGTTCCAATCTCCGCACTCGATTTGTGACCGTTCCTTGGGCGATACCAAGGGTGCGAGCCAGCGAGCGATGGCTCACTCGAGCGTCTTCGCTTAGGAGCATCAACAACGCTCGGTCGGTGGCGTCCAAGTCCATCGTTTCATGGAAAGGCGGACAGGTTTTCAAGCCTTCACTCCTCTTCCTTGGGGAATTCATTCACGGCAGCAACGCTTGGAGCTCGCAACCAGAGGTGTTGTTTCCAGGCTCCAAAGTCTTCAATTTCAATCCCGACTTCAAAATGACAATCTGCCTCGTATCGCTCTCGAAACTCAATTTTTGTCTGTATCTTTTCTTCGGCTTTGAGTTGGAGTCGTGGTGGCCGACCCTTGAACTGCCACGGTTCAGCGACCGTCCATGATGTGATGCGAAAGGGGAGCGAACCAGCATGAAGGTGGACGTTGACGGCGTGGGCCTCCTCAACGGACCATGCCGCCTGCAGTTGGGGGATGGCTTCTTGTCGCCTTCGAATGGCGGTGATCAAGGAAATGGCGATGACGGCCGTAATGGCCGTGAGCAAAAGCGGGGTCCAAGCTTGGTTGGCCGTGATGTATTGGGAAGGAGAGGGCAGTTCTCCATGGGCCATCCACATCAAGCGCGACGCCGTGCCTTCGTTGGCCTCACTTCCAAACACGGCAATGGTGTACGACCACCCGGTGGGTTGGGCCGTCAAATCAACCCCAGCGGCCTGGAGATGGTCGGCGGGAAGCATCGAGACAAAGGAGGTGGTGTTGTTGGCTTTGACCGAGAATCCAACCTCGGGCCTCATCTCTCGTACCAGATGATTCAGTTGGCGTTGGTGTTGATCGTAGGCAAAATCTTCGGTTAACACCACGTACAGAATGGTGTTGTTGCTCAGATTTTGCAGCGGTGTAAGGGTGAGGTCAAAGGCGACCATTCGGGCTCCGTCCTCTGCTGAGACGACCTTGACCAGACCACTGACCTCGACGAGGTTTGCACCAGTGGGTTGGTGCGATTCCGTGGTCGCTTCGTTGGTGGAGGCGTTCAACGAGATGTTTCGGTTTGAGGCACGGTATTGGGCGTCGTCATCGGGCCATGAGGATCCGGTTTCGCTGCTCCATGACCACCAGGTCCACTGCACCTGATTGGGAGGCGATGCAGGCGTGTCTTCCAGCGAAGCCGGGACATAGACTTCTCGAAGTCCCTCAGCCACGCTGGCCTGTACCGCTTCTTCGGCATGAATGGCCCAAGGGTTCTCATTGGCCGCCGAACCGGGGAAAACCAACAAGGCCACCAAGGTCGCAACAAAGAGCCATCGCATGGATTATTCCTCCTCGTCCCGCCAAGGGAGGTTTAACTTACGGCGCAAGATGTTTTGTTCGTTGGTGTCGATCATCAACGTGATGCGGGCGCCCACCCACACCGAGATGGTTTCAATCCCCCACGGGAGTGTGCTTCGGAGCAGAAAAGCCCCCCGAGGGAGTTCATTCATTGCCGTTTCTTGGTAAAATTCCTCCATCAAAGGAGCCCATCCCCTGAGCAATCGGATGAATGTATCCGGCTTGATCGATTCCACGTTTGCTGTGAACGAATCGCCGTAGGCGTACAACGCTTCCTGCCTCGAGCGCCATGAGTCCTTTTTGAGCGTGAACGCAGGGAGTCCGGCGTGCACCACACGAACTGGATGGAAGGATTCCCCACCCCACACATCGCCTTTGTTGGTTGGTGAGGCCGGCTGAAACAACCGTTCGTACACCATCGGTGGGGCGAGGTTGAGTCGCTTTCCCCGTTGCCACAATGAGAACGGTGTGAGGTCAATACCGTACATCTTTTCGACATGGGCGACCACATCATCGTTCGCTTCAATCACCGAATTCGCGGTTGGTTTTGGAGGTGCTTTGACGGTCGGCACCCAATCCTCCTCTCTGCGGGTGGCTCTTCGAGAACGGTAAGCCTTGGCAAACCGTTCCTCTTGTCCATCCATTCGGTGACGGAACTGTGCCACGAAAAACCCACCCGTGTTGTTGTCTTCATGCCACAACCGCAAGCAAAGCGGAAGTTGTGCAGCAATCTCCTGTTCTTGCTCCTTCTCGCCGATGCCCATGGCCATTCGTTCGTTAGGAGCGAGGTGGGCCTGCGTGAAGAATGGAAGGCCATCGGTTTCCTGAGGAGGAACCGGCGTTCCGGATTCATCAAGGACGGGCCAAGAGGTCAGACCTTGATGCAGAGCGATGCCCTCGAGTTCCAGTGGAACGAGTTCAAGGTAAGGGCAGCGGCGAAGCACTTCAGCCACCACGGCTTCATTTTCAACTGGGTCGAGGCTGCAGGTGGAGTACATCAAGTGCCCACCGGGAACAAGCAAAGAGGCACCTCGAGCGGTGATTTCAACCTGCATCTTGAACATCTTCCGACCCTCTTTTGGCGTCCAATCCCACCATACATCTCGATTTTTTCGCGTGGTGGCCGTACCAGTGCACGGGACATCAGCGATTACGGCATCAAAACCAGGGGGAGGGAGCCGTCCGAAATGGCGCCCATCGTGTTGGGTCACAACGATGTTGGCAAGTCCCAAACGGCTTTTGTTGCTCACCAACATGTTGAGCCGGCCCGAGACCGGCTCGTTGGCCACCACGACCCCTTCGGGATGGAGTCGCTCTCCGAGTTGAGTCGTTTTCGAACCCGGAGCGGCGCACATGTCCAACGCGAGGATGTTTTGTTCAGCGGTGAGCAGGCGCACTGGGAGCATGCTGGCCGCTTCTTGCCGCGTGATGCGCCCTGTTTCGTGAAGCAGCGCCATCAGCCGTTGAGGGAGGCCTTCGGGTGCTTTGCCACGGGCAAACGGCATCATAAACGCTGTTTCGGAAGGCATCCAAGGAAGTTCAATGGCACCGATGGCCTTGACTTGTTCGACGGTCCATTGCCGGTCGGCTCGGTGAAGCGAGATGCGAAACGTTTCGGGAAGTGGTTCAAGCGCCGTGTTCAGCCACGCTTTTTCGTCCCTGCCCAGGTGGCGAACAAGGGCAGTGAGCGAGGATTGTTGAGCATACGCTCTTCGCTCCTCTGTGGCATCGGTCGGTCCTCTCACATGCTTGGCTCGTTGGTCCTGTCTTTTGGTCTTCCGCCATGATGAAAAGGGGGTTCATGGCGTTCCGTTCCATGCTGGCGACCTCCGCACCTTGGTACCTGCCGGTGCTTTTCCTCAGTTGCCTTGCCTGGGTCTTTGCCTTTTCCTTGCATGCCTCGCTTCAACCTCGGCCTTTTGTCCGCCGCCTCTATCTTTGGACGCCTCCTGTTTTGGTCCTTGGATTGCTCTTGTCCAGAACCGCCGACGTGTTCTCACTTGACCCTGCGCATCCCGAAGTCGCCCTCGTTCTGGGCGATGGAGCAACCTTCCAGCAGCGATTGTTGGTGCTGTTCACGGGCCAGGGCGGCATCGAAGGGGGTTTGCTTTCCCTCTTGGTCTTCGCACTTCTCTCGCCCCGCCTCCCAAGCCTGCGTTCCGCTTCTGTCGAAACCGCTGATTTTGTCCAGTCTCGCATGATGACCTACTGCGGCTTGTGGAGCATCGTTGTCTTAATGTTGCTTTTCCCGCAAGAAGCCTACACTCCTCTCGACCTTGCCCCTGCCTCACCCACCGTCTCTCTCCCCGAATGGTCGGTGTTGGCCAGTCTGGTGTTGTTCTCCCTTCTGTTGATGATGTCAGGAGAAATTTTGACCGCTTCAGCCCACATGGCCTCGAGCGGTGAAACTCAACGCTTGTTTGAGCGTGCTCTTCTCAAATCCATTGTGGCCGGTCTCATCGCCTGGGTATGCCTCGCTCAAACCGATGCTTTCACATCCACATGGTGGGCTCGACCAACGACGGACAGCCGGCTGGCGATGGCCGTCATCATTGCCCTCGCATCAACATGGGTCGTGGCCGCCCATGCTTTTTCGACGGTTGCAGAGGGGCTTCAAGGCCCCACCATGAAGCAAGCACAAACACTGACTTGGAGTGTATCCCTCACCGCCATCTGCATGGTTGTTATCACCGCTGCGATGGCGGACAAGGTGTCGGTTTACGGAACCGGGATGGATGCGATGTTACTTGGTTGGCGTTGGATGGCTCTGGCGATGTTTGTGGGCGTAGCGTCAATGGGTCTGCCCATGGCAGGTTTTGACGCTGCTCATCACCCAGAGGCTTGGTGGTTTCGAGCAGCGTTGACGTTGTTCATCCCCCTGGGTGCCTTGATCTCGGACGGAGCGTGGCTTCTTTTCCCGGCACTCATGTTTGCGGGAACCGCTCAACTTCTGGTGTACTTGAGTGCATCCATCGGGCGCCTCGTCCATCCACTTGTCTTGGGGGCCAGCGGAGTTTTGCTGTTCAACCTCGCTTGGGCCATCTTGACGGAAGATCCGCAACGGGCCTTGGGCATCAGCGTGTTCGCTTTGGTGTTGGTCTCGATTCTTTCGTGGTCCTGGTTGCGTTATGAGCGAGGCGCAAGACTCGAAAAAACCACGATTTAGTCGCCTCATGAGGCGCGCTGCTTAAAGGTGCAAGAAAAGAGCGGCGAATGAAATCTTCGGATTTCAGGGATGGGACCCTTATGGCACGAGCTTTCCGCGCAGGCGTTGAACCACGACGAAAATTACGAATGCCGCTACGACAACGTCTTTGGCGACCAACTCGCGACCTTGCTTCGCTTACTTCCCGAACCGAACGCATCGGCCAACAAATGGGGCCGCTAACGGAGGTACCAGCCTTGGTTCGTATCGAAAATGAACATTGGGTTTTTGAGCGCATTGAGGCGTCAACCCTTCACGAACTGACTCACCGATTGGTTCTCCAAACCTCGGATGGTGAGGAAGTACTCGGGGTCACCGAGGATTTGTCTACGGCACTCGAAGTTGCACGCTGCATGGCTGAGAATGACAAAAAGGTCGTTCTAATTCAAGCCCTTTAGGCTCAGATAAGGTTCCAAATGGCTTGGATAACGCCTTGGTTGACGAGGTAAAAGAATCCGCCGAGTCCAATGCAAGCGAGGTAGACTTGAGCCGGTGTGATTTTCCACGATTCCTCGGATTCTTCATCGAAATAGCGAATCAAACCTGCAGCTTGCTGGATGCCGCTGCCGTCGTTCTTCTTCTTCTTCGTTGCCATGTGGACCGTTCTTGGCGAGCGCCCTCCCCCTTATGAACGCGACGCGCGATTCATTCTTCTTCATCGGTCGGTTGAGGGCGCGTCAAATCAACGAATGGGACTTCGTCTTCAGCGGACAGGGCCTGAGTGAGTTCAACCGTTTTGGCGGGCTTCACTTTCCCGTCCGAGAATCGATCGCTGCCATCGGAGACCACGGTTCTTGGGGCTTCGATGTAAGTTGCTTCAGGGTCATTCTTCATTTGAATAAGGCTGGCCTCCATGCGAGCAAGAGCACGTTCCACCCCAGGGGCGTTGTCCTCTGCTAACGCTTGACGAGCCATGTGAAGGTCGTCGTCGATGATGGTGCGCCACTCACTTGCCTCGTCAACCTCCTCAGACCAAACCGTGTCGATCTGCCCTTTCATGCGTTCGATCGCTTCGTTGAGGTTTGACCTGCCTGCTTGGAGCAAGGCTTTCCAGCGTTGCTCGTTGTGTTTGAGATCAAGGCTAGGGTAGGACCGCTTGAGCCATTTTTCTGCCGAATTTGGGTGGGCCATTTCCCAGGGCGATTGCCCGAGTGAACTGGTCATGTCAAGCACCAATCGAGCCCGTTCGTTCAGTGGCCCCTCAAGCGTGATGATGTTGAGGTACCCTGACGTCAGCAAACCCCATCCCCAATAGGCGGTTGAATGAATGTCAATGGTGAGGCCACTGCTCGTGGTTTTCATTTTCCAACGTTGCTCATTGTATCCCGGGCCTTCATGGAACACCGGTGTTTCTGGTTGGGAGAGCTGTGCCAGGAGGGCTTTGGAAACATCGCCGAGGTAGACCACTCGGCTCGGCCCGTTGAAGTGTTTCCCACGCAGCAAATGATGCGTCGTGTCAATTTTGTGCGAGGCGTCGGCTTGCCGTACTTGGGCGACTAATATTGACGCATTGGCGTTGAGTACCTCTTCCATAAACAAGCCTCGGATGACGGAAATCATGTTTTCTGCGAAGGTGGGGTCGCCTACCGTAGCACGTCGCTTCTGATTCCCGGGACCGTTGGCCACACAAGAAACAACCGCTTCAACGTCCTTGTTTCCAATGCAGGAAGGTTCAAGTTGGGCCTGTTTTATGGAGGAACAGGTGAAACAATGGCAGGGAAAGCAAAGGGTTCCGGCATCACATCGTTGCCCGGCATAGGTGCAGCAACAGCAAAGAAACTGAGAGCAGCAAAGTTGGGAACGGTGGCCAAACTCGCAAAGGCGAGTCTTGGCGACTTGCAAAAAGCAGGACTCTCCGCCTCCGTAGCCAAGAAAATCTCTCTTGCTGCCAAAGCAGCCGGTGGGACGAAAGCAGCTGCCAAGAAAGCCGGTGGGAAAGCCGCCAGCGCTGCTAAAAAGGGTGCCTCGAAGGCGAAATCTTCAACCAAAAAAGCAGCTGACGCTACAAAGACCGCTTCCAAAAAAGCAGTGGGCCAAGGCCAAAAAGTGGCTGAGAAGGTCGTTGAGAAAACCAAGGCAGCCGCCACCACCCTCAAAACCAGCAAAGACAAAGATCGAAAGGGTTCAAACATCAAGGTTCCCAGGTCGGTCAAGGACATGCCTTGGTTCAAAAAGCGCTGAAATTCACCGCTATCTTTGAAGACCTTCTCGCCAAGTTGACAGGCATGCCAAGGCGAAAATACGGTCGCCTGCGCAAAACGGTTGAACTCCCTCCAAAGGGAAATTGTTCCCGATGCCGTTCGGGAAAACATTGCCCCATTGAAGGTCATCAGGGGAAGTCCATTCACCCTCACCGAGAATGGGTTGGTCCGGAGCGAATGACCAAGCGAAAGAAATCAACGACCTGATCAGTTGATGCCGTGGGTGCTGACTGTGGGTGTCGTCTCCTCAACGGGTTTCGTTTCAGCCGGCGTTTCTTCCATGTTTTCTCGCATGGATTGAGCACGATGATAGACTTCCCTGAGGGTTTGATCGGAGATTTCAAGGTACACTCGGGTCGTTGCGATGGTGGCATGCCCCATCAATCGTTGGATGGTGACCAAATCTGCACCGCGTTCAAGCAACCCTGTGGCAAAGTTGTGGCGCAGGACGTGAGGGGTGAGTTTACCTTTGGGCAGGTAGGCTTTCTGCCCCAAAGCATCCATCATGCGTTGAATGCCACGAGGTTGAATTCGACGTCCGTGACGGTTCACAAAGCAAGCCTGCTCTTCAGACGATGCCAATCGGGTGCGTATGGGGATCCATGCCTTTAGACGCTCAACCGTTCGTTTGGTGAAAAGGACCAAGCGATCTTTGTCCCCTTTTCCACCGATGACCCTCGCAGATTCATCATCAAAATCAATGTCTTCAAGGTTCAGCCCGCAGACTTCGCTTACCCTCATTCCTGTATCCAGCATCATTGTGACCACGAGGGAGGCGGCTGGGTCCTCGCTCAACTCGGCGACCTCGAGAACACTGGTCAGTTCTCTCCGAGTAAGTGTACGTGGGAGGCGCTTTCCTGTACGTGCACGTTGAAGGTGGTCGGGCCAAATGAGCCCGAGCCATTTGATGAAGTGGCGGGCTGCGGCAATTCGAGCGTTGTACGTTGTGGGTTTGAGGCCGGCGATGCTGTGCGCCCAGAGGTCCAAGCGCCCATTCATCGGCTCCATGCGTTCTGCAAGCGCCTCAATGGGGAGGCCTTCGTAGGTGGCTTCGTCCAACACATCTTCGCCCGGCAAGACGGTCTCGATCAGCGGACGCAAGCCGTAAAAGTACGATTTCTGGGTGTTGTCCGATTTATTTTCGGTTTGCAACTGACGTTGGTAGCAACCTAGCCAGGGCAGATGGCGAAGATGGACCAAACGAGCGGGGAGCGTGACCTGCTCATCCGTCAAACGGCGTTGGCTTGGCCGACGCGCTTGTGGTTGTGGCGTTCGCATCCCTCGTTTGTTCATTTGGCGTCACCGCCTCCCGCCGAAGCGGGTGTGCATCCCGTGTCCCTGAGGACAGTTGGGATACATCGGCTGTGTTTATCAACTCATCGTTGATGAGGGGAGTTTGAGAAAGGGTGGGGACCTTTTCCGTGCCTTGGCACAGAGAAGATCGTTGTACAACTCAGAGAGCTGGATGAAGTTCAGCACAAGCTGCGTTCCTCAATCGAGGTGCAGGATGCCTTGCTTCTTGACGTTGGCCTTCTTGATCTGGTCAGGAAGCCAGTCAGGTCCGCCAGCAGGCTTTGGGACCATCGAAATGCTGCCAGTGAAGTGGTGAACACGCTTGGTGCCACGCTCTCGCAGTTTGATGTCCGTGTGTCCGCGTGTTGCTGCCTTCAAGGCTGCACCGCGGGGTTGCTTGCTTGCAAATACTTGCGTCGTGTCTTTTCCGTTCTCCATGAGAACGAAGTATTTCTTTCCGTCTGCCATTTGGATTTCCTCCAGTAGGTCGTTAGAACCTAGAGCATATAATACTTTCTCAAAAAAACAGGGGTACTGCGCCTCATATGCCGTTCAGTACCTCATTCCGAAGCCTGTTTTTCATGCATAACCGCTCAGTCCTGCGGTTTTTTTTCAAATCCTCAATCGAGGTCGGCTCCAGCCAAAGTTTTCGTGTCCACGACCCCCTCCACCGCTCGGATGTGTTCCACCACGGCCTTCGCGATGGTGGCGAGGTCATCAGCTTCGAGTTTGACAATGAGGTCATGATCGCCGAACAGCACGGTTGCGTCCGTGACATGGGGGAGGGTTTTGACCTCACGATGGACTTGTTGTTCGGTTCCTGGTTGAACATTGATGAGTACGTATCCAATGGCCATGTCGCTCATTCCGTTACAAGAGTCCGTTACTCATCACCCTTCCGATGCCTCGGCGTGTTCAGCAAGGGTGGCTTTTGAGGAGAGGACATAGGCCTCCCACTGTTCTTCGGTCCAATCTTCTGGAACCGGCCCGTCAAGCCAGGTGGAATAGGCTTCCAACGTCCAACCTTCTGGAACGATGCTTGGGGTGTTTTCTTCGACCATCCCTTCGGTAAAGATGTCGCCCGCCACATCTTGTTCAAACAAGGCTTCTGTGCTCTCCAGCGGCATCATGGTCTCGCCCCCCCAGTCCAGTTCCATTCCCTCGCTCTGTCTTCTCCGGAGCATGGAGAGCACAAAGACGCTGGCAGCGAGGAGAACAAACACGATGACGACCAGAGGAATCATGTTGGTCTTGGTTTCAGTTGCGGGGTTTTGATCCTCCCCTGTGCTTTGTTGGCAGTCATCGCAGGAGTCGGCCCCTTCCACCGTGAGCGTGGTGTTGTAATGGAAGGATTGCTGAAGGTTGTCCATGCAGGTAAGGTTGACCTCCAGCGTGGTGTTTGCAAGGCTAATCGGAATTGGGTATTGGTACACGAGTTGGTTGGTGAATGAGCCTTCAGGGCCCGCTGGGATGACCGATTGGGTGAGCAAGTCGCCCTCTGCACCGTAGAGAGTGTAGGCACAAACCACTTGGTCGAGCCCATCAAGGTCGCCCACGGAAACATTGCTGTAGAGGTCTTGGCCGGGTGTAGGAGAGGAGAACTCGACCCGGTCAAACGTGGTTGGAGCATGTTGGAAAACGAGGTCGAGCGATTCCGATTTAGCGAGTCCGTCAATATCACTAACGGAGAAGACAGCTCGGCCAGGACCATCCACCAGGGAATTGTCCAACTTGAGCCTGAAATAGAGCCATTCCACTTCTTCACCGAAGGCACCGCTTTGGTTACAAGCGCTTGGAGGTTCACTTGGAGCCCACACTGGTTCATCCACCGAGGGGGCATTGATCGCCCACCCGGACTGTGTTAATTGTGCACTTGACGACTGCAAAGGCCGGTCGCTAACCAACCCCACCGTCAAGGTGGCTATCTGCCCGAACGTCATGTTTTCCACCGCCCCTTCGGCGTCGCAGGCTTCAAACAACACAACCGTGGGTGGTGTCAGCAAGAAGGGCACAGTGATGCTCGCCGTTGAAGTCGCACCGTGTTGGCCGCTTCCACTTGCGGAGAGTTGGAGGTCGCCTCCTTCAAGCGGAACCATCAGTTGTTGAAGGTGAACAAACGCGGTGGTTTCACCTTCAGAAATATCGAGAGGAACCTGAATAGGCTCGCCTCCGGGCCATTGAAGGGTGAAGTCCCCAATGAAACTCGTGCCGGGATCGTCAACATCAGAAACATCAATTCGCACCCGCTCGTTTCCGTTCCCAACCACTCGGTCGAGGGGCGTACCATCCTCCGATTCCACGCTGATGGTGAGCGACGGGGGACGGTCATCAACCGAGAAGCTTCGTTGAAGCAGCAATGAACCAGCAGCGGTCCGAACCTCCACGTCGACATCCTCCAAACCGCTGCCCTCTTCGAGGCTAAGCGGTGCAGAGTAACAGTACAGGTTGGAGGCCGATTGTTCGGTGTAGATGACGTTCCCGACCACACCCCGGCTCACCAAGAAGACGGGGTTGGGCGTGCTGAGTTGGTAATCGGCGTCCATCACGCAGGCGGTCAGCGTACTGTTGAGATGCCGCAGAAGTCCAATGGATGGATTGTTGGGGAGGAAGGAAGCATTGTTCCAGTCCGGGGGGTCAACGCCCGACGCATGGGGCCCGTACCATGTCGGTGGAGCGTCGACGACTTGGGTGATGTTCTCCACCGTGGCGGTGGCCGACATGTTGTTTCCATCTTGGACGATGGCCCGCAAAGCAATGGCGCCCAACGGGGCGTCGGCGGGAACCACGAGCGATGTTTGCCACAGAGTCGGGCTGACGGCTCCCATTGAGAGGGTGAGCCAGGCGCTCTCGTTCAATGACTCGTTGACGCCAAGAATTTGCCATTGAAGGGAGGCGTTGGTGAGGGCGTTGTCGTCCGTGGCCTCCACCGAACAAATCGTGTATCCTCCCCGCGAAAGCGACGATGCGCTGCAGTATACATCTTCAATCACTGGAGGGGTGTTCACCACCAAAGAGAGGGACTGAAGATTGTTGCCGAAATTTCGTTCGGATGAGGCGTTAACGTAACGGATTTTCAGGTCAAGGTACCCGGTGGTTGTTGGGGTAATGGTCACGTTCACCGTGGTTCGGCTTCCGAACGTGTCTCCTGAAGGGAGGACAAGAGGGCTTTGATGAAGCAGAGTGTTTCCTAAAACCGCCCGGACTTCAAGGGTCCCGTTGGAGGGAGCCATTCCGAGGTTTTCGACCAGCACCTCAAGGGTGGTGGTTTCGTTGAAGTTGATGTCGCCAACCGGCCGAACGGCCATCAGGTTGACGTCGTGAAGCGTGTTGACGTAGGGAGCCATCTTTGGGTCCCCGACAACCACCCCCATCCAGCTGGTGTAGAGGTTGGCCGCCGCATGGCTTTCAGCGAGGTTGTAGCCCGACGCGTAGGTCGGAAGGAACGTGCTTGGCAAACCAACAGCGGTCAAGTAGGGTTCGTAGACATAGCCTTTCACGCCCGAAACACCGTCTTCGAGAAGGTCAGCGACCAAGGATTGGCCGTAGGTTGTCCCCCATTCGAAGGAACGTCCTCCGGTTGAGACGGCGGTATCGGCAATGGACCCGTTGACCCAATCCATGTGCGGCCGAATGGCTCGAAGGACGACCGAATCGATGAACAACGAACCCACGGTTGAGGTTGAATCGATGTCAAGAGCGACGTGAATGGTGAATTGATTTGCTCCAGCCGCTGGGCGCATTCGCATCGCTTGGGAGGTCCAACTGGTGGTGAAGGTCTTGCGTTCCGACACGTTGGTCGAAAGGACGGTGCCAGAGCCGTCCAATCCGTCAACACTGAGGCTGAAGGCTCCGTTGACTTCCCCTTCGCGCTTGCCGTAGACGTAGATGTTCCAAACATGGTCGACCAAATCATTTGGAACGGTGAAGGTCGTTTCAAGGCTGGCAACATCGTTCCCGGCCCCGGAATACGAGGTGCAGTTGTCGATGATGGTGCGCCTCAAACGGGTGATGTCTTGGTCTTCAAGGGCGACATCCCAAACCATCACTTCGTCGATCATGCCCTCAAAATACGCGCTTCCAGCACGATTGACACCCAATTTGTAGAGGTCAACGTTGGTAAATGAACCACTGGAGTAGGTGTCCTCGTTCACCAGGACGCCGTCCATGTACTGACGGATGTCTCCATCGTCAAACACCGTTACAAGGTGGGTCCACCGTTGGGCCACCACATCTCCAAACGTTTTGGTTTGGTTGTTGTGTAACCTCCATTGGTTGCTTGAAACCATGTGTTGGAACGAGGCATTGGAACCCGCTTGGTCGCTGATGGCGAAGGTTGAGGCGTAATTGGATTGCGCCGTGGTGTTGGCCCAAACCCATTGGCTGACGGTTAGGTTTCCATCGTAGGCATTAACCTCAACTTCAGCGACATCGTTGTTTCCGTCGAACCAAAGGCATGTGCCATCCGGGCATGAACGCCAGTTGGTGTTGTCCATCCCGTAAAGGGTGAGGTTGTCACCCTGGCTTCCGTTGTCAACGGCCGTCGCACCACCTCCATCTTCGAAGGCCCAGTGATGAACCAAGTGATTCGCCTGAGGCACGACATCGCTGGTAACGAAAAAGGCTGAGGAAGGAACGGTGGCCTTGGGGGTGTTGGGACCTTGCCAAGAGAAGATCAACCCGTGAGGCCCGCCCCCTTGGAAGAATTCAATGCGGAATTCGTGCAAGCCTTGGGTGAGGTTGAGGGAACCAGAGCGTTCCCTCATGCCATGGCTGCCGTAATTTGTTGCCAGTGATTCGCCATTGATCCACAATTCTGAACCATCATCGGAATTGATGAAGAAGGTCCAATTCCCTGAGTAAGGAACGTCCACGAGGCCGCTGAATCGCGCGCCCCAATCGGATTTGAACCGGTCGTCCAACCCCGGATAGAAGTTGTACGAGGAGCCGTGATTGAGGTGCGGTTCTATCTGCACGCGGTCGGGTTGACGGTCGATGAGCAAAGGCATGCTTGCGGTAGAGAAACTTACGCCATCGTTGTCAAAGTACTCTCCGTAAACACCTTGCATCCCTTTTCCTCCATCTTGATCGCAGTCGGTTCGCAGACTCGCTTCAAAGGCTCCATTTCCACCTTGCTTGGTGGAGGTTTGGTATGACCAATTGAACGCATCCTCAGGAGCAACCGTGGGTGAAGTGTGGTTCCAATACCGAGAACCGCTTTGCCACGACGCATCAAGGGTGTCGAACCCACTGTTTGGGAGGTAATTCCGATTCCAATTGCCATCGTTGCTGCCCCACGAAGCATAACCCATCACGTTGGAGACGTTGGTGATGAACTCCGTTTCTTCATCAAACAACACCGGCAGGCCCATGCTCGCGTTGAGCGTTGTATTCGCGATGTAGAGGTCATCGTTCCAAAACTGGTAGCCTGATTCATTTCGATTGGTGGCCAAATCCAAGACAAACGTGCCGCGTTGGCCGAAGCTTTGGTTGGCTCGCTCAATCAACTCAATGGCCGTGTCCACCGTGTAGCCTGTGAGTCGGGTGACGAGGAAAAACCCGTACTTGTTTCGGGTGAAGGGTTCCATGGCCTTCCCAGCCAGCGGCCCATAGCCGTGTGAATTCCAATAATCGCCTCCCACCGTGCTGTTGTATGCGCCTCCAAGCAGCGAGAACTCCTGGTCAAAACTTGCTTTATCGTTGCCTCCCGAGACCCGGAGCGGTATGCCCTTAGTGGTGACGAGGTAGTTGAGGCTGTTTGCCGTGCTCCGGTTTTGTAGCATTTCGAGAAACGGCGTGGCGAAATAGGTGTTGAATTGGTTTCGGTTGACGGTTTCCCCTGTCGGCGTTCCAGATTCGTTGAATAAAAAGACCCGGTCCAAGGAGATGTTTCTCGCAGCGACAAAGGCCCAGCCAATGGTTCTGCTCTCTTCCGAGAGGTTGTTGATCAGCACACCAACGTCGCTGTAATCGGTAACGCTCTCAAAGGTGAATCCTTCAGGAACCGCCGTTGCTGGATAGGAGGTCTGGTTCCACACATCGTCTTGCGAACCGACAAAGAATCCAGAAAACAATCCTTCCTCCGGAAGCTGCTCAACAGCCCTGCCCTCTTCAATGGCCGAGGCCATTGGAGGAACGAGGGAGGCAAGAAGAAGGACAACGAAAGCGGTGCTGTACGCTTTCGTGGACATGATGTGTGCACCGGAGGACTGATTTTAGCGGTATCGCTTTGTCGGCTCACGGGAAATGCCCCGCATGGTGGTTTTTTTTCGACCGCTTCATGGTTTACCGGCGCAGATAATATGTAGGGTCGCCTCCTCTCCGAACCGATGGCGGAACTCTACATGGCACGTACGTGCAAGCACGGTGTTCTCCGCGTGATGGGCGGCGACGTTTGGAATCACAGCGGCGATGTGCTCATCACACCAGCCAATAACCGTCTATCTGGGCGCGAAGGGCTTGACGCGATGATTCACCAAAAAGCAGGCAAAGAGTTGACGCAGGTCACTCGAAACATCTGCCTTGAAATGCGAAAGATCAACGCTCCTCCTTGCGCTGTCACACAGAACGTTACCACTGAACCGTTCGCTTTGTCCAGCAATTTCAAGCAGATTATCCACGTCGTCGGCCCCGATTGTCGCCGACCCAATCAAGACGAAACCCGTCGAGAACTCCTCGCAGAAACCTACGCCAATCTGTTTGCTACCATCGAAGATATGGGGGATGTGGGTTCCGTGGTCTCGCCACCCATCTCAATGGGCGTGTTTGCCTATCCTCACCGAGAAGGTGCCCGCCTGACCCTTCAGGTCTTGTTGGAAATGATGGACGGAGAGAAGGACTACGGCATTCGGGATTACACCATCGTGGTCAAGGAGAAGAATTTCATCAACAACATGAGGACGGTGTACCGGGAAGGCGAGGACCAGTTCCCCGGCGTTGACACCACCATGCAGGATTCAGTTCGCTAATCGCTGATTGATTCGGTCCAACTGACCGTCCAGCGCTTCTCGCTCGTCGTTGACCTTGGCCAACGAGGCGCTTTCCAAGTTCCGTTCAATCGAGAGCTTCATTCGCTTCATTTCGTTCAATCGCTGCGTTCGGTCTTTTGGACGGTTGAGGCTGCTTCGCATGTTCATGAGCCACTCTTCGAGGAGGGCGGCCCCCCATTCAGGCACGCGCAGTTCACTGGACAGGTAGATGCTCTGGCGACGGTGTTGGAATCGCGTCTTTCCGTCGCTCGTTCGTAACCCTTGAATTGAACCCGGATTCCATGTTTCAAGTGGCACATGAAGGTGTTGCTGAATCATGAGTTTCCCATCGCTTCCAAGCAAGAAGTCAGCGATGAGGACGCTGGATGAGAGGCGAATAAGGACCTGGACAATTTCGTCATGGTTGGCCCAATCAGAAATGCGCACAGGTCGTTCACCCCATGTCTCTTCACACCAGACTTCAATGGCCATGTTGTGGGGGTGCATGAGGGGAAACCAACGGCAACCCATCATCAAGGTTTGTCCACGCGAGTCGGCTTGGAACGGTATCAACGTTCAAGACGGAACAGCGCGTCGCAGGGGCATGGTGGGCTCATGGGGTTCGGTTCAAGCCGACTGGACCATCCTGCTTGCTTTGCTTCTCGGATGGTACGTGCTCATCAAAACTTGGGAGCGAAATGGAACCCTTGATCGGTGGAACGCCACGCGAGCGCTTGGTATTGTCTTGATGGTGCGCACTCAGCGTGGTCAACGTTTCTTGGATTGGATGGCTCGACCAAGGCGATTCTGGAGGGCGTATGGCGAGGTTTCG
>MDSY01063339.1_pt1 | contig 23800 bp, 21 predicted proteins | sample 811131 | NCBI WGS metagenome assembly MDSY01 (sample SAMN05326643, study PRJNA326480) | marine metagenome | isolation source: seawater | place: Atlantic Ocean: South West | collected 2010 | reverse complement strand
AGTCCCACCGCTTGAGTGCGTTGCTGATGTTCTATTTAAAGTGTTGTTGTCTATTTCAAGAGTTGACCAAAATGTTTCAGATTGGCCAGTCGGTATTCCTATTGAGAATACAAAAGTTCCGCTATTTAATGAAATTAAGCTGATATATCCCGTTGTGTAATTAGTTTTATTGATTGTGAATTGTGTCATGGCTACAAGATGAGTTCCTGTTCCATTTAAAGTAGCACCAGAAAAAGCTGTACCAACCCCATAACTGGTTCCGCCCCCTTTGACAGATATTGTCTGTGTACCACCCTTTAATCGGAAAATACCACCAAAAACATCTTCCATTGAACAGGTAGCCGTAGTTCCTACGTTATATCTCCCTGCCATTGTTGATTGATTTAAGCTCACATTACTGTCGGTAACATTTAACTTATCTGTTATGTCGTCAATGTCTAATGAATTACCAGGAAAACCAGTCGTAACGTGAGGCATTTTAAGTTAACTCTTTCTTTAATTTATTGATTTCTTTTGTGAGTTCTTTTATTAATTCTTCTTGTCTCTTGGCATTTTCGATTAAATACCCTGTTAAGTTGCCATATGCAACAGACTTAGTACCCATTTCATCGTCTTGTGTTATGACTAACTCTGGTGCTATTTCTTCTATTTCTTGTGCAATTACACCAGATCCCTTCACTCCGTCTTTAATGAAGCTGACTCCTCTCATTTTTAATACCTTTGAACCTTCTAAAGTCTTAATATCTGTTTTGAGTCTTTTATCTGAATAGGCCGTTACATTGCTTTGAAAGGTAGCATTTCCACTGTTATCAATAACCAAAGACTCTGCATAACTTGAACTTCCTGTTCTTTGTTGGAAACTAAATTTACCAATGTTATTTCCTGTTCTAATGTAATTTATAAATCCTTGTGAGGTTGCCCCATCTGCTGTGTTGAACTCTAAAGTAGTGAAATTATTTACTCCACTGTCATCTGTACCATTTGTGTTATGTAAAGTCAGCACCCCGTTTGGTTCAGTAGTTGATCCATATGCCGTTGATGAATTAACTTTCATGCTTGTATATCCAGAAGAAGTCATTCGCATCCTTTCAGAACCGCCTGTGTACCATCTTTGGTTCCCAGAGTCCTTTTGATCGTATATTACATCGGCACCATCCATGTAAATTTGCGTTCCGTCTCCACTTGCTACTCCTGTAGTGCTATTAGCAAGTTTTATTCTAGGATTGCCAGATGAATATACCTGTAACCCCTCGCCAGAAGGAAAGGCTACTGATGAATTACCGATACTGACATTTCCAGAGGAATCAATTCGCATCCTTTCAGAACTACTTGTAGCAAATATTATTGGTTGTGCTTCGTAATTCCAAAATTCAGCATTACCATCGCTGCCAATACCTATTAAAAATCCATTACTGCCCGAATCACCTGTTGCAGCAGTGGTCATATGTATAAAATTAGATGTTGAAGCAGTAGATTCGTTTATGTGTAATTTTCTATCAGGTGAACTCGTTCCAATTCCTGTCTTACCATCCCAAGCTATGTATAAAGCATTACTAGCTGAAACATTTGGTGCAAATCCGAACGCGCCTGCTCCTTCTTCGTATCTTATTCTTCCTTGTGCTGAACCACCATTTGAATAAAAATCAATATCCAAGTTTTGAGCATTATTGGTATTTTCTATAACGATACCTGTGTCACCTGTAGCAGTATTTTTAATATGTAATTGTTTGTCGGGTGAAGATTCCCCAATTCCAACGTAACCTGTACCACTATCGACTCTGAAATGTGTATCTGAACCACCATTACTTGTAACTTGTAATAAAGGATAGCCATTATTAGCACTTGCTCCTGATTCAATCCAAACACCATAAGAATTTGCATTAGCAGATTCAAAGTGTGCTATATAGTTTCCTGCTGATTGATAAGTATGCAACTTACTATCGGCATCAGATATACCGATTGCAACATCTCCGCCCGATTCAATTCTCATCCTTTCTGAATCATAGGTTCTAAACACCATAGCATTAACATCATGCTCATAATATATTTGACCTATATTATGATCGTCTGCATCTGCAAAACTAATAACTCCATCACTTGTCGAGCCACTTCTTATTGTTAATCCACAATCACTACTATTTTCTAAAATTAATTCATCTGATGCACCGCCTACTGTTGATGCACCATTTGATGCTGTCATTACATGAAGTTTAGTTGCAGGCGAATCCGTTCCGATACCGACTTTTCCGTCATGGTCAATTCTTATTCTTTCTGTTAATGAGCCACCATCGGGTTGAGTAGAAAACAACAATGCTCCATTGTCGTTTGCACCATCTGTTTTTGCAGAGATCTGAGCTATGTCTGTGTCTGTATTGTTTCCAAAAGTAATACTTCCAATACCTTGATCGGTGTTGGAATCATTTCGTCTAATTTGTATTCCATGACCACCACCAGAAGCAGGTGTTTCTATTTGCAGCAAATCGGCTGTGTGACTTGCTGTATCTCCAACTAAAACCTTTCCAGTGTTGTAATAAATATCACTTCCTGTAGTTGTCCATTGAGAAGAACCGCCTGCATCTTCCCAAGCTACTCCACTTCCTGTAGAAGTTAATACTTGTCCGTCAGAACCTTGTGCGCTACCTATTGTTAGATTGGTTGCGTCTAAAGCGCCTGTAACTGTTACACCTGTTGCTGATGTTGCTAGTTTTGCTGAGTTATTATGGTAAATAATAACCGCCCCTCCCGAAGTAGCATAAATCATGTCTTGATCCGAAGGATTTCTTAAATAAAAATCACCAGTTCTTACTATTAGTCCACCAGTTCCCTGTTCATCTATAAATGAATGAGAGCCACTATGATAAATCTGTAAATCTGAACCTGGTATTCCAAATATAGCTTGACCACCATCGCCAAGCTTAATGTCGTGATTAAATGTAGCTGTTCCTGCATCTGACATATCCAAAGTGAGAGCAGTTATTTCAGAACTGCTATCTTGTCCTTTAAATATTATGTCTCCGTCTGTTCCATTGCTGTCTATAGTTGTATTGATACCATCAAGAGTAATGGTTGTAGTCGCAGATGAGCTTGTATCAGTTAAAGTTAATACTGGAGTTCCATGACTTATATTTACAGAATCTCCAAAAGTTGCTCCTGCATTAAACGTAGCTTTTCCTGCATCTGACATATCTAGGGTAAGGGCAGTAATAGTTGAACCATCATCATCCCCTTTAAAAACTATGTCGTAGTTTGATCTGTTATTTTTAAAAACCCAATCGTTAGAATCAAAGCTCATAATTCCAACTGTGGCAGTAGGATGCGATGTGGAACCTTTAAACCTTACATCACCGCCTGCAACATCAATCATCATGTCGCCACCTAGATCAAATGTAAGGTCTCCTCCGTCTGATATAGTAGAACCATCTATAGTAATATCATCTACTGTTAGTGTGGTTAATGGATGTGAAAACGTAAATTTAGAATTAGGCTGATCCCAAAGTAAAGTAGCATTTGTACTAGCATCAACAGCATCTTGTATTGTGATTCCTGCTCCGTCTGCATTACCCGAAGTATCACCAGAGCCATAATTTAAGGTGATATTCTTGTCTTTAACATCTAAGTTTGTCGTGTCTATTGTGGTTGTGGTTCCTTGAACAGTTAGATCTCCACCTATAACCACATCATTACTGAATGTATGATTACCAGTAATGGTGCCGTCTAAGTTAAGAGTTACAGCACCAGAAGTACCACCTCCGTTCAAATTTGTTCCTGCGGTAACGCTAGTTATGTCTCCTTCTCCTGTATCAGAAGCATCGCCATCTGATATATAAAAGCTCGTACCTGCAATATCTATATACCTGGTAGCTGCTGAATCAGAAACATTATTGTTACCCGAGGTGTTTGTTCCTGCTGTTCCTCCTACTTCTACAAAGAAATAATAATCAGTACCAGAAGCCGAACCTGTGTAACTTCTCGAATCAGAAATAATAAATTGGCCTGTGGTTGTATCAACTGCTGAACCAGATGAAGTTGTATTGACCGATGCTTCGTGGAATTCAAAACCTGGTTCAGTGTAACTTGTTATCTCAACATTGTATTGAGATGTATCAGCAGAACCTAAATTCCTGGTAACACCATTTGCAAAGCTAGTTCCTAAAACTGCCAATTCTGTAGGAGAAGAAAGATCTGAGTTAGTAGAATAAGACAATTTCATTTGTACCTTTTCTGGTATTGCCTGTGCTGCTGCTGTAGAACTAGCTGTACTAAAGCCAGTCATGTTTGCGTTCTTTTTAGCTTTTATAGTTAAAGTCTGTGTAGATTTAAGCGTTACTTTTAGGGCATTTGCAGCATTAGAATTTGTCTTGCTTGTGCTGTAATTATCAATAGCTGTTCCTAAATCAGCAGCTATTTCTGAAAAGGCATCTGTTGTAAATCCAGTAGAGCTTTGAAACATTAAGGTTCCATCACTTTTATATAGTTTTAAGTTGTCTATTTCTACAGAACCATCTGATTTTATTTTAAAAGGTGCTTCTGTAGGAGTAGCATCACCAACCGCCATTGTTATATTGTCCGTACTTACACCAGATATTCTTACAGTTCTTGTTCCTGTTCCTGCGGTAAATGTTGTTCCTGTTGAAACTGATCCGCCAATACTTGCTGATGTAGCTGTTAAAGCTCCTGTTTGAGTTACTCTAAATGGTGCAGAAGCAGGAGTAGCGTGTCCTGCATATATTCTGTAGGTGCTATCTTCTCCATCTAATACACCTACGTTATTGCCTGTACCTGCTGTAATTTTAGTAGAGGTTGATATATCTGTACCTGTAACATCCGTAAAAGATCCAGAGGTTGAAGAAGAAAAAGCAGACTCTTTGCCAAAGAAACTTATTGATCTTAACCAGAAATAATAGGTAGTGTCAGCAGACAATCCATCTTCTTTACCAAACGTAACCTTTTGTGAGGTTCCTGGTTCAGAAGTAATCGTATCAACTAAATGGGTATCATCAGTAGGGGTCGTATCAGATGTTCTTCTGTATATTTTAACTGCTCTTATGTCGCTGTTCGTGGGAGCTGTCCAACTCACTCCAATCTGTAATGGTTTTCCTGTTGTGGCTGACAAGCTTGTTGCCACTTGGGGTATATTAATATCACTCGAAGAAGAAGTATTAAGTGTAACCTCACCTGTAAGGTCACTGTAAACTCCATTGGTCGAGAAATGACGAGCTGCAACATAGTAAGTTGTATTCTTCGTAAGACTTGGAATAACTGCTTTATTCTGGCCTCTACCAACTACAACAGAACCAATATAGTTTCCACTAGACGTACCAAATTTAACTTCTGTGCCTTGTACTATGTCACTTGAGTTGTTAGTCCAGGTAGCTTCCAATTCATAGCCTGTGACTACCAATGAAGCCGAGAGAGCCAATCCAGAAGGTGCTGCTACTGAATTATCACCAGTATCAACTCCTGTTCCTTCATCAACCATATCTTCATAGCCAGAAAAGGAATAAATACTACTATCAACTTCTGTTAATTCTAATCTTGTAACAACTACTGGAACGTCTTCAACCTCCGTCATTTCTAATTCAACAGCCATAACTCTAAAATTCTTATTTGTATAAGATAATCTTTCGTTTGTAACTTGAACCCAATCGTTAGGTTGTAGCTGCATATACTTTAAAGACACTAAGCAAGATAAACTGGTAACACTCCTGGATTGGTTCAAATGGATCCTTGCTAAACGCTGTGCTTCGGTTGCTTTAGTTGTAAAAGAAAAGTTTTGTTCTAATCTTTTAACGTAATTTGTACTCGATGCTCCTGTTGGTGTGTCTTGGTTTAAATATGTTGTACTAGAGTAAACAGGCCCATCTGTAGGAATGTAATTTTGTGTTGAGTCTATAAATATTGGCTTTACTTCATTAAACATTGCCCCTTGAGGGTCGTTGGTCATTATGCTAATAGGTGCTAACAATTCATCATCTGTTATAGATAATGTAGCTGTCTGAGCTACACCAGGAAAAATACCAAATTGACCATTCGTATAGGTAAGTGTTCCTGCCATTGTGGACAAAAGACCTTGTATAACTCCTGTCCCATTAGCAGTCATAGTTGTTAGTCCATTAGAAGTAAATCTTTTCTCTGTACTTGAATCGTCTAAAGTAACTAATTGATCGCAAATATTAGCAGCAGCAGCGAATCCTCCACCTGTTGCTGCATCGTTTATCTCTGCTGTTGGTGCTTTCAGACCATAGGTAGTATTAGAAATGAAATCTCTTATATGTAAAGCGGGATTATCAGTGTATGTTGTTGTGTCAGTTCTTGGGTCATAGCATTTCTTACCTTTTATAACTGCACTCATAGCAGGTATACCACCAAATGCTTCTGCATCGTAGGCCATCTGAATATAAATATAAGAACAACTTAAAAATTTATGGTCAGTAGTTAATGAAGATTGAGCAACCATAAATGGATTTGCTGCTGTTTGGCTACCATCTTCAAAGCTATATCTAATTAAAGCACCACTGCCGAAGTTGCTTTCATTATCTGTATTGACGTATCTTGTATTATTTACTGTATGGACAGTAGTTCCGTTAATAGTGCTTGTGGTTGAGGTCAGAACAGTATCATTAAAACTTACGCTTACTAATTCTTCTATTTCATGTCCTGCTAAAACTACAACCATGTGCATAATTGCATTGTTAGTACCTGTAGTTTCTACAAATGCTATAAGGGGTTGAACTCTGGCTTGTCCATACACAATCCCTCTGCCCATAGTGGGGGATCTAACTGCTACTTTTGTACCAAAATTATTTCTTACCGCAGGAGTTCCAGGCCCCATTAATACACCAATAAAGGTAGTTACTGCGGTCATTCCTAAGAAAGGGGTAACTCTAGTTATCCACCCTAAAGCTTTAAAAGCGTGAGCAGGTAGCCACATAATAGCTACCAGTTTTAAAGCTGTTTTTAGTGCTTCTCTGGCTTTAGGCATTTATTCTATATACCTCTAATATTTCAACATCTTTATAAGTCGTTCCTTCTTCACCTGGTGCTACTACACCATATCCAGTGTGTAAACCTACTAAAGGGTTATCTTCTTTAAAGACAACCAGATCTCCTGTAGTAGCAAACATCTTATCTATCGTGGGTACTTTCTTTGCCTTACACGCTTTTGCTATACTTTTTTGTAAGTCTCCTCCGTATTTATTTATAGCTACTAAGGCAGTTTTTTCATCTTTCCATTTAAGGGATTTAGGAATCAAATCTTCCCCTGTCATTGCTTTAATTCCTGCATTGGCAAACAAACAGCAATCCCATTTTCCCCATTGAAAGGGCCTGTCTTTGTTTTCTTCTAAAAAGACATGAAATGTAGTGGCCCAATCGTCTTTTTTCTTCATCTTGTATCGTAATCCACGCCATTATCTTGATGCTCGTCTGCGTTATTTCCGCCTCCTGTTACTTTCCCCCAACCTGTTCTTCCCCAAAGTATTTCTTTGTCTTGTAGGCTTTGAATATAATCAAACCCTTTATCTCCCGAATGTAAAAACTCCTGGCTCTCTTTTGTGTACCTTAAATTACTTGGTCTTTTTAAATCTATTAATCTATTCTCTGCATCTATTGTTATTGTTGAGCCATCGGGATCGTCACTTATTGCTAACGCTGTCATTCTCCCTTTGAAAACTGTCATAGTTCCAACTACATCTGATGTGCCTCCACTTAAATAACCAACAAATATTGTGAGAGGTCTGTTTTGATATGTCTCTGATAATGCGTAAGATAAAACTGTTTCATTCATTCCAGATACAGATATTTGAACACCCGAAGATGTAACTTCTGTGTCTTCTAAAGGAGAAGAAATTGTTAATAAGCTGCCTGCTCCTAAATATTCTTCGCTTGATATAGTTAAGTCTTCTATACCAGTCCAGAGCCGAATAGATCCAGAATCGAACTCTGCCTTTACAGCCAGGAATATTTCTTGGTGATCTGCTCCAAGACGATTGATGATTGATGGGTCTAATCCTGGTCTTGTTGCCATTTAAACCACCTCAACGCATGAGAAACCCATTGTATAAAAAGAGCTAGTATTAACAGCCCAATCTACGTCTTTATTAATTAATCGAAATAACCCTTTCGGCTCAGTAAACTTAACGTAATAGCCATCAGTTAGATCTGCACGCAATTTTGGTTCTGTTTTAACAGAATAATAATCCTGTCCTCCGTCTGTTGTCGCTGTTGCATCTTCAACGACCATCACAAGCTGTTGTGGGTTAGAGGTTGTAGAGGCAGCACTTAATACTCCCAGATAGTCTCCCTTTTTGATTGTTCCAGAAGCACCACTGGTTGATGCTAATAAACTTAACCCCGTAGCTCCTTTTACATTCTGTCTTACTTTGCAACTAGCAGTGCTAGATTCTGTGGTTAAAGTGCTGTCAGTTACTACTACTGTACTTGATGTTACGCTGCTTATTTTATGTGTTCCGTTATTAGCTTCATTTGTAGCACCAGATACTACAATAAAGTCTCCTGCTCTTGCGCTTGCGAATGTACTAGCTCCTGCGGTTATAGTGCTACCACTAAAACTAAGCGTGACATCTGTATTATTAACTCTTTTGTTGGCTACCAAATAGGATGTTGAATAGGTACCAGTATTAGTAAGCGCACTTGGATCTCCTAATTGAAAGTGATTGGTTGGCCCATTAACTTCTAAAAAGAAAGACTGCCAATCAATAGCCACTGATCTTATCATTGGAGGTAATACTAATTCTGCAAGCCAATAAACTGAGTCGTACTCTTGCGTTTTTGTTTGTCCTGTAAATGGAGAAACAGTTGTTCCTACTGTCCTTACTAGATTAAAACTACTCCTGGAGAAGTTAGGAGAGGAGGGCATTGTTATCGTTTTAGCCACCTTGTAATGCCCTCCTGTAAGACCCACCTCGCATCGCTGATTCCGCTACTGCTGCCTTTGTTACTTCGGCTATTTGTGGCAACATCTTTACTACTTCAGCTTTGACAGTAGGAACTATTCCTGTTGAGAAACTTATTGATTGATTAACTACGATTCCACCGCCACCCATTTGATCGTTTGGTACGATAGTTCCTGTTCTTCCAGGAACAAATAATTCTGGGCCTCTTTCTCCTACAATATAAGGACGACCACCCGTAACGCTACCACCTTCTGCTTTAAACATACCGCCTATGCCTTCTGCTATTGGCATGGCTATATGTAGTCTTATTAATTGTTCTAAAATCATACCTATTATGTTTTTGAACATATCTTTTAGACTATCTAATCCTTCTCCTATATTCATAAAGGCTTGAGTTAAACCATCTTCAAGTGTTTTTGCTACGCCTTTTCCTAAATTGGAGAAATCTTGAAGTTGACCTTTGGAAGTTTGAATAGCAGTATCGAATCCCAATCTGAAATCATTAAATCTTTCCTGTATTTCATCTAGTGGTTTAAAGCATTGCTCTATTGCTTTTGAATAACTATTAAAAGCAGCAGTGCCTTTGGTGCCAACTTCAATGTTTAAATTTCTTAATCTGTCTGCTAACTCTTTTGATTCACCTGCCCAGTTTCTTGTATTTCTGGCGTGTTCTATTACGTTATCGCGTGTTTCTTTTCTAACTAAAAATCCCAAACCTGGTACAACTTTATTTAGAGCAGGGGCTAAACCAGTTGCGAAAGCGTTTGTTACTTTAGGAACTATATTTTCTAAATCAGCGAAGAATTGCATCAATTCACCTACGGCTTCTATAGATATTGCAACTCCTTCTACCAGTCCAGTTGCTATAGCCTCTCCTAGTGTTTTAATTCCATTCTCGGCGCCGTTCATTTCTGTTGCCCAATCTCTAAATTGAGTAATGGCGTTATCCAATAGGGGAGCAAGAGCAGCGAATGTCTGATGGATCAAACCCTGAAACATAAACTTCAATTCTGCAAGTCTATCGTTAAAGCTTTCAACTGCTGCAATACTTCGACCATCTACAACAAACCCCATCTTTTCGGCTTGCTCTACCCATTCTGCTATTCTTGATGAACCATCAGCGAATACCTGGTTTAACAAGATACCTGCTCTACCGAACATACCTTGTAAAGCAGAGTTCTTTTCAACTTCACTGGACATTCTGGATATACCATCGGAAATATCATCCAAAAGTTTATCGTTAGATTTTAAAGCTCCTGTATTGTCATAAAGACTGACTCCCATTCTATCCAGTGCATATTTAGCTTCCCCTGTACCTTTAACGATAACGTCACCAATATTTTTAGAGAATTTTTCAATAGCCTTATTTAATCCTTCAACTGTAGATCCACTCTCTACGGCAGCTAGTCTTAAAGCTTGTAATTTTTCTGCCGTAAATCCAGTCCGTCCTGCGGTCTTACCAATATCATCTAAAGCCTGGAACGCTTTACTACCCAGAGCTATGAAGGCAGAAGTAACAGCCGTAACAGCCACAAGAAGACCGCCCATAATCTTAGCAACTCCTTTAGCTGCGTTGCCAAGTACAGACAGTCCTTTTTTTGCCTTGTTGAAGTTCTTACTGAACTTATCAACCGCATCTATAACTATTTGATATTTACTTTTCTTATCCACTGTTCTTTACTTTTTCTTCTGTTATTTTTAAATAAGCCACCCAACCCATGAACTCCTCAACTGTTATTTCTTGCAGTTGGGTTAAGGTCATGCCTAACCTGTCTGCCAAAGCATATTGAGCATACAGATCTGGTTGTCTTACTTTTTTTCAGTTTCCTCCATATCTTCGTCAGTACCCATAATCCAGGTACCGATCTTTGTTAAAACTCCCACATCTGTTTTATTCATTAATTTGTATTTATCTTCCAAATCAAATAACTTCTCTCCATTCTCGTCCAGTGCCTTATGGATTAAGGCATAGGCGAGCAAAGCTAAATCGTCATTCTTAGAAATGCGATATAGCTTTTGTGACTCTTGTAGAGTCAATGGTTTAGCGTAGATTTTGAAAGGGCCTTCTTCATCACTCCACTCTGAGACTTCTAAAACTCTTATGTCTATGTTCTCAAAGTGAGTTGTTGCTCTATCAATCGCTTTCATACGCTTAAACTGTTGCTGTGGTTACTGCGCCTGTGTAAGTAGCTGATATGCTTGCTTCCACCATGCCGTCAAAAGATCCAGTGATACTTTTACCTGTGACGATAGCTGTACCTGTGTAGTAGGTATCTGATGAATCAGCTCCCTCTGGATATAACACCAAAGTTACACTCGATCCAGGTGATAATGCTACCTGTCCATTTGTATCAGTTTCATCCCAGAAACAATCTACTGATGCTGATGCGCTTGTTAAGCCAGAAAGATAAGTTCTAGCTGTATCGCCCATAGCCGTATCTTCTATAGTTTCGGATGTGAGATCTAAACTCCAAGACTTAACTTCTGCAACTGTGTTAGCTCCAACTTTAACTACTCCGCTTGCTCCTTTATGAGTTGCCATTTTTTATTCCTCTATTTTTTTAGTTTTTTTACTTACAGACTGTGTTTTACCATCAGTCCAACCTTTTGCTTTTAAATACTCCACCTGGTCGGGATGCGCTAAAATGTGATCCTTTCCATTTGGAGAATATAATTTTTCCATTCTTAACTCCTAAACTGCGCTACCTGGCGCATTTTCAATAGTCATGTATTCAACGAGATAGGTCATAGTCACTGCTGCAACAGGTTTATCTCCTTCCCCGTCATAATTAATTTCAGTAGAAATAAGATATGAGTCTTTTGCTAGACCATTTAAAGTTCTATCATTGCCCATTGCTGTTTCTACTTCCTCTGCTATGGTGTCAACAGTATCGTCATAATTAGATACAGCCTTCACATAGCCTTCTACTACCAAAGATAAATTCCTTTGAATCAATCTTGTACTGGCAGCTCCCATTGTTTCGGGTTGGGAATCCTCAGATCTGGTGTAGATTAACAATCCTGGTAAGTTGCTAGTCGCTAAGGGATAAACTCTGCTTTGATAAACTTTAGAACCAGTAGTTGTTAAAGATCCTAAAGTGCTTGCAGCTCTTTCTCTTAGTTGTTGTCTAACATGAGCCATTATTGTTCCTCTAAAACCAGAGTGGTTATTCCTACTCCGTCCTTTTGAACTGAAACAATGTTATAAGTAATTGAATCAATGCGTATGGTGTCTTGATTATCAACATTAGTGCAATCTGATGATGCTAGAGTAGCTACGGGTTGTGTTCCTTCAATCTCAATAGCTGTTCCAGGATCAATCCCAAAATATTCTTTGTTAAGAATTACATTTACAGACGAACTAGAGCCGTTAATCGTAATGGTTGCACTTACTCCATGTGCATCAGTATCGAAATAGCCTTGTAGATCTGCTGCTGATTCAAGAACCATAATTATTTCTTCTTACTTCTTGTTTTAACTGTTTTGCTATCAGAAGAATCTAATCCAACTGAACGATCTGACGATTTAGACTCTTTGGAGTGTTCGACAACTTGACCAGAGGCCAAAAGTCCAACAGCTACCGATTTTTCTAACTCAACAACATCGCCTGCGTGATGATCTTTTCCTTCTATAACTACGTTTCTTGTTACTTCGTATTTCATATTTAAAAAGCCAGAGGGGTTATTGGCCCCTCTGTGCTGTTTAGCTTATTAAGCAGTTGCCTTAGTGAATGATTGCCCATGTCTGCAATTAATATCGCAGAACTGAGTAGCTCTTATTCTTGTAAGGTTATTTGTGGCTGCTGTATAAGGATCAACCAATATGTCGATTGAACCGAACATTCCGATTAATAAATCAGACCACATTCCAAAGTAAATATATCCTGCTGCAACTGAGTTAGATATAGTTACTGGGTGTCCATTAACCCTTCCTTCTGAATCCATCAAGAATATAGCAGTGTTAGCAGACTTAGCTGTAGTTTTTAAGTTACCAACAACAGTTGAGTTAGTTAAATAACCTGGTCTGTTGAAAGGTACGTTATCAGCTAGAACTAATGATTCCATTTCTACTGCTTCTGCCCATGTTGGAGTTGAAGCTGTTCCTAGAGTCACGCTGTTTACACCAGTAAATCCATTGATACCTGTAGGCTGTCCAGAACTTCCAGAACCAGTCATAGCACCAGTATCAATAACTTTTCCGATACCTGCTGCAAGATCATTTCTAACTAGGTTCTCTATAGATAGAGACGAGTTAGCAAGCATCTTGTTAGTAATATCAGTATAAGCACTGATTGTCTTAGGTGACATTGTGATAGAACCTAAAGCCATTTCTGACTCACCAACTGATCCGCCTTCTGTAGCTATCCAAGCTGCGGTTGATACACCAGTTTGTTTAGGTATCTTTACGTTATCTACTAGGTCTGGGAATACAGTTGCGCCTGCTCTGATAACGGCAGAAGCATCTCTTAGAGCATCTATAAAGTCGCCCCTTCTGAAGTCTTCGCCAACTCCGCCTGCATCATCTGATGTATTAATATCCCTTGTCCATGAACCCATAACTTCCTCTGGTAGAGTTAAGCCTTCTGAATTTCTGCCGTATTTTTCTTTAGCAGCTTGTGAAGCTTCTAATTCAAATGCAGCTTCTTCTTGAGCTTTTCTGTTAGTAGGGTTAGCCATAGCATATACGGCTTTTAAAATGCTAAAGTCTCTGGATTCTTTTTCAGACAGTCCTATTTCGGCTGTTTCTAAAGGTTGTCCAGAAGGTATAGCATTAAGAAGTTGACCTCTAAAAGATTCTAGGTCTGTTCCTTCTTTGATTGCTTGTCTAGCTAAGTCTTGTTGTTGGTGTCTTGCACCTAACTCAAGAATTTCATCGTTTTGTTTAGCGATTGATTTTCTTGTTTCAGATTCAGTTACCAATTTGACTTCTTCGACATTAATTTCTTTTTTGTCTTCCATTTTTATTTCCTTTAATGGTTTATTTGGTTTAATTCTTACACCAGTCTCCATTGGGAGATCTGGCAATTCTTTTGCTGCATCATCGCTTCTGCCAATTCCTACGTTCTGACTTTGATCCGCAGGTATTGATACGATTGATGCTTCTAATGGTTGGAAAGCTACTCGATAAGCAGGTTCATCAAATGATGAATCTCTTTCCATGCTTGTAATGTTGTAACCGACTGAAACATTTTGACGTATGCCGTCTTTTACATCATTCCATACTTCCGTTGCCAAGTCGCTTCTTCCGAAACGTACTTCAGCGATTGTTCTTTTCGCTGTTTCGTCAATGTAGTATCTTTCAACCACTCCTATTTGAGTCCTCATATCGTGATCCAGGAGTAACGGCGCACGGCCTTCACCCATAAATGACGTATCTATTGAACTAGGGGAGTGATCTAATATTTCTAAACCGAAGGAACGACTAACGGGAGCTTCACTTGTAAGAGCAATTCTTACTCTGCGTTCTTCTTCGTCCACATATTCTGAACGAATTGCAGCAGATCTGAACTGCTTATCATCAGCAAAACTGCGTTCTTCTTCCTCAGTTTGCTCAGTCTCTAAAGTAACTTCTTCGGATATTTCTTCTTCATTAACTACTTCTTCGACTTGTTCAATGTTTTGTTCTTCCATTGTTCTTCCTTTTAGTTATTTGGCATATTTGCCTCACTCTTTAACACCACATTAGAAGCTAGAGTGTTATTACATCTAATGTTTTGCTTATGATTCATCGCTTTGTCCTGTTAAGTCTGGCTCAACTGGTGTTTTAGCTGCTCCATAAGGTGAAAAAGCTGTCTCTATGTTGTATTGCTCCATTAAAGCCTTTTCTCTTGATAATTCTTCAAAAAGTTCTTCTGGATCTCTACCCATAGACGACTGAACATCACTCATTGTTACTTGTCCATTCTGTAAACCCACAACATTAGCTTGCATTTCCTTCATAGGGTCAATCCAAGTCCATGATCTAGGTATAAAAGTAACTGAGTTAGCAAATTTCTCGTATTTCGTTATCGGTATGCTGATTTGATTAGTTGTCATGGCAAAATTAAGCCATTTTAAGAAGACAGGTCTAACAAAATGTTGAATAACGAATTTTTGTACTGTTTTATAGTAATCTCTTTGTTCCATTACCCCTTGTCTGATGCTTGAGTAGTTAACGCCTTCCAAATTGTTAGCTAAATCAACATATGAAACATTTAATCCAGAAGCTATGCCTCTTAATATCGCTTTCTGGAAGGGATCGAACACCATATTAGGATATTCGGGTTTAAATTCTTGAAATGTGCTTCCAGAAGGCAGTTGTTCCATGCTTCCTGGTGTAGCATCCATAATTTGAGTGTATGTATCTTCTGTTTCTTCTCCCAAATAACCATCCCCATCTGGTGAAACTATAAAGCCCATTTTGGCTGCACCGACCCTTGCTGCTACTACCGCAGACTCCTCTAAGCCGTCTAACATCTTCATTCTGGTTAAAACAGCAGAAGTTAGCGGTACTCCTCTTGTTTGTTCAGCTCTATTGGCCATATATGCGTGAATTAGCTGATCTGCGGGAACTTTGATGTAATTATTGGGCAAATAGCTCACGCTTCCGCCTGGATGGTCTCTTAATAGATAATATGCAATAGGTTTGCCGAATTTATTGACTTCAACACCCATTTTGATCGAATTTCCAGTTTGTTCGTTCTTTATTGAGTAAGTTTCGTCTAAATGGTCTGGTTCCAGGAATTGAATAGCAAATCCGAACCTATTTGTATTTGATTTGACTGTTCTAACTAATGCTTCTCCGTCTCTTGCGACTGATTCAACGAATAATTTTTGGCAATCTAAGAAGGATTGTCGTCCATTTAAAGTGCAATTACCCATTTGACTCCACTCTTTGAAGGCAGATTCGACCTCAGAATTACCTCTTAGGTCTAGTTCTCCGTTGTCATTTCTTGCTTTTGAAGCGATTCTTATTCCATCTGGGCCTATTACATTACTTACTAACATACTTAAATAACGTGCTATATAGCTATTATTTCTAGCTAAAGATCTACTTCTGTTGCGTAATGTAGATAAAGCGACCTGTATTTCTTGATCTGCGCTGTTATTTGAGGTGTGCCAGTCAGCAAATAACCTTCCGCCTTGCGCCCCTGCGTATATTCGTTTCCAAATCTGTTTGTTTGTCTTCCTTTTGAAGATATTTTTATACCATGCCATTAGAATTTAACCTTTATTTGATTTCCTGTTGCTTCTCCTTTCTTTCTTCTTGAAGCTTTGTCTTCATTGAGTACCAGGTGTTTATAATGTGAGTACCAATCATTTAATTCTTGAGGGGACATCCTAGATAATGAACGACCTGCAATACTCATGGACATTTGATCTATGGTTGCTCTGTTTTGCAGAGTCGCTTCTAAAGCATCAAAAACAATTCTGTTGTGTGTGCGGGGGTCTCCACTATCATTATCGAAGTCAGAATTTAAAGTTACTATTCCAGTTGTTAATACTAATCTTTGTGATGTTGAAGTCTTTGTTATGTATTCTTGATAAGAATAATCGCCTTTAGTGTATGAAGCTGTAGTAGCACTAGGTACTGAAATAGTGTAAACGCTTGTATCACTCTCTGTTATGTTGGAAGATCCTATTGCTATCTCTGTTGCAGATGAACTTAATAACCTAAAAGAGTAGGTTAAACTGTAATCAGCAACGGGATAATCACCTAAATCACGCTTCCATAAGAAGTTATCTCCTATGTATAAAACATCTGGAACATTAGTAGGATAGTTAACTGCATCAAATTTATTTGACATTCATTCCTCTTATTATGTTCAAAGGAATGTAAGTGCCGTTTTTGTTATGTCAAATGTTATTAATAATTAATCGTGACAAAAACAATCCATGTCTTCGTCCTCAAAGTCCATAAACAAGTCTTGTTGTGTTTGTGTTATTTCTATGTATTTTAAATAAGAAGGTCTATCCCTTCTAAAAACATTTTTAGCTTTTTTTTCTGTATTTGCCCACCATTCTGCTTTTTTAGGTTCTTCTTTTATAAGACTCTGTATTTTGTTGTGGCTTTTTAAAAAGCATAGATCGCAGTTTCCATGCGGAGTTTCTCCATTAATAATAGGTAGTTTTAAGTCAAAATTTTGTTTAGTCCAAAAATCAGCCACATCATGTTTTGTGTGTTTTGCTTCATACATCGGCATTTGGGACATTCGGTTTTTTGTTTGGTATTTTTTTTGATTACTAACTCTTTTTGGTTCGTCATACCTAAGTCCCAAAACATTTGTAAACTGTTTGTAATTATTTTTTTTAGCAAAATCTCGTAATGCCCTTATTTTAAGATAATCAGTGCAGAACCTTGCTCTAGGGTTGGGCAATATACTCATTCCTCTTTTTTTAAATTCTTTATTGCTTTCGCTAACATTTCTTTCTGTATTCCAATGCTCTATGAGTTTTGTAAAAGGCTCCCCCCCCCCTACTAGCGGTTCTATAATTAACTGTTTTGTAAAAAATCATTTCTTCTTTGGGTTTTGTATAATCAACATCCAGTTCCAACCATGCAATAGGAACAGACCAGTGTTCTTCACAGTCATTAACAAAATCTAATGTTTCTTCACACTCCTTTCCTGTATTGGCAAAAGTAACATGGACATCTTTAGGCAAAGAGCCGTTATGTGCTTGTAATATTTTGTACAACATAAAACCCGATGTCCTTCCTCCGCTAAAACTAATTAATGATGGGCCTTCAATTTTGTATGGGTTCATATTTATTTCCAGTCGTTAACAAACGATCTTTTGGGTCTTTTAGGTCTTTTGATAGAGGTATTGGGATTTTCATTCGTTCTTTTTATTGTTTCTTCTTTTGGTTCTTCATTTCTAGCTGCCATTCTTTCTAAATCTGGCTGTAATATGTGTAATCCTGCTAAAGAATAGACATATGTATCTAAAGCTTCATTTCTATCTCTTGTCGCCTTCCACACAACAGTCTTTTGTCCTTTTACGAACTTGATAGCTCTTTTTTCTGCGGTTAGCTGCTTAAAGTATTCTTCATCTACTGTAGAAGGGAAGTGTATGTAACCTGGTGATGGTTCTTCTACTTGTAGCCACTGAAATAGGTTTTCTTTTGCTGTATCTACTCCTATAGTGAATAGTTGTACTCTTTGTCTTCCAGATTGAACGGGCCTTGATGCTATAGGCTTACCTGCAATGCTTGATCCTTTTATAGCAAATATCCTTCTTCCTGCCTTGTTTCTTACAAAGTTATAAATACTTTGTGTTTGATAACCAGAGTCAATACAACAACACGCAATCGGTAATGAGGGTAATGTTTCTCTTTGGTATCTCCTAGTTAAGTAATCATCTAAATCTTTCCAAACTGTAGCTTGACTTGTCTCTCCCCAGAATATCTGATAATCCAATATGTAGGATTGACTATCTAAACCCCAACCGACAATTTGTAACTCTACTCGATCCGACTGAACATCACATCCACCAGTAATCACTAATACATCATCTGGAATACAGCTTTCATCGTAGTTCTCTCTCCTTGCCATTAACCCCTCTGCTTCTATCTCCTCTCCTTGATCCCTCCATACATCTCCAAGGGAGGTATTAATAAATGTTTTGAGCATTTCTGGATGTTTCTTTGCTTGTAAAAAGTTAGTAGCCATTTGTTGCCACGTTGACCAAGAGCTATATAGCTCTGAAATATGGAAGCCTGCGTGTGTTCTAGTCTCTCTCTCGGCTCTCCATTCACCATTTCTAATCATTGCCAACTTGTGTTTTTCTTCTAATAAGCAACCACAATGCTTGCAGACGTAGTGTGCTGTCTCTGGTTTATTTTCTTCCCAATGTAATTGCGACCACTCTAATACCTGGTATTCATTACATTCTGGACATGGCACATAGTAATAGCGTTGATCTGACGAATTCCAGGAAGCTTGTATTCTTGATAGTCCATCTATAGTTGGTGTAGAAGCCAATATAATTTTTCTATTGAAGAAAGTTTGTGTTCTTTTCATGCCCAATGATACTGGGTCTCCTTCTGCTCCCGCAGTGAGAGGGTAGCGATCTACTTCGTCTGCTAGTAAGACTCTGACAGGTCTTGAAGCTAATCCGCTTGCTGAATTGGCACCAACTATAGCAACAAAGCCACCATCGAAAGACTTATTGAGAATAGTATTAGCTGAATCTTTAGATCTTGGTTCTTTTACTTTATCTTTCAGAACAGGTGAATTCTTTAACATAGGAGCAAGGCGATCTTTAGACCAGGTTCTAGCCATTTCGAGTGTTGGTTGCATAACCAGGATAGGGCAGGGGTCTTGAGATATGTAATAACCTAACACATTGTTTAATATCTCAGTTGCGCCTACTTGTGCGCTTTTCATAAAGGTTACTGTTTCTATATTACGATTAGAAAGAACATCCATTATCTCTCTTTGATATTCAGCTCTGGATGTTCTCCACTGTCCAGGTTCGGCACTCGACTCAGAACTTAATACTCTGTATTGATCTGCCCACTCTGAAACACTAAGCTTCTTGGGCGGTCTGAACGCCCTCGCTGTCTGGTTCCACGTCACCTCTAAGGGTGTCTGGTATTTCGGTTGCTGCAAGCTCATTTAACACCTCATATATTTCTTCATTAATTAATCCTTCTGCTTCTGAATAAGTCTCAAGACCGACTACTTGGTGAGCAATCTTGGAGGGCAGGTTCAATAGCTTTGCTCTTACATTACTTACTATAGCTACCCATCCATCCCTTACTTCTTCCGCTTTTATCATGCCTCTAGTAATAACTTCCACTTCCATTTCAGCTTTATCCGCTTGCGCTTTAGTTAATCGTGCTTTTTCATCAGTTATAGACGTATCAGAACCTTTTGGAGTCAATCTGGCTTTTGTTCTTAGGAAATTGATATAGGCAAGTCTTGAGTCTCTCAAGTTCATCTTTTGTTTACCTCTACCACCAGGCAAGATACCTTGACTCTTTAATTTAGAGACATACTCTGGTGTTATGTCCAAATGCTCTGCAACTTGCTTTCCAGACACCAATTCTTCACTCATTGAACTTAAACTGTTGGTTTTAGTTTGAAATGAACCCAAACTGGTTCCAGTTTGCTGAACTGGTTTGGTTTATTGTAATTAATCTACTTAATTTTCGGTATTGTCTAGGAAAATACCGAAATTGCGAAACCTGTGGCGGGGTTTCCTCTAGGAAGGACCCAGAAGCCTTATAGTACAAGGGTTTCAAAGGATTCATTTTTTTTGCATCTCCTTTCTTAACGATTTAGTCAACTCTTTGGGGTAAACATTATTCACTACGCTGTACCCAATCTTGTAGAAGGGGTAACGATCTTTGGCATAAGTTATTGAATCTTTAAATGCAATAATCAACTTAGGAACTTTTGTTTTAGTCCAGACTCCTCCGCCTGTTTTTGTTTTTCTTATCTCTTGTTTGTTCTTTACTACACCACTTTTCTTTCCTGGAATATTACCGAACTTATTGACCCTTGCATTGTTAGTTGGAACAGGGATCTTCTTACCTTTGTTTGTATTAGTACCACCTTCTATCATCCATCTTAAATATTCCGCCTGTATATCTTTGATGTATATTCTTGTTGTAAGTCCTAACTTATTTCTTTTAGGCCATTGAATACCAAATGCTTTTTGTGTGAAACGAGTAGGTCTGTCTAGTTTCTTTTCAGTTTGTACTTCTAAAGCAGTTTGTACTTTCTTAGCTGTATTCTTTAATGCCCAATATGTAGCCTCTGGTATGTGCTTCTTTTCTTTGCGTGTTAACTCTTTTAATATTTCTTTTGTATTTGTTGTTATTTTCATTATCTATACCAATTAGATTTACCTTTAAACTTTAATCCATAACTATCTGCCCATCGCTTGATGGTTGATTTGCTTTTACCAAACAATAGAGCAACATCAGAAAGGCTTGCTCCTTGTTCTATCTTTGTTTTTAAAACTTCTTCTCTATCTTTATAGTTACTATTACTCATGTTTAATATTTGTATTCATTATACAAATTTTTTTACTATTGATTCTCATAATGTTCAATTAATCTTCTGATATACCAAATACATTTTTCCAGGTCTCTTATGTTTTCACCCTTATACTGGTGTCTATGTAGATATTTAATTGCTGAACCTTCTAAATAAGCAGGGAAATGTTCACCTAATTGCTGCTGTATGTAATCAATAGCTTCTATATTTCCTTTTCTATAGTGAGGGGGTTTATTAACTAAATCACTCTTTTCTTTTAAATTAACTCCAAATACACTGCCGTCTTTCATTCTTTTCTCCTATATGTCAAATGACGTTATTAATGGTAAATTTTTCATGTCTTCGTCTGTTAGTGGTTCAATTACTTTGGAACCTGGTATTTGTTCTTTTAACTTATGGACAAATATCCAGTTATCATCTGGTACCAATCTTAATAATTCCACTAAGCTACAAACAACAGGTTGAGGATCTTCTTTTTTAGACATTGCTAAAGCTTTGGGGTAATACGCATCGTCTTTAACTAAAAGAAATTCTGTATTGGTTCTTTCATCATAATAAGACCATACATCGCCTGTTAATTCTTTATGTCCTCTCTTTATGGCATTTGCTTCACATTGATCTAAGCCTCTTAACATCCCTTTTGCCATTTCTACTGTTTGAAAATATCTTATGCCTGCTTTAACTTTCTCGTATTTATTTATCATCATCTTCAATCTGTTCCTTAAATCTGGATCAATTAGGTTCTTAAATCTATGCTCTCCCCACTTAATACCTATCTCTGACCTCCTTTTTTCTACCTCTGCCATTAGCTCCATAGCTTCGTCCCTTACGGGGTCTTTTGGTCTTTGGTATTTTTTAGAAGCCTTCATTATCTGTTTTTAGTTGCTCTTTTAATACTTTGGTCGCCAATAGATCACGCATAGCTATTATTTCTTCATCTGTGGCGTTTCTGTATTCATGTAATGGTTTGCCGAATAATAACGCTTGATAGTGTCCTTCTGGTTGATAAGTGCCGTCTCTTGCTAATGTTTCAATATCTAGCCAAAGTAGGGCCTGTTCATAGGACATTTCTGTTAATTCAAATCCGATTTCGCTTTTTTTCTTCATTTCTTTGTCCTCTGTAAGAAAAACTGCGATTCGCACCACTGTAACACTGTAAACCTATAGGGTTTTACAGTATTTACAGTGTTTTGGCTGTGAATTGTTACAGTGTTTACAGTGTTTACAGTGCTTTTTACAGTGTTCAAAATAGACTCCTATTGCTTGGTTTATACTTTAAAGGCTCAATTTCCTCTACTTCTCCCTTCTCTATAAGTGCTTTTTTAGGATGTGTGAAGTCATAACCTAGTTCGTCTCTCCATTCTTTTTGAGTAACTATTATTGTTTCAACATCCTCATTGTTATTCCTGGCATTATTGGCCTTTCTTAACCATATGCCTTCTAACGCATCTAACACCTCTTGTTGTTTTGTAGATATTTGCTTTGTTTTATCCTCTTTTACATAGTCAATCTGCACTAATGCACCACTTGTAGTAGGATCTCCTTGTTCATCGCTTAAATGATGGAATTCTGTTTCCTGGAAGGCAAAGCGCATAGGTGCTATACCTTTTCCGTCTTTAATTAGTGTTTGTTCAAGATCTACATTCCATTTTGTATAACTTTCTTCTTTTTTAGTCACCTTCATTTCAGCATCTAAAGCAGCAGGTAATACGGAACTGCCTCTGCCTCTACTTTTGGTATTTTCTCCATGCCCTGTATGATGAATAAGAACTGTACAGCACTTAAATTCTTCCCTTATAAAGCGATCTACATTTGCAATAAATCTATTCATATCTTCCGTACTATTCTCTGATCCTGGACCGAACGATCTTGCAACAGTGTCAATAACTACCATTTTTGGGGCCTCTTTGTAGTTATCCTGGATAACGAGAGCTTCGTTTCGCATCATTTCTATATCTAAATCATCTAAAACTTGAACGCCTCGTTCTGAATAATGCAATTTAGCCTTATTTAGCTTCTTATTATTAACAGCTTCCCATGCCAGGAATCTTCTTGATATACCTCTATGGCCTTCAGCGCACAAATAAAGAACTAACCCTTCTTTTGTGTGTTTTTCATGCCAATCTAGGCCAGTTGAAACACAACACGCCATATCTATTGCGACAAAAGACTTACCGCTTTTTGCGTTACCGAATATACCTACTAACGAATCTTCCTCTAATACATTCTTAATGACCCATTTTGGAGGTGTTGCGTTATCTATGGCTTCTGATGCGTGAAAGAATTTAAACGGCCTGGTATCTATCGGTTTTTCATAAATAACAGGCTCTATACCTAATTTCTCTCTTGCGCCATTAAATGCTTTAGACCAATCGCTATCATTTTGTAATATTCTAAAGACATCGAACGCATCGTGAGAGTGTCCATCGCCTAAGAGATCCCCTGCGTGATGTGAATAAATGGTTCCATCTTCTAATAAGACTAATCCTGGTGTATTAGTGGTGCTATGAGGAGATAAAAACCTATTATCTCCCTTCTTCTCATAGCCGTTATTCACTAATATTTGTTCTACTGAGTGAGCTGCATTAAATCGTTCAATTAGATCCTCAGAATCTACGTTTTTTGTTAATTTAGGCTTTACCTTCTCTGGCTTTAATTTATTTAGACAAAAGAGCATAGGTCTTTCTTCTACATCAAAATTAACCCATAACTCCTGTAATCTTTGGGGTAACTCTGGTATATCCTCATAATTACTTGGAAGGGGATTAACCCATTCATAATGAACACCCGATGGATGTTTACTAGGAGGAATTAAATCTTGTACGCCCTGGTGTCCAGAAGATCCTCTTAATTCAAAAACAGTTGTTACTGAATCGTTCTCTTTATAGACAAGCTTCTT
>MDSY01079560.1_pt1 | contig 23811 bp, 24 predicted proteins | sample 811131 | NCBI WGS metagenome assembly MDSY01 (sample SAMN05326643, study PRJNA326480) | marine metagenome | isolation source: seawater | place: Atlantic Ocean: South West | collected 2010 | reverse complement strand
GTTTCATTTGCCATTCGGATTTGAACTTTTCATTTGCCATTTGAAAATTTCATTTGCCATTCGGATTTGAACTTTTCATTTGCCATTTGAAAATTTCATTTGCCATTCGGATTATGTTCATTTGCCATTCGACTCAAACTTTTCATTTGCCATTTGAAAATTTCATTTGCCATTCGGATTTGAACTTTTCATTTGCCATTCGGATTCGAAATTCTCATTGACCATTTGAACAGCATAATGTAGACATATGTCGACGTCAAAAGTATAAGTACATACGAGCATTAAAATGCCGACGCCACAGAAGTCAAACAGGAAACAAAAAGTTCGCGAACTTTATTTGAATGGCTTTTCAGAGTTCATGGGCTATGAGAGGGACGGTTACGATACAGAGAACGAACCTTGTGATTCGTCGTACATAGAGAGGGATGACCGCAACACGTCGTTTGACACTGCCATATTTATGCAGAAGGACTCCAACCATCTGTATTGTTGTTGTGTTTTCTTCGGCATAGCCGCGTTGTCTACAATCGTTACGTGTATTATCCTTCTGAAGCACGTTTGATGTGAATTTAAATATAATTTAAACATATGTTATTTTTTATTTGCATAATATTTATAGGCTAGTAAAACGTCAATGGAAACATCTGGTTGGCTCGTTCATGGAGTAGGCCACAAGATTCTTCATACGATTGGCGTGATGGAAAACAACGACCCGTCGTTTGGCAACCCTAATTCGGACGAGTACTGTCCTGATTATATCAAACTGCCCAAGCTCAAACAATTGAGCAGGAAAATCAACTCGCGAATCCCGCTCGAAAAGGGCAGAACCTCGACTAACAACATTGAGAACTTTTTGATCAAAATGACAAAGCATTTGATTCGTTCAAAACCGTTTAAAGATCGTCCTGTCATTTCTGGTTTGTATGGTTTGTATCCTCTCGTCGACGAGACCAAGACAGAAGCAGACTACATGTCGTGCATTATCACGAACGAAGGCGTTTACGTGCACATGCAACACATTCGAAAAAACCTTTCGTCTTCAATGAATATTTCAGTCGGACCCGAGATTGATTTGAATGTTTTGAACGAGTTTGATATTCGCACACCAAACATACTCCGTTTGAACGTTGTCGGTGCCGAAATTATTCGCTTGGTGTCAAGTATGAACGTGGAATCACCAATATATGAAGAACCACCGTCTGGCGATTTTTCTTCTTCTTATTTGCGATTGGCCAAACTGAAGAAACTCTGCAAAGAGGTTGCACACCAATTCGATATAGAACGTCCAATTAAGTATTGTAACGTATGTGCATTGGACATTGAGCGTTTCTTTACTGATTTAAGTAAAACTTCAATTCGTTCTAGATTTATGAGGCTCCCAGCTGCAAATAGGTACCCAGAAGAGGATCCTTATCCTCGTACCCGGGAGAAAGTTATGCTGGCGTGTCAAATTACACCCAGTGGAGTTTACTTGCATACGAAATTTCTTCTCCATAAAAAAGATAAAAAAAGGCCGCGGGAGTCCTCTTCAGAGTTGGAGACTCGATCTGTTTTGGCACGGAAAAGTTTGAAAGGAGTGCAAGAACAATTGAAATCAATTCAAGGACTAAGCGCTAGTTTAAAAAATCAAATCGGGATTATGGAAGAAAGTATTAGGGTTCGATTAGATCAAACGGCTGATATAATTTAATAATGGCGAACCGATGTAAGAACATAGATTTAAATCAACTCTGAACGTCTTAAAAACAATTCATTCTGTTTAAAACACATACTCGTACATACAAACATGTCAACATCTACATCAATGCCAATATCGACCTCCACCCCTGTTGTGCCAACGCCTGTTGTCCAGTCGGTTTCAGCGCCTCCACTCTCTCCAAAAGTACCGCAAAGCGATTCCGCACCCGTCGACGATGTCAAAATCGTCCGTATGGTGATTACGCTGAAAAATAAAAAACTCGAAATGGTTCAGGGTTCAGACGGACAGTGGCAGACCGTCCAGCCAAAACCTCGTGTTGTGCGTAAAAAAGCCAGCGTGTTTCGTGGTCGTAGAATCGGCAATACAAAGCTGTATGCCGAAATGTCGAGGCGAAAGCAGCGATTTGAATCGACGGCGTTCGGACGTCTTCGAAAAAAACACCGTATGGAGTTGCACCGTCGCAATAAAAAATAAAGTGGATTTTCAACGTGTTGAGAGTGCGTATTTAATAATCATCCGATCTGTCCGTATGGCGGGAAAACGCGTACGAAAAGAGTGGAAAGAGATTCGAAAGGAATCGGTGACAAACTTCTCTGCTGGACCAGAAAGCGACGATATGTTCGTTTGGTCGGCCGTGATAATGGGACCATCCGACTCTGTGTATCAGGGTGGTGTGTTTCGTCTTCGTATTAGATTTCCGCCCGACTATCCCTTCAAGCCTCCAAAGATAACGTTCGTGACGAAAATTTACCATCCAAACGTGAATGGAAGCGGTGGTATTTGTCTGGACGTGTTAAAAGACCAATGGAGCCCGGCGCTAACTATTACGAAAGTGCTGCTGTCCATCTCTTCTTTAATGACGGACCCAAATCCAGATGATCCGCTCGTACCTGAGATTGCAGCTTTGTACCAGACCAATATACAAGCGTACAACGACCGAGCCAGAGAGTGGGTTCGTAAATATGCGAGTTCATAAAACCATAAAGTTACGATTATGTTATTTTTTTACAACCATCATGACTAAAACATCAAACAAAACCATGTCCACTTTCCGCAAACACCTTCCCTTTTCGCTCTTGAACTTTCGCAACCTTGAGATGCCCACATTTGTGGCGACTCCCGACAAAACAAACAGCAAGAATACGTACTACGACTTCAAGGCCGCAAATAATTACGATTTTATGGTGATTACCCCGCCTTCGGAGTCTCGTTACGTTTACCTTGGTGAGGGCGGCAACATTGGCGGTATGTACAGCCAGACCAAGGCCGACGCGTACTTCAAGACCGATATTCTGCGCACGGGCGTGGACGAAGAGCATCAGAGCGAGCGTGATGATTTCTTCGAGTGGCTAAAGAACACGAACGACCATTGTCTGAAAGAAATGTACGATAATGACATGAACGGCGCGACTACTGCCATCCGCGCCAAAACTGCGAAGCGTTACGGAAAGAACAAGACCGCGGACGAGCTTGAAGCATTGTCTCTCAAGACCTTTAAAAAGAACGCCAAGGTACCACTGAAGGAGAAGGATGGTATCGAGTTCTTGACGACGAAAATGCGAGCTTACGCAAAGGACATGATGCCTCGTACTATGCGATACTTTCGCAATGATTCAAGTGAGATGGAGTCGGCGCCCGAGATTCGTTCCGGCGCCATGCTTTCGACTATTCTTGCGATCAATCCGTATGCCATTTCTCGTGACAATTACGGGATTTCTTACAAGCTCGTGCCCCAAGTGATTGTATACACTACTGGAAAAAGTAGGCGCGAATCCGCACCAATGGAGGCCATCGAGACCCTGAACCGCTCTTACAATTTCGGCGTATCTTCGGGTCGTGAAGGTAAGCAGTACATGAACATTACCGACGATCAGAGCCGTGGCTTTGAGTTCCGCGCTTCTCAGCTTTCTGTCCTGTTCGCTCACGAACTCAGAGGCGATGGAAATCTCGGCGGCAAATTTGCCTCGACGGAGGCCAATGCAAAGTACTCTAGTGTCTGCAAAGAAGATATTGACAACCCCGACTCGGTGTCTCTGTTTGACTACATGGAAAAGTTGCAGAGTGCCGTGTTTGACAACTCTATGCAGCACGACACGTTCATTGAAGGTGTCAAGAACGCGTGTAAGGACGAGGCACAAGATATTGCCGATGAAACCGACCAGACTTTCGACGAGTGCCTTCGCAACGTCGTCGCTGAGAGATTTAATGGTCCTGTGAAGAAGCGCGAACAAGATGATCATCGCCAAGTCACGATTACCCAGAGCGTGTTCAATAAAGGCGTGAAGAATAACATCCCCTTTGTCGATACTGCCGGACACTCGGTCGAGGAAGATATCAACCGCGGCGCGAAAATTTCACCTGTCCTTGTACCGAGTGTATGGACCAGTCCGAATGGAAGGTTTGGACTTTCTTTCAAAATTTCGATTCAGCACGGCATTCGCGTCGATTCCAATCCCGAGCAGGTGCAGGCTGACAGCGGCGGCGGGGGCGTTCTATACTCGTTTAAGCAGGCCGATAACAAGCGCAAGGCCGACGACATGGAAGATTTGTCCGCAAAGCGCGTTAGAACCGAGTAAATATTCAATCTCGGGACAAGTACGCATATACACAACATTTAGAAAACATTCATAACAAATTTTTTATAAAATAATATTGTAATCCAAGAACTAAAACCATGGCGGTGGTAGCAATAACGCTCGCTATATCCACTCCTAGCGGCATCGCAGCCCAAAGACAGCCTACAAACGCCATATTAGGCCATGTTTGATAGGAAAGCATGTACACATGCTGACCGGTCATTTTGATCGCTTTCGGCGTTGTTTCACAGGTCGACCCTGCAATTAAGACAAAGGCCATGAGTGGTAAATTTGCCAGGATGCCGGCCCACACCATCTCCCCGCGTTGTAAGAACACGTGGATTAAAAATAATACGCCAAAAACGACGACATTTGTACCCACAACATAGCCCACGCTGAGATCGACGCGGTCGTTTTCAACGTGATGTGGTGCGTCGTTCACATTGATCAAATTAAAAAAGATAGCAAGAATGCCAAGAGAGATATCTAGGGCGACGGAATCCAACGTACCGACGAGTACAACGGCCAATGTCGTACAGACGAGAGCAGCCACCCACACAAACAGCCACATCAGTGAACACTTGAACCGTGACGTGCGACCGTTCCAGGATAATATTCGTACGCCCATGTGTAGTGGAATCAAAAACGCCACCGGTACAATACCCGCAGCCCATGTATAACGCAGCGTCTGGACAAGTGAGTCTTCGTGAAGAATGGAAAAGATTAATAGCAGCGTTCTACCGGGAACCCAGGTAAAGACAATACCCTTTGGACCCAACACGTGTATCATGAGCAGAAGCGCGTTCAGTACTAAAGCGGACACGACCACTGTGAACCACATGTGATAGACTATAAAGGCATGTTTATACTTGAAAATGCTGGCATCGGAAACGGATAAATTGTTGGCGAGTCGACTGGGTACGTTAGAAGAAGGCGTCAATGTACTCGACACTCGTGTTGCGGCGTTGGACGACAAAGTATCTCATGTCATTCAAATGAATTCGGAACTCATGATTCAGTCCAACGAAAATTTTCGCGAAATGAGATCGACGCTCGACGAGCACAAACAAGAGCTCAAAAAATCAATCCGCCAAATCAAAGGCCGATTCACGTCGCACTGCCAACTCGTCATGTTCGGTACGGGACTCGCGGCATGGACCATCTTTGTGGCATGGGTCATGTGGTCCTAATCCCACTGCGCATTCCACACAGTACTCAATTGTTTCGAGACCGGCTTCGCCCCAGTCACGTACACAATGTACTCCGCGACACCGCACGCATTCTTGCCGCGCTCTAAACGGATATACCCATCTTCTCCCCAATACGGACCCCACGAGTTCTTAATGATCCACGCACTCTCCGTGTATCCGACGATTGCCACGGCATGGTCGATGTCCTTTTTACACATGTCTGCTTTGAAAACGCCACCTTTGTAGTGTTCCATTTCGGACGTGTCAATGCCGACAGCAACCGGGCCGTAGGTGTGCAAAAGGGATTCGATCTCTTTTTCGGCGCGCCTGTTCGTATCGTGCGTGAGCACGCGATAGTCCGAGACCTGAACGTGCGATAAAAAAGCGCGCGAAGGGCATACGCTATCCTTTTCTTTGTACGGCCACTCGTCTTCTAGGGGTACAGGGTGTTCTTTCGCATACTCGAATACATACTCCATGAGTCCGCCCTCGCAGCCGTCGTCAGGCAGGCCTTTTCCCGACGTACAGTCCATCAACGATTGGACCGAGAGGGATTTTGAATTATACTTGGACCATTTCTCGCGGGTCGCTTTGTCGAATCGAAATGGAGACTTTAATGCCACCATCGAACGCGACCAAAATTCAAGCACTGCCGCCGAAGCAAATGCAAAACAACATCCGCACACGCCCTGGTCTTTCACCGACGACACGTACGATTTCCCATTGACGTTTCGCCAATCAATCGGCTTTAAATGGCGCGGCGCAGCTAAAGGCACGTGGTGATGCGCTTCGGGCCGAAGCACGTTGTTATGTTCTGTGCGAGTGAAGAACGCGTTTGTGGCCACCTCGTGCTCAAAAAGGTCAGATCGCGACGTCAATCCGAATTTGACCCCGTCCTCGTACTTGGTCGCGTGTTTTAATTTACTCTTTCTCAAATGAAGCTCGTTATACCCGTACGTGCGATTGTGCGCCTCCATAAAATCACAAAACCAGGCCTCGTGCTTGTATCTTCGACAATCGTCCGTATCGAAGGCACTAGTCAAACACAGGAGAAACAGGAATATGATACACTTAATCATATCTCAATATACACGTGTATATTTATACATAAAAATGAACTCTTCTGTTGCGTCGGGGCGTTTGCCAAAAACACGCAAATGGGGGTCGATGTCTTACACGTACGGCGACCACATGGATGCCGACGAGATTTATTTTGGCGGTGACAATCGCGTATCGTTTCGGCCAAAGGACACCGAGGGGCCCGACCCGCCTGCGTGGCTGGTTGCCGACTGGCTCCTAGCGTCAAAACGCGGCGAGCCACTGTCTTCTTATGCGCGTTCAGTCTTAAAGAACGCTACTCCGAACAATGCATTGCGATGGTTTCGAACGTATTTAGATCAGTACGAGGAGACGTAACCATGTATTCTCTCCGTCAACGTCAAAAGGTCTTCGAGGCTTGTGATGTCCGCATGTTCTGCCATGATGGCCGTGAATACGTTCGCCGCATTTGTAAACAGTAGTGGCGATGTACGGTTGGCTATCACGAGCGACATTTGCATAAAGCTCATATTTATTTGTTTGAGTTTATTATTGTGTATGTCAACGACGGGTGGCAAATCAAATCCTAATTGAATGAGATGGTGCTGTATTTTCCCCGTCAACACAACTAATCGATCTATCATTAGAATCCGTGTCACAACTTAAGTAGAGTATTTAGTTTCAATGTAAATAAATCATGCATGTCTTTATTTAAGTCGTATACGCCAAAATATCTATATTTATCAACTCTAACGATGATCAACACGCTCTTTGCGCGACCGCCGGTGCTTGATTTAAATCCTTCTTCGTATTTTAAGGCTGTATTGTCCGCTCACGACTGGATCAGGAACGATTTAAGCGGCGTCGTCCGCTCTGAGACACCCACCGAAGGCGATACTACACTGGACCAGGTGCACGAGTCTCTGACCACCATCGAGAGAATGTTGTTTGGTACAAAATCCGATTTTGAATGCTCTGTGAAGGGATGTTGTTTGTACACTGAGCACATTGAAATGGGTCTAAAGTCGAGCATTACGTCGTGCGTTGTGACTTAGAGCACGTGGCTTGCGTAATGATGGACAAATTGTACAATGGTCGTGAGCGCTTTCAATTTTTCGGGTGAACTTTTGATGTCGTCAATGGTCGGTGCGTCTGCGAACGGATTGGGAATGCACGTATTCATTTGCTCTTCGGTACGTCTGAGCTGTACACGGATATAATTCATGAGATGAAACGAGTCTATACCATTGTCTGCCGCCGGGTCTGTCGTCGGAGACAGTACTTTCGTTACCCAACCAGTGTACGGCGCCACTCCCGACGATGCGCCTTCTATTTTGACTCTCTTGGTCTCTCTTTTGGACTTGTTCCGCGAAAGCGCGTTCCGTTTTGAACGTTTCTGCGTGACAAAATCGTCGGGGATGAAAGGCAGGACCACTGTGGTGGTTTCTGTCAGCCGCACTGTAATTCTATTTGCGGTGGGAATCGAATGAATGTTGATGTTTCTAAAACAATGACTGTACAATCGTTTGGGCAACGAAATGAATACATTGTTTGAACCCAGCACTTTGTGATGAAAGACATCTGTACCCACCTCTTGTGTCACGAAGACGTGTCTCGGTTGGATGTTTGAGCGCAGATCCCGCGACTTTGTCGAGCATGTCAGTTTAAGTCCGGGATATACTATGCGCTCGTCCACGACGTCTTGTCTAGGCCCCTTTTTGTTGTACCATCGGCTGAAACTTTCCTGAGTCAACGGTGGTAACGTGAATTCCATTGCGACGAAAGAAACGAATTAGGCCTAAATAGTAATTAACATGTGCTTACAAAAAATGGATTTGCACTTTAGTATGACATATGATTTTTTTATTTTGCGTTAAAAAAAAAGTCTATAAACTTTCCATGGCTCAGACTTACATGGAACCGCTTGCACTCTGGGGTAGTAACAAGTACCAAAAACCAAAAGAACACTTGGCCCAGAATAACGTGAAAGACTATGTTGTGTACCATGTCCCTAGAAACGCGTTTCGTGCGGCGGCCTCTACCTTTGGGGACGTCCGTCATGCCGATCCGAATGCGTGTTTCGAAGAAATTTCGCTACAACTGTTCCTCCAAATGTTGTACGAAACGGCCCACCCGGACGAAGATAACATGCCTAAGGGAGATCAGTATCCATATGTCAAGGCATGGCTTGAGTGGGTTCCGTACAAGGAGGAAGACGATATCGAAAAAGATGTCAGTGAGATCCCCCGAGCCGTTGGTTACAACATTCACGCTGTGTCGCTCGTCAAAGATCTGAACTTTGGCGTCGCGCTCGGCAGAATATTGTTTAAGAACAAATGCACTCATGTCGAGTCCATCAATCGTAAAATGAACTCGCGCAAAACCGACCCACTCGCGGGCCTCTTCTCACACCAGAAATGGATGCTGGTGTCTGGTGTCGAAATGTTTACGCGAACCATTTGCGATCGATACTACGGTACACAAGAATTCACGGCCGAACTGGAATCGATTTCCAACCCGAAGACACCGTTGTACAGTGCATCCAACCCCGCACACCCGAGTCGTGTCTTCACGCTCGAAAGGGCCATTGAACGCCTGCCCGAAGACACGACGGACACTGAGTTCCTTGAAGAAAGCAACTATGGAAATCCAGACGGCAATGGCAGCAGTGCCGACGGTACGTTGGTCTTCCCGTCCTCGCACCATGTCATTGCGTTGACTCCCGACCAACTGCATCCAAAGACGTTTTGCAGCAAGTATTTGCCCGAACACCAAGAATGGATGGACCTCCAAAAGTCGATCCCTGACAAAAAATTGGGCCAAGACTTTGACGAAAACGTGTTTAGCGAAGTCGACATCCGCACGGCTGCCGATGTCGAAAAAGCACGTCTTGAAGGTCTTTCTGATCGGTCCGCGTTTGAAAACTTGGCCATGCAGTCCAAAGCCCGCTACGTCCGAGATTGTATAGAACTCGAGAAAACCGACGACTTTGCCGATGCCTACAAAAAGTTTCAAGATTGGGCGACCGTCGCCATGGAACGTCAATGTATAGATCCTGACGCAAAAATTTCCGAAGTCATCTCAAAAATGTTGACCTGGCGCCAGCAAAATCCACGCGGTGCCGTCGTGAATCATCGCATCAACGACCCCACAATGTCGGTCTTTGCCAACCGTTTCATGACGCTCATGGAAGTTTATGAGCAGTATTATCTCGTATCGACGGCGCACCGCATGCTGTACTTGATCCAACATGCCAGGTACGACGCCTTTCGCCGAGACTTTGGTCTGCACTTCAACTGCTTCCAAGCGGGGGACGGTGCCTGTTCGAAATCTTTTCTGTTCGACCTCATGGCCAAGTTTAGCATCCCAGGCACGATAGAAGTACTGACGTACCAAACGGGAAAAGCCGATGCTGTCGATGGCAATCGCAACGATATTACGACCGTCTGTCACGAAGCGCCACCCGGTATGTTTCGCACGGCCAAGAATCCGAATGCCGATTCGACACAAGAAGCCATGTTCAAAGAAAAGCTCACGTCACAACGCGTGACGGCAAAAGTATGGTGCCAAGACGAAGGCACTGGTAAACGATCATCACGCCTCACCAAGTCCGAATGCCTCGGCGTTTGGATGGGGGCGACGAACGACCCCCCGTCCGAAGTCGAAGAGGCGTTGAAGACACGTTTCTTCTGGGGCAACTTTGAACAGCAGCGCAGAAAGGGAAGAGACATCGACGACTGCATGAATGGCGAACGCATGATGTCCACAGAAGACAAGATGATGAAGAAAAAGTTTTTCCGCGAGGCACAGGAAGAGCAGTACCGCGTCATGCTGGTCGAAAAGGCCATTTGGGCCAAGATCATTAAAGACGTCAACACCATGGCCACCAACATTCTGGTGCCGCGCCTCAAAAACAAGCTGAACAAGAACTCCATTATCAGTCCAAACCCACGCGACTGGGAAAGGGTCAAGATCTTCGCCCGTAATCAGGCCATTGTTACCGCGATCGAAACCGTCTGCAACCTGCCAGGTGGCAAACACTACGGAATGCCCTTCGAGCCAGCCATGATTCCAGACCTCGAACCACACCTCGTTGTCACCGAAGAAATGGTCATCTTTGCCGTTTCGTTGCTGGCAGACCAATTCCGATCACCCGTCGAGCACAAAATTCTACACACCATTGGCGAAATGGAGATGAGTCATCCGACGTTTGGAAAACCCGACTCGGACGAGCGTTGTGTGGACTACATCAAACTACCCAGGCTCAAACAACTCAGCAAAAAGATCAATTCGCGCATTCCGCTTGAGAAGGGGCGGACGTCCACGAATAATATCGAAAACCTTCTTCTCAACATGACGAAACACTCCATCTATTCTAGTCCGTTCAAAGAACAAACCGTGATATCGGGGTCGCAGATGCCACAGAACAAGTATCCATCGCCCGACACGTCAAAAAACCAAAGACAGTATCAATCGTGCTATATCACAAGCGAGGGCGTGTTCGTGCACATGCAGCACATCATCTCACACCGCGAAGACAGCTCGGATTCGATCTTCCAGATCCTGAACAACGAAACGCACATCAACTCCGACACAAAGCGAATCCTTACCGCGTGTCCCGTCCACAACGAATCGTTTCATGTCATGCGCGTCATTGAGCGCAAAAACGAGGGTGAAGAACTCACGTACCACAACGTACTGGCCAACACTGACATGTCGCGTTATATTACACAGACTCCGGCAGCGTCTTCAATGTCTCGGACCATGGATGGTTATAACATTCCCAAAGATATTGATACGTGGGTCGGAGAAAAGTGGTCGGACGTCATTGGCAAGCCTACGCTTACGCCAGCTCAGACTATCGAACGCATCCTAGACGAGGAAATATTGACCAATCAACGGCCAGACTTTCGTTATCCCGAGAGCATAACGCCTCCAGAGACGAAAAAACGGTCTCGGAAAGAACCCGAAGACGAACACGAATCAAATAAGCGGTCAAAGGCGGTCTAGACATCTTTTAAAAATCCCAAAACATATTGTTTAATGTTATATTTATATCGTCCGAGTGTGTACAATTTTATGTGTGGTATTCTGGTCATCTTCAACAATGTCCAAACGGCATCGCTGCAACCATTGATGCGCCGAGGTCCAGACGAGAATGGTAGCTTCAAAAATAAAGATGTCTTCATGGGGCATACGCGTCTATCGATCGTAAATCCAGAGTCTGGTCCACAACCTATTCACTACAGGGGGTGGGTAATGGTCGTCAACGGCGAGTTATACAATGCTCGCGTGCGTCCAGGCGAAACCGATTGCCACATGCTCATCAAACTCATCAATAAGTATGGGACAGCAGCGTTGGCGCGCGTAGACGGCGTCTTTTCATTTGTGGCGTATCACAAACACACCAAGAAAGTCATCGTTGCGCGCGACCCCATCGGCGTCATGCCGTTGTACTGGTCCAACAATGTTATTTCTTCTCTATTGACGTGCATTCGCACCGGGGAAGCACGTCAAGTTCCTCCTGGTCACGTCGCCGAGTTTACTCTGGGCGAGACCCCAGTGTTTCACAAGTGGACGCCGGATTACGAGCGCGCCGTACCAACGATCAACCCGCGACATGCACTGGAAAACGCAGTATCCAAGCGATTGATGGGCAACGTGCCTTGGGGAGTGCTCTTGTCCGGGGGTCTCGACTCGACGATTGTGGCGGCGTTGGCCGTTCAGTTGGCCAGAGAACAACGCCCGGATTATCCGGTAGTACACTCGTTTTGCATTGGTCTTGACGGCTCTCCAGACGTCGTTGCCGCCGAAAGGGTGGCCAAGATACTCGGAACCCACCATACGACCATCAAGTACACCGTTGAAGAGGGTATTCGCGCCATTTCGGAGGTGATCCGTGCCGTCGAAACGTACGACGTCACTACCGTGAGAGCGTCAGTACCGATGTGGCTTCTCGCCAACGCCATTCGAAAGAGAGGCATTAAAATGGTGTTGTCTGGCGAAGGATCTGACGAATTGTTCGCTGGATACTTGTACAATTTACACTGTCCGTCAGAGAAAGCCATGGAGGAAGAGTGTAAGCGCAAACTCGATCAACTATACGCGTACGACTGCCAAAGAGCCAACAAATCTATGGGAGATTTCGGAATTGAGGCGCGCGTGCCCTTTTTGGACCAGGTCGTCGTCGATTTCGCCATGAACCAACTGCCAACCGTGGACAAACTGTCCGGTACGCATCCGAACGGTCCAAAAATTGAGAAATGGTGGTTGCGCGACCAATTTAAGGACGTCGTACCGGCGTTCGTGTTGGAGCGTACGAAAGCACAGTTTTCCGATGCCGTGGGCTCTTCGTGGATTGACTCTTGTAAATCGTATTCGGCAAAAGTCATTTCGGATTCGGATTTCACAAAAGCCGAAGAGCTCTACCCGTACCAGACACCAGACACAAAAGAAGCATACTTATACCGACGCATATTTACGAAACACTTTGCCAACATTGACCAAGCAGAGCGTACCGTACTGTTTCAATCGTCGATAGCGTGTTCAACCGACGTCGCAGCAAAGTGGCACGCCTCGTTTCAAAAATGTCTGGACCCGTCCGGCGATGCAATCCAGAAGGCCTTTGACGTTTCGTAGTATATATATTTTGCCTTGCTACCCATATGCAGAAACAAGACTGGATTCAGCATATCGAAGCGATTCTGATGAATCAGCAAGCGTTTACAATACATTACACAGACGAAGATAAAGCACCGCTCATCTTCGCATGCGATACGTTTCGACGGCGAAAATATCGCGTGACCATGCATTTTGCACCCACCAACGTCGGATGCTTGTGCCTGCAAGTGACCATTTTGCCGATGCAAACAGCGTTAGAAATCACCGTGAAAAGAGATGACGACGTGCCTTCTATTGTTGAACAAATACAATTGCCGTTTCTGACGGAAGTGACCATACGGGGCTGTGGGACAGTGATCAATACGGTGTGCAAAGCTGTAGAGAACGCAATTCACAATGGATGGTTTGTTGAAAAATCCTTCATGAATACACTGGTACAGTTTACATCGGACCATACAAAGCAGCGTAATACCACACTCTCTATTTATTTAAAGCGTGGTTCGTTTTTATGACGTATATAAGGAATTATTTTTTTTAACATCATACATGTGTACGTCTTACGAATCTACTGCTAAACGAATCAACATAGCGCGAGGCGTGTTTGGTACACTGGCCGGTATTCTTGCATTAATCACGTTTATTACGTTTGGAGCCAATATGGACGCTGCGAGCTTTCCTGGTGCGACTTTGAAACTGGACGTCTACACTTTGGCCGAAAACGCTGACAAGGAGGGTCAATTGAAGCAAATTCTCGGCGGGTACCAAGTCGAAGATGTCGACGATTTGGGGTGTACAAGCTTCGTGCAGGGCGACAACAGCGCTGCGGACTCGTCGACGCCCGATTTCGCAAACGTTGCGCTGGTGAATCAGCACATTTGCAAAGCGGGGTCCGATGACGCGACCAAGAATCGTAATGGGGAATGGACAGACGGATGGATTGTCGCACCCGATTGCAAACGTACGGCGGATGAAAACGAGTGTGCTCCGTTCGGTGCGAACTCGGCGCTTGCCTGGTTTGGCTTTTTGACGTTTGGAACGTTGGCTCTTCAGGTCGTACTGTTTGGCACCCATACCGTGCTTGCAGTGTTCAAAGATGCACTCGGAAAGACGACGTTGACGCGCGCAAATGCTATTCAGACCGTGAAGGGGTTTTCGGGCCAGACCAAGGGCCTGATCGCCTTGACCATCATTTGGCTTATCGTCGGATGTGCGTTGATGGTGGCGTCGGCATTTGCCTGGGATTCGATGTGCGACAAAATCGACACTGGACTTGGTCGCAGAGTCGAAGATAGTGCCAACGTGCTCAAACGCGCATGCGCGACCTCGATGTGCGCCATGTCGTTCGGAAGCTTTTTCGCCATGATGACGTCAGCTCTCGTGTGGTACCGCATACCAGACATTCTTTTATGGTTTGGCCTATACGAGTCTGTCTAATGTTTTAGTAATGTTCAAATCAAGATTTAATATTTTTTCCATCATTTCAGCCAGTGTGCCCGTAAGCATTACCCTTTCGAACCCGTCAGAATTGTAAAACTTTTTGATACGCGACGTATGGCGCCTGTGAAGTCGGGGTACCGCCGTCATCATTGGATAGATAACGTCATGATACGGACTCAATGAGGACATCGCGTTTCGCATTTTTAGACAAGACAATGGATCGTGATCGTGATACAAACAGACAGCGGCATCCATGTACGGGACAATCAGTGGAAGCAGATCTGTGGTCAACGGAGAAAGGCACGCGGTCCATACGGTGACTTTCCTACCATGGTGATTGGAGCGCTGCCATTCGAACCGCTGAATGTCCTCGCGTAGGGCGATATCGACCTGGTTGTTTTTGAAGAACGCAGTCGCCATCTTTGGCGACTGGCACGAAAGTATAAAGACATGTACTTCCATTTGAGCAGTGCGTGGCGCCTTTATACTATAGAATCTATTTTTTCCCGCTGATATACTTCATACAGCATTTGAATGGGTAACATAACGAAGGCGACTTCGTGCACCAAAAGTATCCAACACCATTTGAACCCATCTTTAAATGTTTTGGCGAAACGACGTTGTGCGACAAACCCGAATATGATGCAACGAAGCGCTGCTCTCAAAGGGTGTTCAAAATACATGCTGACAGAGCCCAACCATCGGATCGACCAATACAGAGAAATCCAAGACCACAAGTGCCATTCGCTCACGTAATACTCTGCGAGTATACAACACAACACCACGAAATGGTGCAAACATTGTGTCCAAAAAATCCATTCGTGCGAAGTTTGCATGAAATAAATGACAACGACGAAAAACGAGACAATATGCAAAGGCTTACGATCTTTGCACAGTGCACACAAGATCGTTTCTACGGCGAGCACTTGTTCTCGATATGGTTCATGCACAAAAAAATGAACTAACAACAGCGCCCAAGCCAGAGACCTAACCCAAGCCAGAGACCTAACCCAAGCTAGACACCGGCATATCATTACGAAGAAGGCGAGCTTTTGTTTATAGGTATCGTCGGAAATTCTGTTTGGATGTATTGTGCTATTCCTTTTAATTTCAAATACAATTTTTTCGAACGTTTCATACCCTGAAAGTGCGATATGTACTCAACGCGTTCGAATATAGTTTTGACAGTTTCTGGAACACGTATTGTTTTATGGGTGAGTTCGTCTTTCGAAGATTTCACAATTTCTGCGGGAAAGTGCACTAAAATCCAAAAATTATACAGAATCACTTTGTACCGCGAATGTACGGTGTACGGATCCACGTGGTCGATGACAATAAGTATGCCCTGTGTGTCGCTCAATTGCTCGCCACAGATAGCACATGTCGAATTGTCAGGAACACTGTTGTACTGTTCCAATCCGCACGCTTCATGGAGCGCGTTGAGTAGCGGGGCATTGTTCAAATTAGTCTTTATAGTGTTGCACAACGTCGATCGTACATTGTGAAATGCCTGGACTTGACGGATCATCTTTTTCGTCTCTGGTGACGCATGTCCGGATTCCAGTTCGGAATCAATGCCTGTGACATAGTCCTGGTCCATATGTGCGTGTAAACAAAATTTGTATACATTGTGAAACGAATCAAATGTTTGCATTACGCGTAAGAGACGAGCACACTTATACTCATCGGTCAAAATCCCCTTCACGCGCCGCCGATCTCAAACACGCGCTCCATGACATATACCATAATGGCATCGTTGTACAAGAGGATGACCGCGCTCGAGCATGAGCGTCAGCGCCAGGATTTACTCTACCATGTACTAGTCAATACAGAAGCAGACACGCTCAACGACATCTGTGTACAAATTCATAAGCACGTGCACACAAAATACGGCGAAAGCAATATGTCGAAGCGCCTTAAAATTATGCTCAACAAAGCATGTCAAGACAACGATCGGGTCGCAAAACACGCGCTCATATTCTTTGCGCTGAATCACGAACCGATCATTCGAAATATTTTCATGACAGATACACCCCGCGTACCTCCGGAGAAATTTCAATACTACGTCCAGGAAATGCTCCCCGTGCTTATAGAAAAGCTAGGCAAGGGGGCCTTTACGTCTTTGCGAGCATTTGTCGAAGATGCGAGATGGAACTATACTACACTTTGATTCAGAGTATATATTATATCTAGATAACATTCAAAACATAAATGAGACATCATTTTTGGACTGTTCTTTTTGGTATTGTCTTTATATTTTCGGCGATTCGCGAACACCAATTCGTACTGATATATTATACTGTTTGGACTTTTATTCTCGAACTCGTGTATTTCCTGTGTAAGTCGTTGAACCTTTCCAGCATTGCGGATATACTATGGCCTTTTTTATTGGCCCCGTCCATTGTCGTGTGTGTCGGGTTTTGGATCATCGTTGCGCCCATGCAGTTTATGCATCACCCCCCCGAAAATATAGTCATGGTGTTTGTCACGCACGGTCTCAATATGGTGGCCGCCATTTTGGAAAAGAAAAAAGTCTTTCTAAAAGACATTTGGAAACCCATTCTGTACACAACATTGTACAATACATTTTTGGCCATTTACGTCGGTGGTGGGGGACGATCGATCAGCGGCAAATTACCGTATTGGTATGCACAATACGACCAACCTATAGGATGGGTCTTTGCGGCCCTGGCAGTGGCCGCCACGGGTATTACGCACTTTATCATCGCGGTCCCCGAACCCACACAAATATCTAAACAATATATCGTATAGTGTCTATTCGAATACCACGGTCCTCAGTACTCGTCTGGATCTGAAAGACGCGGATGGGATCGGCTTGATCTATGGCACACACTGTGAGCACCGCGTTCTGAGACGTGATGTCCAGACCCGCCGAATACACCATCGCTTGGAATTGTTCTTTCGGTATGTAGATCTTATCGAGAATATAGGGTACGAATAGTGCCCGAGACTCGCGCACAAACTGATAACGTCGCGTTTTGGGTGTCAGTTCGTTCCATTCTATGGTCGAACCCGGTAGGGAAGTCTCGAATGGGTCAGGGTCCGTCCGTCGCTTATCGTTCTGTTGCGCATTTTTTTGAGAAGCTTCATTTTTCTTCTTTGTGCCGAATTTCTCCAGCATTTTGCGCACATCTTCGCGCTGTGCGTCGCTCAATTCCAAATGGGCACCCTTTTCCGACATATGGTCCTAAACAACGTAAGCTAAATACAAACATTTTCTTTTTTTTGAATCGTGATTTTGGTAGAATTCACCCAATGTACAGGCTCATAAGCTATTCGAGAGTATAAATGTCGTGTGTCACTTGTCAGATGGAAGTGGAAATCTGGGCGCCGCCGACAGTTTCGACCGATTCGATCGCGGCCAAGTTGAACGAATGGATGCGGGTGCATCCCAGCAAGCCGCCGTTCCAACGATTTTTACAAGAGCACGTGTCGTCCGAGTGGCCCGTCTTTTGGCATTTGAAAATTGCACATACTGTATTATTAGATAAGATCGAACGCAAATGCGTGCCCGTGGACAACGAGGTGTCAATGGACGCTGAGATTTGCAGCATCTGCCATTCGCCGTTATTGTCCGGCACGGAGACATTGGGCTGTTCTCATACATTTCATACAATGTGTGTGTATCAGTGGTTTCGACAGGGCAAGAATACGTGCCCTTTGTGCCGGACACCGTCGCGCTAGATTTGCCTTGAGCAAGTATATAAGATCATGCACATATAGTATATTTTATGCCCGAGACCTATTTTGTAGGCAATGTATTACCGGCGTCAGATCATGCAGACAGGGAGGGCGACGATACCTTTGACTTTAATCTGAACGAATCGAAAAATATCTCACTCAAAGACATACCGATTCGGATTGAACACGAAGAGGGACTTGCGGTGGGACAGGTCGAGCGTGATTGGACGGATTCGGACGGTAAAAAATGGATTTTGGGAAAAGTACACGACAATACATTGGAGAGTCGTTACGCCGCTCATGCGATTCAACCGAGTTCGTCTGGCCACACGCTGTACAAAGGATTGTCTTTGCAACATGTGCATACATCGTTCCGCGATGGGTCGACGGCAAAGCGAGCCATCGAGGTTTCGTTGTGCACAGAACCACGCCGGCCCGGATGTGAAGTGACATGTGTGGATCAATCTAAAAAAATGGAGTATATAACACACCTTGCCTCTCGTCAGAATATGTCTGCCGAACCCGTCACCAACGCCCCCGAAGCTAACCCTACAGAGACCCCCGCTGCCGAACCCGTCGCCGAGACTCCTGTCGTGCAGGAAAGTACTCCTGCCGTCTCCGCTGAGAACAGTGAAGAGTTAATGAAGCTTGTGATCGATCAAGAAAATGAGCTCGGATCTGCGAAATCAGCCCTTGAGAAGGCTGAGTCTGAGCTGCGATCGCTCCAGCAACAGTGGAAAGCGCGCGAAGATAATGAGAAACTTCAGACGAAAAGTAAGGCAGAGGCACTCAGCAAGGCCCTCGTAGATTCGTGGTCGGCTTCGCTGCCGGCCGATATGATGACGGACGAGAACAAGAAAGCGATTTACGCTATGGCTCAGAATTTCCCGGAGCAGTCCGTGAAGATGATGGAGATTGCGCACAAAGCTTCGAAAAAGTACAAACAGGACGTTGCCGAGCTGAAATCTAATCAGCAGGCTGACCATAAAAGACAGCTCGAGTCGCGCGTCACTGACATCATCACAAAGAAGCGCCGCCTTCAGCCGGACACTAGATCTGTGGTGCACGCCGCGTCGGTCAAGACAGTGAGAAAGACCAACCCTTTCTCTTTCGACACCTCCAAAACGAGCTCCTCGCTTACCACTGTCCGCAATAGGAATCCCGAACTCTTCAGCGCTCTGTCCGGATACTCGTCCGGCAACCTCAGAGACCGCATGGGACAAATTGCGAGCATTGGAAACGGCCGTGGCTATTAGATTCATACATCATTTAATTAAAATAATTGGATTTCCTTACGATCATATTTAACATAGTTTATGTAGAATACCGGAATGGAACGCATTTGTTTTGACGTGTTGACGCCCGATGATATACGAGGTATATCTGTGTGCGAAATAACCACTGCCGAATTGTATGAGGACAATCGTCCCAAACTCGGAGGTCTTCGCGACCCTCGTTTTGGGGTGAGTTCGCGCAAAGGTACGTGTCTTTCGTGTGGATTGACATGGTCAAAATGCAGCGGACATTTCGGTCACTATGAACTGCCGCATCCAGTGTACCACATAGGATGGACCACGGAAGTTCTACAATGGCTTCGTCGCAGTTGCAAGCATTGTGCACACGTCGAACCCAAACCGTTGCACAGAAAATGTCCCGCCTGCAAAAAGGAAGTTTCTAAATACACCAGAGTAAATTCGACGCTCCTGAAAGTCCAGGACCCCAACACTGCTTCTCGAGAACTGTTCGCCGACGAAGCGTACGCGCATCTCCAAAAAATTCCACAAAAGTCAGTGGCGCGCTTCCGGGACAAAAAGGATCATTTCCACCCAGTCCATCTCATTATGACAGTGCTGCCGATTCCGCCCAACTGTGTAAGACCGTCACCAACGATGGACGGCGACGAAGTCCGCGGCGAGGATGACATCACGCGACGCCTTTTGTACATTCTAAGAGTTGCCCAAAGCTATAAAAACGCACGCCTAGAAAATTCTGTTGTACGCGAACACTCTATGAAACGCACACAAAATGCCATTCATATGTATTTCGACCAGGCGCGCATGTCGACGAAAGCGACAACGGCCCAAAAATCTATTGCGTCGAGGCTCAGAGGCAAGCAAGGCCGGCTGCGCGGGACTCTGATGGGCAAGCGCTGCAACTTTACGGCGCGAACTGTCATCACAGGCGACGCAAATCTAGATATGCGCGAGGTCGGTGTCCCACAGCACGTCGCCGATACCTTGACGATCGTAGAACATGTAAACCGACTCAACTACGAAGACATTCGCAACATGATTGCTGAGCAAGATCCGCGCATCAAATACGTGATTCAAAAGGATGGAACGCGACTTGACATGCAAACCATACGCGGCCAAGTCAATATTCAAGTCGGTTGCTCCATAGAACGTGTCATGCAGAATGGTGATCCCGTCCTCTTCAATCGACAACCATCCCTCCACAGGATGTCCATCATGTGCCATAGAGCCAGAATTATGAAGGAGGGGAAAACGTTCCGCCTCAATTTGTCGTGTACGACGCCATACAACGCAGACTTTGTAAGTTGATTTGTCCAAACGCGCCTCGTTTTTTTAGTTTGCTGGTCCTAACCCGTCCTAACCCTTTCATGCACCTATTCCTCTGTTCCAACAGGATGGGGACGAGATGAACCTGCACTTATTGCAAACACACCAAAGCAGGGCTGATGCACTCGGACTGATGTCCGTCGCATACAACATTATCACACCACAAGCCAACCGGCCTGTCATGGGCATCGTACAAGACTCACTGCTGTCGTCATACATGCTCACCAGCCCCGGCGTCACGCTCGACAAAGCCGACATGTGCAACATGTGCATGTGGATCGAAGGCGCCACCTTGCCAAAAGCAGATTTACCCGGACCGCTCTGGACAGGCCTGCAATGCATGTCCCTACTCTTCCCAAAAGATTTCAACTGGCGCAACACCATCTACCAAGGCAAACTACTCCAAGGACCGTTGGGCAAAAAGGCTCTTGGACGATCTCACGGATCTATCATTCACCGTTTGTACAATGACTACGGACCGGATAGAACATGTCAGTTCATTAATGAATTGCAACGTGTCAACCACCTGTGGTTTTCCGGACAAGGCTTCTCCATCGGCATTGGCGATATGCGCATCACCAAAGAGACGGCAAAGCGTGTTCGACAAGAATGCGCTGATATTGATATCAAAGCCGAGGAACTACGAACATTGCACGGCGACCAGGCAGAATCCAAAATCAATCGCATGTTGAACCAAACGCGCGATTCCATGGGAAAGATTGCTCAAGATGCCATGCCGCCCGAAAATTGCCTAGGACTGATGGTGCGCTCCGGTTCCAAAGGTTCTGCGGTGAACATTCTGCAAATTATGGCGTGCGTAGGCCAGCAAAATGTGTCCGGCAAACGCATGCAAGCCACCGTCTCCAACCGGACACTACCCATGTTTAAGCCACATGACGATTCCGTCCGTTCAAGAGGCTTCGTCAAACATTCCTACATTGACGGTCTATCGCCAGACGAGTATTGGCATCACACTGTTGGAGGGAGAGAAGGCCTCATAGATACAGCCGTCAAGACGTCTACGACGGGCTACATTCAACGCCGACTAGTCAAATCGCTCGAGTCTATTCATGTCGACACCGACAAGACGGTGCGCGATTCACAAAAACGCGTGCTGCAATTCATGTACGGAGAAGACGGCATGGACGGCATGGCACACGAAATGGTCACTTGTGCGTTTGACGAAAAAGCCACACTGCCAGCCGAGTACTACGACTGGCCGGAAATTCAAAAGGCTTTTGACCTCTGGACGTGGAACTCTAAAACCAGACTTGGTGATAAATGGGCAGTCACAGTACCCGCAGAGCGTATACTCCAAAAATATGCCGACGGACACGACATTTCAGAAGCACAATTGAAACACGGCATTCGAGAACTCGTAGAAGCGACAGTATCAGTACCATTAGTACAAGCCTATGTATTGTCCGTCTTTGCTAAAAAGACTTTGAAATGTTCCCCCGAAGCCCTAGCGCGCATTTGTGCCATTCTGGTCCAAAAGTGGTACAAAGGTATCGTAGCGGCCGGCGAAATGGTAGGAACTATCGCTGCACAAAGTGTGGGAGAACCGACCACACAAATGACGCTGTAAGTTCACATGGTCCATTGTAGTTACAAGACATTCGTAAACTGACTCTTCTCCTTTCATACCTTTCGTCCCTTACACAGAAACACGTTTCACAATGCAGGAAATAGCGCAAAAAACGTGACGCTAGGCCTACCCCGTTTTGAAGAACTCATTAACGCGTCCAAAAAAGTTAAAACCCCAGTATTGACTATTTTTTCAGAAGACACGACGACCGAGCCCCAAAAGGCATGGAAACTCAAAACAGACATCAAACGAGCACGCATTCAAGATTTAATGTGCAGTTCAACACACGAACCCAAGTCTTTCCCAGGGTTAGATACGTACCTAGACATGCCGGATAACGATAGATGGGCAAAAACAGACGACACAAAACGTACCCTCAAATGTACATTTACCAGGCAATCGTTGATACAACACGCGACAGACATTTACGAAATTGTCAACGCGCTACGGGACATGTCACTCTCCAAGAATTGCGCGTTTGCCTACGACGACGAGCCTGTTGGCGACACGCATCTGTACATGCGTATGAGAAACTCGAGGAATTTCTTCGAATTCGCGAAAAAAATTCTGGACACTACTGTCAAAGGATCAGCAAAAATTCCTGAAGTCAACATTCGTGTCGAAAATAATTCATTCGTCATTGATACCGAGGGCGTGGACATCGGTCACATTCACGGGTTACAGGGAATGGATCACAATAAAATCCAATGCAACGATATCTTCAAAATTCGAGCCATGTACGGAATCGAAGCCGCGAGAAACGCACTCCTGAAAGAAATGCATGCCGTCCTGTCATTCGACGGTTCGTACGTCAACATGCGTCACTACATGACCATTGTTGACTGGATGACATGGCGCGGAGATATTACAGCGCTCACGCGACACGGTGTCAAAAAAATGATGGAGGGTTCTACGCCGCTGAAAAGAGCCACCTTTGAACAACCTGTCGAAATATTCCACCATGCCGCCGTTAAAGGGTTGTGCGACGAACTCAGCGGCGTGTCTGAACAACTTTTGATCGGAAAAGAGCCGAGGTGTGGGTCGCACTTTAACGGCTGTGTCACAGAAACTGCATATCAAAAGGTTTGGGACGAAGACGTCTGGAACCCACCGGTGCCAGACATGGAAGAGGACGAAGGTGTGGATACGTGGGTGCCACAGCAGTCAACACTACCGGACAGATCTTGGGAAACACATACGACCTACGCAACAAAACGCCAAAAAGTAGGAGCACCTGCCGACGCGTGGGCACACACACCAGCGCAGAGTATGCCTGCATGGGCACAAACACAAGCGGCGACACCAGCGCAGAGTATGCCTGCATGGGCACAAACACAAGCGGCGACACCAGCGCAGAGTATGCCTGCATGGGCACAAACAC
>MDSY01117433.1_pt1 | contig 23816 bp, 22 predicted proteins | sample 811131 | NCBI WGS metagenome assembly MDSY01 (sample SAMN05326643, study PRJNA326480) | marine metagenome | isolation source: seawater | place: Atlantic Ocean: South West | collected 2010 | reverse complement strand
TTTACATAATAATCAATATCAACACCAGCTTATTTCTATGGAAGAATTACGTTCACAACAGACTATTTTTCCTTATCAAACACTTATTAATACGTTTATCCAGCGAGGTATTATTAATCCAAAAATAGATGCTATTCCAAAAGCATCTGAATTTGATGAACTAGATAAGAAAAAACTGCCATTGCCACGTCCCCTGCTGGCACAATTACAGTCTTTGGTAAAGCTTGAGGTATCTGAATCCTTATTACAAAGTTCTTATTTAATGCATCCCATCTATGAATCACTCTATCTCTCCTATTTTCCAACACATATTACCAAAACTTATGCAGATGATATTTTTGATCATCCATTACGAAAAGAAATAACTGCTACAGCACTTACTAACTATTGTATTAATCATGCTGGCATTTTATCGATTAACTTTATGAAAGAAGTTAGTGGCAAACCAATTGATGTGGTAGCAAATGCCTATTATTGTTTTAACCAACTTTTTTCTTGTGATACCAAACGTACTCAAATTTTAGCTTCCAAAAAATCTTATACCGATAAATACGCGTTATTAATTGCTATTGAGGATTATCTGAAACATATAGTTTTAGATGCATTATTACTTACAGAAACACCTTTTTCTTTAGATAATTTTGAACTCATTACAAACTCTCACAAACAATTCCTTGAAAATGATACATCCATGATAGAGCAATCCACTTCAACACTTTATTTAAGTGCCCGAAACTTTATTCCTTTTTATAGTATTTATCAAACTATTTCAGAGTCACAGAAAACAACCTTATTTGAATCTATTAATTTTATTTACGAGTATTTTAAGTTTGAAGATTTACTATCTATATTAGATAGCACAACCTTATTATCGACATGGGAAGTTGAACAACATAAATTACTAAATCAAAAATTATCACAACAAAAATTAGCTATTATTACCCACTGTATTACCCACTGCCAAGATCCTAATGGAGTTACAGAATCATTCATCGAATCAATGTATAATGACCATTTAGCGTCTTATAAACATGATATGACATCCTTAATTGGCGTAGATTCAATTTCACTATCCGCTATTGCGGTGGTTGTGAATAAATTGACATTGATTTGAAATCTTAAATACACTCACTCGTTCAAGGCTCTTTTTTAGACACCAAGAATTTATCTGACTTTTAATTATGTTTGATTATAAATTTTTACTAATTCTTAGAAATATAAGCCTTCATCTCTTTTAAGGCTTCTTTAGCAATATGAGATTGATTTTTAATAGCATCAACACGAATAAAAAACACACCTTCTAGAATAAGGACTTCCTTTGAAGATTCTTGTTTATTATTTTTACCTGACTGCACACTTTTACTCCTTAACTAATTACAATTAGTGTATATTGATTACTTAATGTAAAATTACCGAAAAATAAGGATTTTAAAACATTGAATTTTTGTGATACAAATTTTGATAACCCTATTATTTATATCATTGGCCCAACGGGAATTGGTAAATCTAGCCTTGCACTACGCTTAGCAAAACACCTTAATATTGATATTATTTCCGCAGATTCTTATCAAGTCTATAAGGGGATGGATATTGGAACCGCGAAAGTCAGCTTAGACGATCGCCATGAAGTCACTCATCATCTAATTGATACCCATTTACCAAGCGATCCTTATACTGTCATTGATTTTATGAGATATTGTAAAAAGACTTTAGAATCTGGTGAACAAATCATTATTTGTGGGGGGAATGGTCTTTTTTTACGATCGTTCATTTATAATTATCAATTTCCAAAAGCAAAAAGTAATCCTGACATTCGTAATACGTTAATTCATGATTATGAAACAGGTAAAAAACAGTCCCTTTGGAACCAATTAAATAGCGTAGACCCAACCTCTGCGGCAACGATTCATGTTAATAATAAACATCAGCTTATTAGAGCTCTTGAAATATACCTAATTACTAACAAAGCCCCCTCTAAAATAAAACAAAAACAACCCAAACCAAGACAAGATGTAACTATTATAGGTTTAAACAATGATAGAAGTGTGGTAACAGAACGTATAGATAAACGAGTTGATACAATGATTAAGCAAGGTCTTATAGAGGAAGTTAAGCATCTTTTGGAGCAAGGATATAAACCTTCCCTACCTGCTTTAAATTGTATTGGTTACAAAGAAACGATTACCTATTTAAATGGTGGTATATCACAAGCTGAAATGATAGAATTAATAAAAGTTCATACGCATCAATTTTCAAAACGTCAAATGACATGGTTTAAAAAAATAGAAAATGTTTTCTGGAAAATTACAAATTAATAGTGATGTTTTGAAACAATATGCTATCTATGGCTTATTAGCCTTAGCGATTGTTTTAAATACAGCGATTATCTATAGTCCTTATATTCCTAAAAACATTGATCTTAAGATTAATGATGTTGCTATGACAACCATTACCTCGCCACGTTACCTTGAATTTGAGTCCCGCTTAGATGCTTTGGTAAATAAAAAAGCAGAAGAAAAAATTGCTAATGAAATTACACCTATCTACTCCATTAATCAAACAATAAATCAAGCTATTCAAGATAATATTTCATTATTTTTTGATGATCTTTCATCTAATTCGGTTGATCAAATGAGCGTTTATATTTCACAAATTTTGTCTCCTGAAGATATTATTCTAATGAAACAATTATCTAACAAAACATTTCAAAAATTTCAAACCAATACCCTTGATCTTGTTAAACAATTTTTACTAAGTGGGATTAAAGACATCAATAATATTGCTATTAAAGATATGCTTTTTCGTTCTTTAGAATCTTATAATACCTCTCTTAAAATGATTTCTTATAAAATCGTGATACATTATCTACAACCAAACCTTATTATTGATGACAAACAAACCGATCTTATCATTAAACAAGCATTAACATCCTTGAAAAAACAAAAAACTATATTTAAACAAGGTCAGCCAATTATCTATGAAGGTGAACGTGTAAAAAAGCAAGAGATTGAAGTCTTTAAAGCCCTTAATATGTATAATACTAAAGCTAGTTATATTGAGTTAATTGGAATATTTATTTTTACAGCTTTAAGCATACTTGTTTTAGAACGTTTTATTTTTAATTTTTATAAGAAAGCTTATACGATTAAACACATTTCTTTAATGTTATTAATTTTAACATCCTTAGTTTTAATTGGTCGCTTAAGTGTTTTTAGCAGCTATATTCCGTCTGATATTCTGGTATATCTTTTAATTCCTATCTCTATTTCATCCATGCTACTGACATTTTTAGTGTCTTCTAATATTGCTTTAATTACAGGAAGTTTAATTAGTATTTTTATAGGGCTCCTATTTAGAATGGATTTTCATGCTTTTATATTTTTATTTTTAAATACCTGTTTTTCCACCTTTGTTGTTTTAAAATCATATAAACGGTCTGATTTAATTATTTCAGGATATATTATTGGCCTATTTAATATTCTTTGTGTTGCCGCTATTGGGTCTTTATCAAAAGAAATTAGTTATGCCTGGTATGGTTATAACGCTTTATTTGCATTTGGAAATGGTGTTTTTTCAGCAATGGTTACGCTTGCTATTTTACCCTATTTTGAACTCTTATTTAAAATAACGACCAATCAAACCTTACTAGAATTAGCAAATTTAAATCATCCTTTAATGAAGCGCCTTATGATGGATGCTCCAGGAACGTATCAACATAGTATGATGGTTGCTAATTTATCTGAAACTGCAGCAGAAGTAATTGGTGCAAATAATATCTTGTGTCGAGTAGGAAGTTATTTTCATGATATTGGAAAATTAAAACGACCGATATTTTTCTCAGAAAACCAATTTACAGAAGATAACCCCCATGAAACAATTGCTCCACGAATTAGTAAAATGATTATCTTGTCTCATGTTAAAGAAGGTGTTGAGCTAGCAATTAAACATAAACTTCCATCGGTTCTTAAAGATCTTATAGAACAACATCATGGCACATCATTACTATCTTTATTTTATACCCAAGCCATTTCAAAAGAAGGAGAAGTTCCCAGTACTGATGATGAATTTCGTTATCCTGGACCAAAACCTCAAACTAAAGAGGCTGGTATAATTATGCTTGCAGATTCAGTCGAAGCTGCAACACGTTCTATTGAAAAACCAACCCCACAAAAAATTGAAAATATGATTAATAAAATTTTTAAAGATAAATTAGATGATTTACAACTATCAGAATGCCCGTTAAGTCTTAATGAAGTATTTATGATTAAATCTAGTTTTTTATATTTTTTTAGAGGTGCCCAACATAGTCGTGTTGATTATGTAAAAGAATTAGAGAAACTGGGTTCTCAACACCTGCCTGCTAAATCTACACCTATCTCTTAAAATAATGAGTGTATCAGTATCTATCAATGATGAAACCAATACGTCCTTTAATTTTAATCGATTAACATTTATTAAAGCAGCCTTAGATTTAAAATATGTCTCAGAAGGATCTATTGATTTTACGTTTGTTGATGATGACTACATGATATCGCTTCATAAAACATATCTAAATGATGCAACTCAAACTGATATTATTACATTTAATCTAGAATCCTCTATAAAACCGTTAGGTGATATTTATATTTGTGTAGATGAAGCTAAACGTAATGCAGACCATCTAAAAACAAGCTTTGAAAATGAAATTAAACATTTAATCTTACATGGTATTTTACATTTGATTGGTTACACAGATTATAATCCATTTGAAAAAACATATATGATTGATGAACAAACTCGGTTACTCACATTAATTCAACAATCAAAGGTTCAATGAAACACAAGGCTCTTCCGTATTCTCTAAAACATGCTTTAAAAGGGCTATACATAGCTATGTGTCATGAAGCTAATTTTCGTATTCAATGTCTTGTCATGTGTTTTGTAATTATTGCTGGTTTTTTATGTCATCTTTCAATAATTGAGTGGTGTATTATACTTTTTTGCAATGCAATGGTATTATGTTTGGAATTAATGAATACGTCTATAGAATTTTTAGCTAATTATTGCAAATCCAACTATGATTTAAATATAAAAGTTGTCAAAGATATTGCAGCATCAAGTGTGCTGTTAATGAGTATTTTCTCAATTGTTATTGGGGGCCTTATTTTTTTACCAAAATGTTTAGTTTTGTTTAAAAGTTGGAAGGTTATACTAAATTGAACGATATTTTTATTTTAAAGACTTTAATTTTTATATTCTTTATTTTTATTTCTGCTTTTTTTTCTGCAGCTGAAACTGCGTTTACTGCAATTAACCGCATCAAGTTACGATCCATTATTGAAGACAAAAAGAAGCAAGCAAAACATATTGAATTTTTATTATTGCACCCAAAAAAGTTACTTACTGCCATTTTAATTGGAAATAATCTAGCAAATATTGCAGCTACAACATTTGCTACTGCTTTTTTTATTGATCTTTTTCGATCTTTGGGCATTACAAATGCTGCTGCAATACTTAGTATTATAACCGTTTTGGTAACATTTATTTTATTAGTATTTGGTGAAATCACGCCTAAAACACTTGCTATGAAAAACCCTTCTAAATGGGCGTTTAACATATCATCCGTTATTTATTACATTTACTTAATTGAGTTTCCTTTTATTTGGCTTTTTTATTCTATTACAAAAGCACTTAGTTCTTTACTTGGAATTCCAACATCGCAGTCATCTCAACTGTCAGAAGAAGAAATTAAGTTATTAATTCAATTAGGTCAAGAAGAAGGTATTTTAGAAAAAGAAGAACAAAAAATGTTACATGGTGTTATCAATGTATTTGATAAAGTCGTTCGAGAAATCATGACGCCGCGAACAGACATGGTCTGTTTAGAACGATCTAGTTCTATTGCAGAAGCAATTGATGTGATTCGATCAAAAGGACACTCTCGAATACCTATCTATGAAGAAAAAATTGACAATATTGTAGGTTTTGTTTACGCAAAAGATCTATTATATGCAAACTTAGCTAATCAATCTAATTTACTTCATAATTTTATGAGAGAAGCTATCTTTATTCCAGAAACTAAGCAAATTCAGTCGTTGTTACAACTTATGCGTAAGAAAAAGTTTCATTTATCAATTGTAGTTGATGAACATGGTGGTGTTGCTGGACTTGTAACTATGGAAGATATTATTGAAGAAATTGTAGGAGAAATTCAAGATGAATATGATAATGAAAAACTATCAATTAAGAAGTTAACATCATCCCGCTTTATTATTGATGCAGGTGTTAGAGTTGAAGAGTTGTCTGATACACTTGGCTTTACTTTTCCTGAAGATGAAGATTACGACACGGTAGCTGGGTTTATCTTAGCTCAAATTGGTTCTTTTCCAAAGAAAAATGATAAAATTTCTTACGCGCATTTTGATTTTATTGTTAGAGATATTAAAAATAGACGAATTATTTCATTTGATGTGATCATAAACAAAGAAGAAACCAATAGCTAAAACGTTGCTTGATGTGGTAGTTGCATTGTATCCTTTACTTAATGAAACAATCACTAACACTTAAATTATCTTTGGACAATTTTTTGAAAAAAAATTACCCAAATTCATTTCTTTTTAATAAAATGCTTATTCAGAAAGGAATTGAAAATGCAAACTTTATTCCTAAATATTTGCACAGATCATGGCCTTTTTGGGTTGCAAAACAACTTCAATTAAGCTCACCTCCTCATATTTCAGAATCTAACTTTTCTGGTCTAATCAATACAAAATATCGCAATTGGACTTATTTAAGTAATCCAAATTCAAATAATGCTGTTATAGTAGATCCGTCCGGGTTGGTATATACCAAAGAAAAACCTTTTTCTGTTGATTTTTGGATCAGTAATACAGATAGCTTATTTACACCATCTAATAGTAACGACATATCACAGCTCTATCTTACGGATTCTAATAGTGTTTTAACATCATTTTCACTTTCACAACTCGATATTGAATCTCATGTTATATTTTCTCATTTACCTGGTAATTATGACTTTGCATTTTGTAATTATAAAATATCTAATAATACTAAAAAAAATATTAAGTTTTCTTTTTATATTGCTATTAGACCTTTTGATTGTGAAGGTGTAACCACAGTAGAATCTATCCACTATTTACAAAGTGGTACCTTTATTGTTAATAACCAGATTGGTCTTATTTTAGATCAAAAGCCAGATAATATTGTCTGCCTTGCCTCTCAAGATGGTGATGTTAGCGAACATTTTAATAAACTAGAAATGATTTTTGATGCTCATTGTAAAAGCAAAAAGGCCTCTGCATTTGCTGAATATCGGTTGGTTATTGCGCCTAATGAAACGATTTCGTTATCATATAAACTTCCCTGTATTACCAAACAATTTTCATCAAATAGTCATACGTTTTTTTCTAAGAAATTGTCGTTAGATCAAATTAAAAAGACCTATCAACCATTTATATTTAATGACATCTTAAAAGAAATAGCATTTAACAACTCTGATTTACGACATAAGGATTTAACATTTTCTATTCCAGATAAAACGCTCAACAACTTTTTAATGGCTCAATATTCCTATCTTATCTCTTCAATGCATCCTCAATTATTTAAGCATGGGTATTATCAAGAAATTAACCACAGTATTTTAGATCATTTATTTTTTATCAAAAATCTTTATATAGCAGGTTATAAACCAGTACTCTATTCTAATATTTTTTCAATCAGTTACCTTAATCAAGTATATGATTATTTAAAACGAAAAAAAATATTTTTTACTGATTTGGATCGTTGGTTTGAGATGATTCATTATTGTAATAACGCAAATATTATCACTATTACTCAAGACTGTTATCATGTTCTTTACAAGATACTTTTATATGGTATTAACCAATTTAAGTTTTATTCTCATGATTTTAAAACACTGGCTCCGCGTTTTGATATGTATTCCAGCCAAAAAACAACATTTTTATCTGATCTTATTGGGTTACATGGAAGTATAAAATGGTTTGAACTACTAACAACCGAGCTATCATTTCCACTAGATAAACGAATTAATATTAATGAGTTACACCAATATAATATCTTAATTAACAGCTCCATCAATCATTATTGTGAATTAGTTTCAAAAACAATCTACTTTAAGGATATTGTCCCAGTAACAACAACACAATCTATCAATTTAAATTTAATTAAAACACTTTCTTTGTATGCAACTTATTTTCCGAAAGAAGAAAATCGGATTACTGAATCATTAAAAAATATTAAAAATCACTTAGTTTACAATCATTTGATATTTTCTATGATTAAACCCTCTGGTTTTTCACTTGAGCATAACCTAGAGTATATTAATTTACTCCTTAAGTTAAATCCTACGACTGTTTTTGATGTTGTGACTAATCTTCTAGCGTGCTCAACATCTACCTACACCTTTCCTGATGTAATCCACCCTACAACGAATGGTGGTAGTGAAGGTGATGGGCATAATATTAAACATGGCGTTGCACTCGCTCAGTACGTATTTGATAGCATAATTAATCTAAACAAAAAAACCTTAGCATTATTTGCAGGTATTCCTAGTCAATGGCTAACGGATCATTCATGGCATATTTCTAACTATAACGTTGGTTCTGAAACTATTTCCTTATCTATTAAACAATCTCCTATTGAAACCATTTTGGAAATAACACCGGCTAAAGGAAAGTCTTTTGATTTTATTTCTATTAATACGCAAAACCAGTTCAAGTCATTTATACTAAATGATAAAGAAATTATAATTCAAGCAGATACAATTAAAATACCAAAATCTGAAACGTGTATCCGCCTCATTAAACACGATGATAACTCAAATTTCTAATGCACCTATAGAAGTTGTTAAACTTGTAAATGGGGGCTATGGTTTAGGTTATTATAACAACAAACCATTATTTATTCCTAAAACGGTTCCTGGGGACTACGTTGATGTCGTATTAACTCGTAGAAAAAAGTATTATTCTTTTGCCAAAGTTATTCGATACATAAAAAAATCTTCTTTTAGGCAAGTTGATTCATGTAGTCATGCTAATAATTGTGGTGGTTGTCAATTTCGAGATATTAATTATGCAAACCAGCTAACACTTAAGCAAGATTGTCTTCATGATACTATTACGCATGATGCACCGTTTTTACTACCTTACTTAAAACCAATTGTTCCCTGTAAAACAATACAATATCATCGTAATAAAATGGAATTTGCTTTTTATCAATCAGAAAACTTAACGCTAGGTCTTAAAGAACAACTTAACCCAACTAAAGTTATTCCTGTTTCACAATGTTTGTTAATGTCTGAAACCTCTAATCACATTCTTAATTTTACAAGAAACTTTTTTGAAAAATCTCAATTAAGTGTTTGGGATTCTCGTAAACAAACGGGTTGCTTAAGTCATTTAATGATCAGACATTCAAAAGCATTTGATACGTATATGGTTAATATTTTAGCAAGTTCTTATGAACCTATATTTTCTGATTATGCCCTCTCTTTAAATCAACAATTTCCCCAGATAAAATCTATCAATTTATTAAAGTTTATCAACAAGAAAGGTACGCCTTCTTCTACATCTTGCCGCTATTTACATGGAGATTCTTATATTTTTGAAACCATTAATAATCTTACCTTTCGTATTTCTCCTTTATCTTTTTTTCAAACAAATAGTCTACAAACAGGAACCTTATATGACATTGTTAAAGAATCTTGTGCTTTAGAACCGGGACAAACATTATTGGATTTATATTGTGGAACAGGTACGATTGGTCAATATGTTAGTCAAGGTAAGTATAACTTAATTGGGATTGACGAGATTTCTGAAGCAATTGAAGATGCTAAAGAAAATGCGCGTTTTAACAACATTGAGAATGTTACCTATTTTTCTGGTAGAGTAAAAAATATTTTAAAATTTAACTCATTTTCTCCTGATTGTATTATTATTGATCCTCCTCGATCTGGTATGGTTCCAAAAGCACTTAAACGTGTTTGCGAGCTTAATTCTAAACAATTAGTTTATGTTTCTTGTAATCCGGTTAGTCTGATTAGAGATCTTAAATTACTTACTAAATATGGATATCAGGTTACTACATTTACTCCAGTTGATATGTTTCCTCATACCTATCACCTTGAATGTGTTGTTTCCTTATCTTTATCATAGTAGTCATAATTTTAATCTTGATAATCATACTACATTCTCAACATACTTGAAGATGCTAGATAACTTGCGTTACACTAAGTTTTAACTATGGAATACAAAAATAAAATCCATCAACTTGATGAGCAAAATGATGAATTACTAAATCTTTCAACAATGCTTAATAAAGCAATTCAAACATGTCGTCGTCAAGAATTAAATTTAGTTATTAAATTTTTAGAAAACTTTTCAAATGATACTAATCAAGATCAAAACCCGCTTGTAGAAAACCCTGATTATATTACTTATTCTTCAGATAAAGCTGAACATGAAAAGTTCAAAAGTATCGTCACGGATTTAAGAACCTTATATGATACAGATAAACCAGCTGCACATCTTATCTTTTTTATGAGAAAACATATTGATCAGTTAATGTCTCATATTCAAAATCTTGCGCTTACTGCTCAGGACTCTAAACAAACGTTGGACCATAGTAATCCTCATGAGATATTTGAGGATTATCTTAAAAAAAATGATAGTCGTTATACCAAGACTAAGCGTTTTATTACTGAAGAAATTTTTAATCTAACAGATCATTTTGAAGTTGAAAACTTTATTGATCATCTACGTTCTCAAACGAAAGATATTTCTCGTGCCACAGTCTACCGTACGATCAAACAATTATTAGATGCCAATCTATTACAAAAGATTTCTACCTTAGATGGAAAAGTATTTTATGAGCATTCAAAAGCTCAAGTTCAACATGCTCATATTATTTGTAATCAATGTGGAAATATTACTGAAATGCATGATGACAACCTTCAGCATTTAATTACTAATTATTGTGATACGATTGATTTTACAATGTCATATCAATCTATCCATATTTATGGAACATGTAAGAATTGCTCTTAAGTTAGCTGCTTACAACGTGTAATACTCTGTTTATATACACTGTAATTATGGTATAACTAAACTATGGAAACACTTATAGGCACCTTTATTATTATATGCTTAGCTTTTTTAGGCTTTGGTGTTGGTGTATTGTTTTTTGGTAAAACAGCAAGCCATGATGCCTGTGGCAAGGTTCCTGAAATTGATCCTGAAGAGTGCTTATCTCAAAAAGCGGGTTTATGTCCTTTTGAAGATGACTCAGGGGGGCTCAAAATGCAGCGTAAAGCGCGTGTTAATTACCCTAGTTCTTCATAAAACGTTATAACTTTGGCATGCAGACTGTAGTTGATTTAAAAATTCTGTGTCTTCATGTAATCCTAACCTCTTTATATTATGATTTAAATTACTAAATAGTCGTTTTATCCCTTGAGTACGTATATCTTGATCTGAAAAAGCTGCGATCATTTCTGGTAGGCCTCTTCCACATTTAATATTTACTGTTATTCTTTCGTTTGGATTTTCAAAATCAAATTTAACAAATAATTTAAATGCTGTATTTGGGTCTGGCTTATGTAAATTTTGTGGATAGGTACGAACATAAATAGCTTTTTTTTGTTTCTCAAAATAAGATTTTGCGATAGTTGTAAGATCCTTATTTGATAGTTTTTGATTTAAATTGAATTTTTTAACATTAGATGTTATTCCATTATTAACTTGAGATTGCTTAATTGTTTCCCCTTGCCATAAAAAGTGTTCATCGTTAACATCCGAATTTGGCTTCACTAAAAGTTGATTTTTTGTTAACTCTATTACGGGCTCTAATTGTCCAAAACTTAAAACCAAACATGTCTTCTCATCTATCCTTTCAACAACAATAATATGACCATCATCTCTTAAATGCATTGTTGCTAGGTTGTTTTTTTCTACATAATTTTTTGCTTTTGTAAAACACATACCCGTTGCATCCGATTGCAAATTATTACCTTGCTTTAATTGATCTGCTGCTTTAATACTACTATATGTAATGTATTCGCTATGAGTTGGTATCCATGGCTCAACATTATGTCTTCTTTGTGTTCTTTCTTTCTTCTTATCTAAGGCCTGTGAAGATTTTCCTGCTGGTGGCCTTGGGATTGAGTTTACAGACACTGTCACTTTATTTTTTCCTTTTAGTTTATAGCTTTTTGCCTCATTATTTAAAAGCTTATATCTAGTTATCGTGTTTTAGAGACAAAAAATTTTGTAATTTTTATTGGTGTGACATAAACGACCGTTTATGTTACTAAAATAAGGCAAACTTATTTTAGATATCGTCGCATAGTATGAGCTAAATGGGAGAAAAACGTTTCTCAGGCTATAATAAAGTATGTCTTGGCGTTATGTATTTTCTTTCTTTTCGTATCAACAAACATCTCTTACTCATTTCTTATTTTTACGCTCATTAGGCATTATTTATTTTATTGCATTTTTAGTTTTTGTTAACCAAGGGGAAGCCTTAATTGGCTCGAATGGACTTTCTCCTGCATATTTATTTCTTGAATCTGTTAAAGCTTCTATTTCTTTTTGGGATCTTCCTAGCATTTTTTGGTTTTATATATCAGATTCATTTTTATTTTGGTCAGGTTGTTTTGGATTAGCCTTATCAGTTCTTGTTGTGTGTGGTCTCACCAATGCTATTGCCATGTTTATTTTATGGGCTCTCTATATGTCCATTATGCATATTGGACAACAGTTTTATGGATTTGGTTGGGAAACATTACTTTTAGAAACAGGCTTTTTAGCTATTTTTTTATGCCCAGTTTTTGATTGGCAACCCTTTTCTTCTAAGATTCCGCGGCCTACTATCATTTTTATTCTTATTTTATGGCTTTTATTTCGTAATATGTTTGGTGCTGGTTTAATCAAACTACGTGGGGATGCTGTTTGGACTGATTTAACAGCACTTGTTTATCACTTTGAAACACAGCCCATTCCAAATCCACTCAGTTGGTTCTTTCATCACCTGCCCATTCCTATTTTGAAAGTTGGCGTTTTATTTAATCATGTTACCGAACTAATTATTCCTTTTTTCTTATTTGGACCTCGTTTATGCCGTCATCTGGCAGCTCTTATTATTATTTTATTTCAGTTTACCTTAATTTTAAGTGGCAATCTTTCTTGGTTAAATTGGCTTACCATTGTTCAATGTATTCCTGCTTTTGATGATAGCCGCTTCTTAATTTTACAAAAATTTTCTTTGTTTAAATCTCCCCCTTTATTTAAACGTACTAACTTACAACTAATATCTCAGATTAGTTTATGTATCATGATTGCTATTTTAAGTATTTTTCCTATTCAAAATATGATTAATCCAAATCAAAAAATGAATGCCTCTTTCAATTCTCTTCATTTGGTTAATACCTATGGTGCGTTTGGGTCTGTTGGTAAAACTCGTTATCAACTTGTTTTTTATGGAACAACCGATACAATAATTACGGATACTACCGTTTGGATTCCCTATCAATTTAAAGCTCAACCTAGCTTAGTTAATAATATGCCCCCCATTTTCTCACCCTATCATTACCGTCTAGATTGGCACCTTTGGTTTGCAGCTATGTCTGATTACCATTATCACCCCTGGCTGGTTCATCTTGTTTATAAATTACTTCATAATGATCCTATCATCAGTAATTTGATTAAACATAACCCTTTTTTATCATCACCTCCCTCCTTTATTAAGGTTGATCGTTATGATTATCAGTTTACAGACTCATTATCTAATGGCTGGTGGTCATCTACTTTTTTAAATAATTATTTGCCGCCATTATCCAAAAATAATCGATCCTTACTAAATTTTGTACAATCACGCCAATAAGCAAGTAACTTTTTATACATATATTCTTACTAATCTTCTACTTAAATTATCTTTTCTTACTCATTTCTTATGGTATAATTATTGTTAATTATGACTGAATTTATTATTGTCTTCAGAGAAACATTAGAAGCCTCCTTGATTGTAGGTATCATCTATATGGTATTAATAAAAAACAGTTTACATAATGTGCTCAAACAAGTTTGGACTGCTGTTTTTAGTGCTGTTTTTGCTAGTATTGGTATTGCTTTATTAGTTTTACAATTAAAAAATAGTTTTGGTAATAATTCCTATCAAGCATTATTTGAAGGTATTTTTATCTATTTAACAGCTATTTTTATTTACTATGTTATCTTTTGGCTTTCAAAACATATTAGTGATACTGAAACTTTAGAAAAACAAACAGTAAAATCCTTACAAATATCATCTTGGGGTATATTTTTTCTTGTTTTTTTTGCCATTCTCAGAGAAGGTTTTGAAACAGTTATTTTCTTAATTTCTAGTTTTTCTATGCATGGTTCATTTTCTTATATTGGCTTTTTTCTTGGTATGGTTCTGGCTATTATTATTGGTTATGTTATTGTTATACAAGGAAAAAAAGTTCCATTAAAACGTTTATTTCAAGTAACTACACTTTGTTTAGTATTTATTGCATCTGGTATGCTAGCTTATGGCACTCATGAAATTGAAGAATATTTAGTTAAATCTCAAAAAATTAAGGAATCACAAATTTTGAGACCTTGGAATATTTTAAAACCTCAAAATAATATTGATTCTAATAACTTTAAATTTATTTATACTTATAATGAGCAAAAAGATAAGTATATTCATTTTTTACATGATAAAGGAAATGTGGGCGTTTTTTTAAAAGGCTTTTTAGGTTACAACAGCAATCCAAACTATGTTGAATTTATTTTATGGCTTATATCATTACTATTTGGGTTTACTATCTGGCGACGTGTTTATTTTCCTAAACAAAAGGATCTTCGTACTATTTGATACATTTTATAATCTAATGTTTTATTTTAGATCTGTATACATTAATTAATCTTACAGATCGTTTATGAGTAAAATAACTTGTAAGCCAGTCCATAAATACAAGCACTTTATTTCGCATAGACACTAAAAAAAGAATATGAATAATACCCCAAAGTACCCATGCAAAAAAACCACTAAATTTAAATCCTAAAATAGATGCAATTGCTCGAGATCTCCCAATTGTTGCCATTGCGCCTTTATCTTTGTATATAAAACTTTCTCTAGGTTTATTTTTTTGATCATTGATAATTTGATTCGCAACAAAATTTCCTGCTTGAATCGCTCCTTGAGCTACAGCTGGAACAACAACACCCTTATGATCTTCTAAATAAGCACAATCACCGATACAAAATATATTAGTATCTTCCTCAATGCTAAAATCTGACTTAACATTTGCTTGCCCCACTTTGTTAACATCATTTGTAACCTTTTTAATTAAAGGAGAAGCTGTATTACCAGCCGCCCAAATAATATTTTCAGTTTCAATTAGTGTATCACCAATATAAACACCATCATTTGTAATTTTATTAACAAAACTATTTAATTTTATTTCAATCCCCATATACTCTAAATCTTGCTTTGCTTTTTCTGATAATTCTTTTGGATATTGGTTTAATACTCTATCGCTACCTTCAATTAAGATAATACGTGATGTTTCTGGTTTAAATTCAGTAAAATCAGATACAATTGATTGTTTTGTTACCTCTGCAATAGCTCCAGCCATCTCTACCCCCGTTGGACCCGCTCCTACAATAACAAACGTACTAAATTTTTCACGCTTACTATCAACTCGTGTTCTTTCTGCTTTTTCAAAACTATAAAGCATTCTTTCACGAATTTTCAAAGCATCTTTTGTAGTTTTTAATCCCCATGCTAATTTTTCCCATTCAGGATTTCCAAAATATGAATGTCTAGCACCTGCTGCAATAATTAAATAATCATATTGAAATTTCTGACTCGATCTTTTTAAGCTTATATACTGATCTTCTTTATTGATATCAGTTACATTTCCAATTAATACTCTGACATTTTTTATTTTACGAAACATTGATCGAATGGGATATGCTATTTGAGCTGGTGATAACATAGCTGTTGCCACTTGATATAATAATGGTTGAAAAACATGATGGTTTCGTTTATCAAATAAAATTACTTCAAATCCATTTTTTGCTAATTTTTTTGCAGCCGCACAGCCCCCAAATCCTCCACCAACAATAATTACTTTATTTTTTTGATGTTTTTTCATGATATTAGGATATAGCAATTTGTAAAACATGTTAATAAATCTGCCTACTAACACCTTTATATAAATTACTAAATTTATAAATTGAAATGAATATGTTTATTTTCTACTTGCTTTTGCAATATCTTCAAAATCAACGTTATTATATGTAAATACTTGCTCATTCAGTAATTTTTTTCCAAATTGTTTTGCCCAATCCATATGATAGGATAACTCCAATTTTTGTGGCGGAAAAACAGTAAAAATCACGGTATATGTATCCGTTATCTTTCCTGGAAGCGTCATATTTCTGGCATAATGAAAGTTATCAATTAAATTCAGATGAGGTAATAAATCAATAAACGTACTTAAACCCGTTTTTTCATTAATGACTTTACTTGTAATATGCAAATACGGAATAAACCCACCTGAGACTCCCCCTTTTGGTATATTAGTTTCATCCCAATTTACACGGGCCTCAATGTGAACTTGCGTATTCTTTTCAGATAAATGTAATTTTTCAGGAAAAATTTGATCTTTGATAGCTCCTTCAAAAATAAATATAACACCAGGTTCAACCCTTTCTTGACCAATTACAAGTTCTAAAGCAAATGATTTTGTCGAAAAACAAAATAAAAATATAGTAAGTAAAATTCTGATTAACATGATAATTGCCCTCTTTGAATACAAAATTGAATATATTAATATATAGTATAGCAATCTTGCAGGTTTTTGATTAGGCCATGTTTTATCATAACTTATATTTAAGCTAATTAAATCAAAAAAAGATTCATAAAATATAAATTAATATGATATTTGCTATCGATAAAAGGAAGAACACCATATATAATACAGTAATTAAACTATAAAAAAATAAAGATTTACTAATTAGCTGTTATTTTCTTAAAATTTATTTTGTGAAAGCCAGATGATTGATAGAGATTCAACGTATGATCATTATTACGACTAATAATCAAGCCGTCTACATTTGGGTAAGACTCAATTAAACTTAATCCACGATTTAACCCCATTGCTATTACCGCTGTAGCTAAAGCATCCGCAAGCATACAATTAGGCGCATAAATTGAAACAGAGGTTACATCAGACTCAACAGGAGCACCTGTCTTACTATCCATTATATGAGAATAAATTTTGCCATCTTTTTCAAAAAAGTTTTGATAATCCCCACTTGTAGCTATAGCACCATTAACAATCTCAACAAAACCAAATAATTCCTGTTGTAGTTGGTGATAAATAGGCTTTGTAATACCAATTCTCCATGGTTTTTTCATATTATTTGTTTTAACACGAACTTCCCCACCAATCTCAATCATATACCGTTTAGAACGTGATTTATCTAAAAGAATCGATAATTTATCAACAGCATATCCTTTAACAATTGAGGATAGGTCAATTTTAATATTAGGGTCCTGTTTACGAATAATATTCCCACTAACGATTAGATTTTCAAGACCAATATACGTTGAAACCTTAGATAGTTGAGAATCATTAGGAACAGAGAAAAAACTTAATTTCGAACTAAATCCCCAGGAGTCAGATAAAGATTTAACAGTAGGATCAAAAATACCCGTTGTATCATTGTATAATTTAAATGATTCATCTATAAGATACTTAAACTCGTTAGAAATAGTTATATTAGACGTTGAATACGACTCATTAAATAAACTAATTTCAGATTCTTTATCCCAAGTTGAAAAAATCAAATTTAAACGATCGAGCTCATTTTTCACATCTAAAGAAAGCTTTTGTTTAGAAATCCACTTTGGCACATAACACTTAATAGAATAAGCGGTACCCATTGTTTGACCTTCTAAAACAATATATTTCTGTTGTAAAATCCAAATACTAAATAATGGTACAATAATAAGTAAAATAAATAATAAAATTCTTCTTTTTAAATTCATTTTAAGTCCATAGATTATATAAACAATAACTAATTTCCAAAATCATCAAGATCAATCATATCTCTTTCAACACCAATATTATCTAACATATCCAATACACATTGATTCATTATTGGAGGCCCACATATATAGTACTCGACCTCAGTAGGATCCTCATGAGAATTTAAGTAATTTTCAAGTAATGCCTGGTGGATAAACCCCGTCATTCCAGTCCAGTTATCCTCAGGTAATGGATCAGATAACGCTACATGATATGTAAAATTAGGATTGTCTTTTTCTAGCTGTTTAAATTCATCATTATAAAACATTTCTCTTACAGAGCGAGCGCCATACCAAAATGTAATTTTACGATCTGACTTAATTCGTTTTAATTGATCAAAAATATGACTTCTCATAGGAGCCATCCCAGCACCTCCACCAATAAAACACATTTCACGTTCTGTTTCTTTTGCAAAAAACTCACCAAAAGGTCCACTTGCTGTAATTTTATCTCCGGGTTTTAAATTAAATATAAAGGTAGAACCAATACCAGGAGGTGCATCAATGCCTGGAGGTGGGGTAGCAATTCTAACATTTAAATAAATAACACCTTTTTCTTCAGGATAGTTAGCCATAGAATATGCTCGAAAGATTTCTTCATCATTACTACCTTTAATATCCCATAGTTTAAATTTATCCCAATCCTCACGGAATTCTTTCTCAATATCAAAATCTTTAAAGGTACAATTAAATGGAGGAATATAAAGCTGAGCATATCCCCCTGCTCGAAAATCAACATCTACCCCTTCTGGCAATTTTAATCGTAATTCTTTTATAAATGTAGCAACATTATGATTTGATATTACCTCACACTCAAACTTCTTGATACTAAATATCTCATCTGGTATTTTAATTTTCATATCATTTTTCACTTTTACCTGACATCCTAACCTGACATTTTCTTTTCGTTCGCCTAGTGTTAAATGAGGTAACTCTGTTGGTAAAATATCACCACCACCATCTTGAACTTGAACTTTACACATCGCACACGTTCCACCTCCACCACAGGCAGATGGTAAAAACACACCACTGTTAGATAATGCAGAAAGAAGGTTAGTACCCGAGCTAACAGTTGGGCTCTTTTCTTCGTCTCCATTAATTAACACTTTACAATCACTGCTTCCAATAACTTTTTTCTCAACAAAATACAGTAATGTCACTAACGACATAATAATTAGTAATATAACGCTTAAACTTATTAAATAAATCATGTTAATTTTATCCCTGCAAATGCCATAAAAGCCATTGCAATTAGTCCCGTAACTACCATATTAATAGCAAACCCATCCAATCCCTTAGGTAAATGAGCATACTTTAGTTTTTGTAATACTGCAGAAAAAGCAACAATGGCTAAAAACCATCCAATTCCTGAGCTAAAGCCAAAAACAACAGATTCAACAAATGTGTACGCACGTTGTTCCATAAATAGCGACGTTCCTAAGATTGCGCAATTTACAGCAATCAAAGGCAGGAATATTCCAAGTGATGTATATAAGCCAGGACTAAATTTTTCCATAAGCATTTCAACTAACTGTACCTGCGAAGCAATAACCGCAATAAAGGCAATAAATACTAGAAAACTTAAGTCAGAATTAGGTAAACCTAACCAAGCCAGAGCACCTGGTTTTAGAAAAAAATGATTAATAGCCCAATTAACAGGAGTTGTTATCGTTAAAACAAAAATAACAGCTAATCCTAACCCTGTAGCTGTTTTGATATTTTTTGCACACCCTAAAAATGAACACATACCAAGAAATAATGCTAATAAAATATTATTAATAAAAATTGATTCTAATGCTAGACTTATTAAGTGTGCTGCCATTTTAGTGACTCGCTCCTTTTCCAGTAATTAAATTTTGAACCCATACTAGAATACCAATTAAAATAAATGCCCCAGGTGCTAAAAGCATTAATCCCATATCTACATAACCTATTTGGTATAAAAAATCAGGGACTACTTTTATTCCAAATAAACTACCAGCACCAAAAAGTTCTCGAAAGAAACCTACGACTACTAAAATATAACCATAGCCTAGTCCATTACCTAAACCATCCCAGAACGATAACCATGGCCCATTTGCTAAAGCAAATGCCTCTGCTCGTCCCATAATTATACAATTAGTAATAATCAAACCAACAAACACACTAAGCTGTTTACTAACATCAAATAAAAACGCTTTTAATAACTGATCTGCTAGAATAACTAATGATGAAACAACCACTAATTCAACAATAATTCGTATATTTTTAGGTATAATATGTCTAATTAATGAAATTGTTACGTTTGAAAATGTTAAAACAAATGTCATTGCTAAAACCATTATAATTGACGGAAAAACCTGAGTTGTTACAGCTAACGAAGAACAAATTCCTAATATAGCAATTGAAATTGGATTAGCCTCTATTAATGGCGTTTTAAATGTCTTGTAAGCTTTTGATTTAAAAATGCTCATTATCCTTTTCCTCTTAACCTTTTTGAGAATGTTTCATATGCAGCTAAATCTTTTCTGAGATAATCTTCGATTCCTTTACTTGTAATTGTTGCACCACTCATACCATCAACATAATTTTTTTCTTTCATTTCATCAAACCCTTTATCAGATAACTTCCCTTTAACGACCCCAATTGAAACAAATTTTCCATTTATATCTGTAATTTTTTTACCAATAAACTGATTTTGAAACCAATCTTTTTCACATTCTCCACCGAGACCAGGTGTTTCAGCGTGGCTATACACTGTAAATCCTACGATTGATTCCCCATCTCCTTTTAGAGCTATGTAGCCTTTAATCCAACTCCATAATCCATAAGCCTCAAAGGGAACTGCATACGTTTTTATGTTATTACTTTCTCCCACAACAAATATAGCAAGGTCCGTTTTTTCTTTTGTTAATATTCCTTTTGAATCAAGATAATATTCTTTAACATTTGACGAATATGCTTCTTTAATATCTTGACCAGTATACTTGACCTTACTATTAATTAAGTTAAGTGCTTTTAAAATATTTTTTTGTCTATCGATTAACTTATTTTCATCTTGTCTATCTTTAAGACCTACAGCAGCTGCTGTTAAAGCTAAACTACAAAAAACACACATTAAAATAGCAAATCTAAATGTTTTTTGCGCTTCAGACAACATTTGGAATCCTCTTTTCCATTTTCAGGGAAATAACAACATGATCAATTAACGGCGCAAAAACATTCATTAATAAGATAGCTAACATCCACCCTTCTGGGTAAGCAGGATTAATTACTCTAATAATAATTCCAATAACACCAATTAAACATCCGTAAATAAACCGAGAAATTTCTAGGCTAGGTGAAGAAACAGGATCCGTTGCCATAAATACTGTTGCAAACGCAAAACTCCCAATAGAAAGCTGCCACACTGGAGATAATCCTAAAAAAGGGTAAGCTGATGACCCACCAAAAAGGTTGAGAATTAATGTCATTAATGTTGCACCCAACAAACACCCCACCATAGTACGCCAACTGCCAACACCCGTAATAATGAGAAAAATAGCTCCAAATAAAATTAGTGGAACACTTGTCTCTCCAATACTACCTGGAATTAATCCAATAAAACTGTCATTTAATGTAAAACCTGCGTTTGAAAGCGCTTCACTTGCTTTCATAGGCGCCTCTGCTGCAGCAGCTACAGCTAAAGCGGTAGCACCACTCCAACCATCAACGATTTGATCCTTTCCTTTTAGGATAGATGTCCAAATTTCACCACTAATATAAGCAGGGTATGTAAAAAACACGAATGCTCTTGCTGTTAATGCTGGATTTAAAAAATTTCTACCAGATCCTCCAAAGACTTCTTTCCCTACAATTACACCAAATGCTATACCTACAGCAGCCTGCCACAATGGCAATGTTGCTGGAAGCGTTAATGGATATAAAATTCCCGTTACTAGAAAACCTTCATTGATCTCGTGTCTCCGTATTAAAGCAAATATCAACTCAATCGTACCTCCAACCGCGTAAGAAACTAAAATTAGAGGCAGGACTAATTTAGCGCCCGTTAACAAGATGGGTATTAAATCTAATGATAAGCCAACTGCTTTGTGAGCTTGATATCCTGAATTATAAACCCCAAAAAGAATACATGGGGTTAAAGCGATTAATACCATTGTCATGAATCGCTTGGTATCTAAAGAATCTCTAATATGAACACTAGATTTTGTTGTTTCTTTAACACTAAATAAAAATGATGCTCCTGCTTCATATAGGGGATATAACCTTTCTAATTTCCCACCTTTTAAAAAATGTTTCTCTTGGTCATTGAGAAAATCAGCTAACTTTTTTATCATGCTTTTCCAACTTCCTTTGCTATCATATTTTTTGCGTTTGTTACTATTTCTGAAAGTTCAATTTTTGATGGACATACATACGTACATAACCCACATTCTACGCAATCTAAAACGCCTTGAGCCATTGCAGTTTCAATATCATTATCACTTAAACTTTTCATTGTCACTTGAGGATATGTTTCAACTGGACATACCGCAACACATGACCCACATGAAATACACGCTCTATGACCGCCATTTAATGATGTGTTCATTTCCCATTCTTTGTCCTTAAGCAAAGCGGACATGTAGGTTCTTGATACTGTAGGTCGATGAAATCCAGGTTTAAAAAAGTGTAACAACTCTTGCTCTCTTCCTTCAGGTAATACGTGTATTGCATAATCTCTATAGTTAATGAAATCATCTTTAAGAACTTTTTGACCTGTTAAAAGCCCCCCTGCAACAACTCTAATAGCTTGAAAATCCCTAATATCTGATAAAAGATCTTTAATTGGCAGCCCATCTTGAACCCAAGCATACATTGGTTTTTCTACAGCTGTACCAGAAACAGTAATTAACCGTTTATTAGGGTAAAAACCTGTCTCAATTAACATACCAATGCGTATAACATCCTGAGCTCTAATTCCCCAAGAATCATTTTCTTTTTCAGATGTTTTATTATAATACAACATTACTCCTGGATCATTCGCAGGGTAATCACCTATTATTTGATGAGTTGCTTGTTCACGAATAGTGGGATCATTCACTTTACACTTTTCAGACATTCCAACATACGTTTTTTCACATAAAACTCTTAATGCATTTAATCCTGTTAAAAAAGCAGATTCATGCCCTTCAATAAACATATGAGATTGAGGTAAAAAAGGTTCGTCATTATCTAAACTCACGTAGATAGAAGGAGGATTATCAGCGTCGTTTGGCGCTCGATTAAATGGGTACTCGATGAAAGAAGACCATAATCCACCATTTTGTATTATTTTCTTGATATCTTCTTGAGACTTGTCTTTTACTGAATCTGACGAAAGCGGACCAGTGATTTTTTCTTGCTGGTTCTTTTTATCCGATGAAATAATAATCGATTTGATGACCCGTCTTTCTCCAAAAATAATATCTTTAATAATGCCACTAATCGGAGATAAAAATTTGTTAACTTCATTTTTTTTATCATAAAACAAGACTGTTCCAATCTTTACAGAATCTCCGGCTTTAACAACTAACTTTGGCTTAATGTACTTGATTCTTTCTGGCGAAACACCATAAGTGTCAGATCCTTCATAATCTAAAACAACCTCTTCTGGACCACCTGCTATTTTTAGATTATACGTATTTTTAACATCAATTTTTTTCATTCAAATATTCCACAAATCAAAACTATAAATTAAT
>MDSY01082377.1_pt1 | contig 23816 bp, 22 predicted proteins | sample 811131 | NCBI WGS metagenome assembly MDSY01 (sample SAMN05326643, study PRJNA326480) | marine metagenome | isolation source: seawater | place: Atlantic Ocean: South West | collected 2010 | reverse complement strand
TAATGTATTTTGGAGAGATGGAGGTTCTATTAGATATAGATTCTTCCCTTCAACTGCTAACATGACTATTAACGGTACGTTGACACAAAATTCTGATATAAGAATTAAAGAAAATGTAGTAGAAATAGATGACTGTATTAGTAAGGTTCAAGCAATGCGAGGCGTTTATTATAATAGAACTGATTTCAATACAGAGGTTACTAAAGTTGGTGTTATAGCACAAGAGGTAGAAGCAGTTTTACCAGAACTTATTTTAGAAAACGAAGATGATGGACTTAAGTCAGTAGCATACTCAGAGTTAACTGCTGTACTAATAAATGCAGTAAAGGAACAACAAGCAATGATAGAAGATTTAAAATCAAGAATAGATCAATTAGAAAAATAAAATTATGGCAATTAATTATAAATGGGATATCTCACAAATGGATGCTTATGTTGAATCAGAGGGCGAAAGCAATGTAATACACAAAGTACAGTGGACTTATGTAGGAGAAGAAAACACTTATATGAGTGCTGAAAATGGAGAAGAAGACTTCACTTATAAAGCTGGTGATCCTTTTGTTCCGTATGAAAATACGAAAGAGTTTGAAGACGTTGTTATAGGTTGGTTAGAAGGATCTTTAGATGTAGATGAAATGAAAGCAACTATTTCTGCAGAAATATCAAGTCAACAAAATCCAGTAAATGAAGAGTTGTTTTTTACGTGGGAAGATTCCATATAGCCAAAAATAAATTTAGTATCTTTGTATAAATATAATAACAAATTAAATTAAATGTCATGAGTAAAAAAGAAGAATTAGTAAAATTGAATGCAGACGAATTAGTAGTCATTCAAGAGTTAAATCAAAAGTTTATGCAAACTAAAGTTGCAATTGCAGATGCTGTAATTCAACAACAACAATTAGTTGCAGAATTAAGTGAAGTTCAAAAAGATTTTAAAAAGCAAGAAAAAGTACTTGCAGAAAAATATGGTGAGAACGCTACTATAAATTTACAAACAGGAGAAGTTACTCAACCAGAAGATAAAAAAGAATAAATGGCAAGAATAAGTAACACAACGGCATATCCCGAAATACTTAATTTAGTTGGAGATGATTACTTAATTTTAACTGATAAAGTAAATCAATTAATGACTAAAACTTGTACTATTAATCAGCTACAAGCATTATTTGGAATAGACACGTTGGTTGCTCATGTAGAGGTTACATCAGCACAGTTACAAAACTTAGCTACTACATCTAAAGTTTTAATTGCATCTCCTGGAGCAAACAAGGTTATAGATATTTTATCTATTGCCATTAATTTTGTTCCTGGAACTACAGTTTTTGATTTTGGAGCTAACGTAACATTTGATTATAACTCTGTAGTAATGGGAACTTTACCTTTATTAGTACTAAACAGTGCTGCTAATAGTGTTCGCAAAGTTATGGTAGGAAGTGGAAACACCATAACCCTATCGCCAGGACAATCTTTAAACTTAAAAACATCAGCCAATCCTACACAAGGAGATGGAAAAATGTTTGTTAATGTTTATTATAGAGTTTTGACTGCAGGAAATTCATTTTAATTTAATAAATTGGACATAAGAAAAATCTCCATAGGATCAGATTATAAATCTGGCGCAATGCATTATATTGTAGGCCAAGATGTTTTAGGCGCATCACATTCAATTCATTTAATTCAACACGACAAATCTTCAAATTCATATAAAATATGGATTCAAAGCAAAGATGAAGTTTTACTTTGGAAAGAATTTAAAATAACTATGCCTATTTCTTTGGAATATAATATAAACTTTTAATGCAATCTCCATATTCATTTATAGTAAAACCTTTAAACGGAAGAAGGTATGATAATATTAGAAACTATGGTGATAAAGAACTAATCATTAGCGTTTCCGAAGAAGATCATACAGTCTCAAATCGATTTGCAGAAGTAATAAATGTTCCTGTAAATTATAAAGGAGAAGTTTCTATCGGAGATACTATATTAGTTCATCACAATGTTTTTAAATATTATAATGACATGTATGGAAGACAAAAAAGCGGTAGAAGCTGGGTTAAAGATGATTTATTTATTGTAGACTTTGATCAATTTTTTCTTTATAAAAAAAACAATAAATGGAATGCTTTTGATAAGTATTGTTTTGTAAAACCTATTGCAAAAAAAGATTCTTATATTATAGGTAGTGGTGTCAAAAACGAACCTTTACATGGAGAATTAATTTATCTAAATAAACAATTAGAAAAACTTGGTCTAAAAAAAGGAGATAAAATTTGTTACGAACCATTTAGTGAATATGAATTTGTTATAGAAGGAGAATTATTGTATAGAATGTATACTAATAATATAACCATTAAATTATGATTTATATATTAGATGATGTTATAGATAAAGATTTTTTAAAAATAATTAAAGAATATTTAGACAATCCTTTCCAAAAGAAAATATCTGGTGGTAAGGATTTTTATGTTTTAGAATCTAATGAAGATTTTGATCATTACATTATAGATCTATTACAACAAAAAGAAGAAAGAGAATTAGAAAACATACTAAGTTTTTTTAGAGTTTCTACGGATAAATTAGATGTAACTTGGCGTATACACTCTGATTTAAATATTAAAGGACAGAAACCTGATAGGGCTATAGTATTATATTTCTCTCCAAGAGAGTTAGAAGATTTACATGGAACTGCTTTTTGGGAACACGATATCTATGGAAAAGAAATGCCTAAAAATATGTCTGATGATGAGTATGATAAAATGCTTAAAGTAGATTCAGAAATTTTAGATAAATGGAGATTAAGTACGGTAGTTGGTTATGAAGAAAATAGATTAATTTCTTATCCTTCAAATTATTTTCACAGTAAATATCCTAATAAATCTTGGGAAGAAGGTCGTAAAGTATTTGTAATGTTTTATAAATTTAAGTAATGGATATAGTAAGTTTAAAAATACAAATAATTCAAGCAGGAGAAAAAGCAGTAAAGCATCTAATTAAAGTTGCTAATGAAAAAATTATTACTGGTGATCCTGAAGATTCACTTGCTGCTGATAGATTAAAAAACGCAGCAGCAACTAAGAAGCTTGCAATATTTGATGCGTTTGATATTTTAAAACGTATTGAAGAAGAAGAAGATAAAATTAATGGAATAGAAAGAAAAACAAATAATTTACCTAAAGGATTTGCAGAATCAAAATCAAAATAGTTTATATATAAAAGTAAACAGTGTTGTGCCTAAACAAGCCATGGTGTTAAAGAATCGTAAAAGGTCTTGGCAATATGGTTATAATGAGAAGTACGACATGGTTATTATATCTCGTGACGGAACAATAGGAGATATATATAATATAAATAATTTAAAAGTTGCTCTTCCAAGTACTCCAAAAGAAATACACAAAAGATCATCTGAAAAATCAAAACAATACTGGGAGGCTTCAGAGTATTCTAAAACACTTAAAAGAATATCTACTATATTTCAGTGGCATTCCATGCCTAATAGTTTTAAAGAACAATGGGTTGACTATATAGAAAAAGAATTTAACAAAAGAGAGTTTGGTTATTGGTTTTATAATAATGGTATTCCTACATATATAACAGGATCTCATTACATGTATATACAGTGGACAAAAATTGATATAGGATTACCAGACTTTCGTGAAGCTAATAGAATATTTTATTTATACTGGGAAGCTTGTAAAGCTGATAAGAGAAGTTTTGGTATTTGTTATTTAAAAATTAGACGTTCAGGATTTTCATATATGGGTTCTGAAGAATGTGTAAACTTAGCCACTCTTGCAAAAGACGCACGTATAGGAATTTTATCTAAAACTGGTTCAGATGCAAAAAAAATGTTTACTGATAAAGTTGTTCCTATTTCTAATAATTATCCTTTTTTCTTTAAACCCATCCAAGATGGTATGGATAAACCAAAAACAGAATTAGCTTATAGAGTTCCTGCTGCTAAAATTACAAAAAAGAATATGTTTGTAATAGATGAAACAGAAGAGCTTGAAGGATTAGATACAACTATTGATTGGAAAAACACAGGAGACAATAGTTATGATGGTGAAAAATTAAAGTTGCTTGTCCATGACGAATCTGGTAAATGGGAAAGACCTGATAATATATTAAACAATTGGCGTGTTACAAAAACTTGTTTAAGATTAGGTAGTAAAGTTATTGGAAAATGTATGATGGGATCTACGTCTAATGCTTTAGATAAAGGAGGTAAAAATTTTAAACAACTTTTTAATGATTCTGATGTTTCAAAAAGAAATTCAAATGGTCAAACTAAAAGCGGGTTATATTCACTTTTCGTTCCTATGGAATGGAATATGGAAGGATTTATAGATCAGTATGGAATGCCTGTTTTAGAAAACCCGAAATTACCCAGTCTGGGTATTGATGGGGAAATGATACGTCAAGGTGCTATAATCTATTGGCAAAACGAAGTTGATTCTTTATCTAATGATCCAGATGCATTAAATGAATTTTACAGACAATTTCCTCGAACAGAATCACATGCGTTTAGAGATGAAAGTAAACAATCTATTTTTAATTTAACAAAAATATATCAACAAATAGATTACAATGATTCTTTAATTAAAGAGCATTTTATAACACAAGGCTCGTTTAGTTGGAAAGATGGAATCAAAGATACTAAGGTTATTTGGACTCCAAATAAAAGAGGTAGATTTTTTGTAACTTACATGCCAAAGGTAGCGTTACAAAATAATGTTATTAAAAAGAATGGCAAGTTTTTTCCAGGCAATGAACATTTAGGTTCGTTTGGTTGTGATTCTTATGATATATCAGGTGTTGTTGTTGGTAAAGGATCTAACGGTTCTTTGCATGGTTTGACAAAATTTTCAATGGAAGAGATGCCAAGCAATCATTTCTTTTTAGAATACATTGCACGACCACAAACAGCAGAGATATTTTTTGAAGAAGTTTTGATGGCATGCGTATTTTTTGGTATGCCAATTTTAGTTGAAAATAATAAACCAAGATTGTTGTATCATTTTAAAAATAGAGGTTATCGAGGGTTTTCTTTAAATAGACCTGATAAAACTTTTTCTAAACTTTCTAAAACTGAAAAAGAATTAGGAGGTATACCTAACACCTCTGAAGATGTAAAGCAGTCACACGCATCTGCTATTGAGTCTTACATAGAAAAATATGTAGGATTGGATATGAGTGGTATTTATAGAACAGAAGGAGACATGGGTGATTCTTATTTTCAGAGAACATTAGAAGATTGGGCAAAATTTGATATAAACAATAGAACTAAATTTGATGCTTCTATAAGCTCTGGATTAGCAATAATGGCTAATCAAAAACACTTATATACACCGTCAAGAGAAAAGACGAAAATAAGCATTAAATTTGCAACATATAACAACACTGATTCTCGCAGTAGAATAAATAATAGATGAAAGAGGTAAATATAGAAATAAATCAAGCCGCTTTTCCTGATCAGTTTGTTACTGACGCACAAAAAGATACCATGGAGTATGGCCTACAAATAGGGCAGGCGATACAGTACGAGTGGTTTAGAAAAGATAATAGTACATGTAGGTTTTTTAATCAATGGGGTGAGTTTAACAGACTTAGACTATATGCTCGTGGAGAACAATCTGTAGCTAAATATAAAAATGAAATTGCAGTAGATGGAGATTTAAGTTACTTAAATTTAGACTGGACACCAGTTCCTGTTATTCCAAAGTTCGTAGACATAGTGGTTAATGGATTAAATGATCGACTTTTTAAAGTTAAAGCATTTGCGGAAGATGCAATGTCAGCTGAAAAAAGAAATGAGTTTCAAAAAAGAATAGAAGGTGAAATGATAGCTCGACCTTTATTTCAACAAATTGAAGAAGATTTTGGAGTTAATGTTTTTCAAACAGAAGAATCTGAACTTCCTAATGATGACGAAGAACTTCAGTTGTTTATGCAAATGAAGTATAAACCAGCTATTGAAATTGCTGCTGAAGAAGCAGTAGATACTATTTTAAATAAAAATCAATATCAAGAAATAAGAAAAAGATGTGATTATGATTTAATGACACTTGGTGTTAGTATGGCAAAACATCAATTTTTGCCTGGACAAGGTGTTCAGTTAGATTATGTTGATCCAGCTAATGTTGTTTACAGCTATACAGAAGATCCTTATTTTAAAGATTGTTTTTATTGGGGAGAAATTAAAACTATTCCAATGGCGGAGTTAGTTAAAATTAAACCTGATATTACAAATGAAGAAATGGAAACTATATCCAAGTATAGTCAATCTTGGTACAACTATTATAATAACGCACAATACTATGAGAATAGTATGTTTATGCGTGACACAGTTACTTTATTATATTTTAATTATAAAACCACTCATTCTTTTGTTTATAAGAAGAAAGAAATGGCAGACGGAAGTTATAAAGTAGTAAGTAAAAATGATGAATTTAATCCTCCAGCAGAAATGCAAGAGGAAGGTAAATTTGAAAGAATAGAAAAAAAGATAGAAGTTTGGTATGACGGTATAATGGTCATGGGTACTAATATTTTACTTAAATGGGAACTTGCAGAAAATATGGTTAGACCTAAATCTGCATCTCAACATGCTTTACCAAATTACGTAGCTTGTGCGCCAAGAATGTATAAAGGAGTTTACGAGTCTTTAGTTAGAAGAATGATTCCTTTTGCAGACTTAATACAAATTACACATTTAAAAATACAACAAGTAGTTTCTCGTGTTGTTCCTGATGGAGTCTTTATTGATGCTGATGGTTTAAATGAAGTAGATTTAGGAACAGGAAATGCTTATAATCCTGAAGATGCTTTAAGATTATATTTCCAAACTGGATCTGTAGTGGGTAGATCTTATACTCAAGATGGAGAATTTAATAATGCAAGACAACCTATTCAACAATTAACATCAAGTAGTGGTGCTGGTAAACTTCAAATGCTTATAGGAAACTATAATCATTATATGGATATGATTAGAACTGTTACAGGACTAAATGAAGCACGTGATGCTTCAAGCCCAAATCCAGATGCATTGGTAGGCGTTCAAAAACTTGCAGCACTTAGTTCTAACACAGCGACAAGACACATATTAAACAGTAGTTTGTTTATGACTAAAAGATTGGCAGAAGGCGTTATTATAAGAACTGCAGATATTTTACAATATTCAGATTTTAAAAATCAATTTGCTATGCAGATTGGTAAATACAATTTAAGATTATTAGAAGATTTAAAAGATTTCTATTTATATGATTTTGGTATTTTCTTAGAAATGTCTCCTGATGAGGAACAAAAGCAAATGCTTGAACAAAATATACAAATGGCTTTATCTAAAAACGATATAAGCTTAGAAGACGCTATTGATATTAGGGAAATCCATAATTTAAAAATGGCCAACCAATTATTAAAAGTAAAAAGAAAAAGAAAGCAGGATGCAGAAATGCAACAAATGCAACAGCAACAAGCAGCAGCGGCAGAACAGCAACAAGCTGGTATAATGGCTCAGGCTCAAGCTGATCAACAAAAAGCACAAATGGAAATTCAAGGTAAAATGCAATTAAAACAACAAGAGGTTGCAATGGATATTGAAAAGCTTAAAAACGAAGCTGCATTAAAAGCTCAATTAATGGATAAAGAGTTCCAATTTAATATGCAACTAAGAGGTTTAGAACAATCTCAAATTGATCAGAGAGAAGCAAGTAAGGAAAAAGGAAAATCAGACAGAATTACTATGGCTAATTCACAGCAATCAAAAATGATAGAGCAAAGAAAAAGAAACTTACCTCCAATAACTTTTGAATCTAATGAAGATAGTTTAGATGGTTTTGATTTAGCAGAATTTAATCCACGATAATGAGTAAATTAAAAAAATCAGAACGTAGAAAAAAAACTGTTGTTGATAGTCAACCTACACGAAAAAAAGTAGTACAAAGAAAAAAACTAAAAAAGAAATTAACACCTAAGCAAATAGCTGCGAAAAAAAAAAAGGTCTGATAAAAAATATACCTAAAGGTTTAAAAGCAAAAAGATTAGGTTCTGCTGGAAATTTAGCAAACATAGGATCTGGTGTAAAGGGTTTATACAAAGCAGGTAAATGGATGCTTAAAGAATATGCAGTTGGTAAAGCCGTAGAAAAAATAGATAAAAAAATTAGTAAAAAAAGAAGCTAAAATATATAATTAAATAAGTATTAACTTTGTTAAAAATTAAATCTAATGAAATTACAAGTAAAAGAAGTTAGTGGAAACGAAAAATCTAAAGCTGAAATAGAAGAGCAATTACTGCAAAAACACGAAGAAACTACATCTCAGGAAAAACCTGAAACTAAAGTAGAAGAAGTAAAAGTAGAAGCTCCAGTTGAAGCAAAAGAAGTTGAAACTAAAGAAGTTGAAAATACTTCTAACAATATACCTGAATCATCAGGGGTAAATGATGATAACGTTCTTTCATATATTAAAGAAAGATACAATAAAGATATTGAATCAGTTGATGAATTATTTGAAACTAAAGAATCAAATGAAAAGTTACCTGAAGATGTTTTAAAGTATTTTGAATATAAAAAAGAAACTGGTCGTGGAATCGAAGACTTTTATAGATTACAAAAAGACTACGATAACATGGAAGAAGATGCAGTATTAGCTGATTATATGTCTATTCAGGAAGAAGGTTTGGATGCTATTGATATTCAAGACTTAATGGATGACAAGTTTGGATATGATGATGATGATGATGAAAAAGATATTAGAAAATTAAAATTAGCTAAAAAAAGAGAACTTGCTAAAGCACGTAAGTTTTTCACTGAACAGAAAGATAAATATAAAATCCCTCTTGAGTCAAGCGGGGGTGGATTATCTGATGATCAGGAAAAAGATTTAAGTGCCTATAATAAGTATATAGAGGAATCAAAAACAATTGCTGAAAGTAATGAAAAGCGATATGATTACTTTTTAAACCGCACTAAAGAAGTGTTTAACGATGAGTTCAAAGGTTTTGAATTTGAGGTTGGTGAAAAAAAGTTTAATTATAAACCAGGTACAGCAGATGAATTGATGAACAAGCAGTCAGACGTAAACAACTTTGTAAACAAATATGTAAGCAAAGACGGTTTAATGTCAGACGCAAAAGGATATCACAAAGCCTTATCGGTTGCGATGAATCCAGATAAGTTTGCTCAGTTCTTTTACGATCAAGGTGTTGCTCAAGCAGTGGATGATGATACACGTAAATCCAAAAATATAAATATGGAAGTGCGTAAATCACCACAGCTCTCAACAAAAGATGGTTTAAAGATTCGCCCAATTGGTGACAGTGGTAGTGGAAGAGGACTCAAAATTAGAAGTATTAAAAATAATTAACAATTAAAAATTAAAAAAAATGGCAGTAAATGTAACCCCTGGTTTCGACTTACAACCTTCAGCACAACAAGTGCCGTTGGAAAGCAACTATATTACAGACTTCAATTTCTTAAATCAGTATTTACCTGACACTTATGAAAAAGAGTTTGAAAGATATGGTAATCGAAGCGTATCCTCCTTCCTTAGATTGGTAGGAGCTGAAATGCCTTCTAACTCTGACCTTATTAAATGGGCTGAGCAAGGAAGATTGCATGTAAAATATCAAAATTGCACATCTGCTTCGGCAGCTGGAGCAGCAACAAGAGCCGCTGTATGGACTATTCCTAACAACGTTACTAACTTTAACCCTGCATTAGGTGGAACGCCTAATACAGCGTCTTTAAGAGTTGGACAAACAGTAATGGTCTCTGACAAAACACCTGGATCAAATTTAACTAACAAAGGTGTAATTACAGTAGCACCTACAGCTGGTGCGCCAAACGTTGTAACAATTGCTTACTATGAAGCAACTGGACAAACTATGGCAGCTGGAGTATCGTGTGATATCTTTATCTATGGTTCTGAATTTAACAAAGGAACTGATGGTATGGTAGGATCTAATGAAGCTGATGACTTTATTTTCGATAACAAACCAATCATTATCAAAGACAAATATTCTGTTTCTGGTTCTGATATGGCTCAAATTGGATGGATCGAAGTATCAGGTGAAGATGGCGTAAGCGGATACCTATGGTATTTAAAATCTGAGCATGACACAAGATTACGTTTTGAAGACTACATGGAGACAGCTATGATTGAAGCTGTACCTGCAGAAGCTACTTCTGGAGCAGGAGACTTTTTCCAAGGAGTTGCAGCTGGTAACTCAGCAGCAAACTTAAATGGTTCTGAAGGTGTATTCTTTGTAGTAGGACAAAGAGGAAATGTATTTGGTGGAGGTAATCCAACAGTACTTTCTGAATTTGATTCTATTATTCAAAGATTAGACAAGCAAGGAGCTATTGAAGAAAATGTTCTTTTTGTAAATAGAGATTTTTCATTTGACATTGACGATATGTTAGCAGCACAAAACTCTTACGGAGCTGGTGGTACTTCATATGGTTTATTTGATAATGATGAAGAGATGGCTTTAAATCTTGGATTCTCAGGATTTAGAAGAGGTTATGACTTTTACAAGTCTGACTGGAAATATCTTAACGACCCAACAATGAGAGGCGGTCTTGTAGGTGGAGCAATCAACGGACTATTAGTTCCTGCTGGTTCAACTACAGTTTACGATCAAATCTTAGGAAAGAATGCTAAGCGTCCTTTCTTACATGTTCGTTACAGAGCTTCTGAAACTGAAGATAGAAGATATAAAACTTGGATCACTGGTTCTGCTGGTGGAGCAAAAACATCTTCTTTAGATGCTATGGAAGTAAACTTCTTGACTGAAAGAGCTGTTTGTGTCTTAGGAGCAAACAACTTCTTCTTATTTCAAGATGCATAATAAGTAAGTAATATTTACCCTCGTTGCAAAGACGGGGGTAATTATTTTAAATTAAATTTAAATTATATCAAATGAAAAAAACACAAAAGTATATAGACGTAGCTTATAGACTAATTCAAGAGCGTGCGCCTTTAAGTTATATGTTGGCTTCTCGCCACTCAAAACGTTCACCTTTATTATACTTCGATGAAGATAAAGGAATTAACAGACCACTAAGATATGCAAGAAACCAAAAAAGCCCGTTTGAAGACGAGCAAGATGGAAATGCAGTATTAGAACCAATTGTATTTGAAGATGGAATGTTATTTGTTCCAAAACAAAATCAAGTATTACAAAAATTTTTACACTATCATCCTTCTAACGGAAGAGTATACGAAGCAGTAGATAAAGCTCGTGATGCATCTGAAGAATTAGAAATAGTAGAACAAGCTGTAGAAGCAATGATTCAAGCTAAAGAATTAAAAGGTGATAACTTATTAGCGGTAGCAAGAGTTTTAATAGGAGCAAGTGTTGATCGTATGTCTACGGCAGAAATAAAAAGAGACGTAATGGTTTATGCACAAAATGATCCGTTTGACTTTATAGAAACATTAAATGATCCTATGTTGGAATTGACAAATGATGTTGTTCAGTTTTTTAACAATTCATTTTTAACAATGAAAAATGCAGGTAAAGATGTTTACTTTAATCTACCAAAAAATAAAACCAAACTATTAACTGTACCATTTGGTGAAGACCCATATTATATTGTGGCTTCTTTATTTCAAACTGACGAAGGGATTGAAACATATAAGTTGTTAAAAAAACGCTTAAACAGCAATAAATAATAACTTGTATCTTTGTACTTTATTAACCCTTAATTTTATTATTATTATGGAAAAATTTTTACAAATCCCAGTAACTGGTGAACAAAAACAAATTGTTTCAATACTGGACGTTAAATTAGTAGAGCAAGCTTCTACAACAACTGTATCTTTAGCTTATGGCTCAGGTAAAGTTGTGACTATTACACACGCAGCAATTGGTGCAAGTAGTGAAAAAATGAGAGACGAATTGCAAAACGCTATTGTAGCAGCCCTTGCGACAGGCTGGACTTCAGTAGCAGTGGATTTTATTCCAAGCAGCGCAGTTAGCGGAATCTCTATAGCTTAATGTATAGTTCTATGCAAAAATATGTTGAAGTCAAAGTTCAAGACACAGTCGCGACTGGAACAACGACAGTAGACGAAACAGGTAACCTTGAGTTACAAGATGGTTCTGCTACCTTTACAGGCGGTGTAGTAAACCCTGGAGATGTGGTTCACGATACTTCAGATGACAGAATGTATACTGTTGCATCTGTTGTAGACGCTAACACTTTATCTTTAGTAGCTATTGGTGCAACTTTAGGAACAGGTTTAAATACAGGAAAAAACTATATTATTTATTCAGCTACCGCATATTCTAAACAATTAATTGCTTCTGACGGAGTAGTAGTTGTTGAAAATGCATCTGCAGATCCAATTAATAGTGAAGTAAATATTCAGTATTGTGGAGCAAGTGGTATTAGAGTTAAAATTACACATGCAGCAGTAGCCGCAGGTAACGAAGCTGTAAGAGATGGTTTTGAAGACGCAGTTACTGAGTCTTTGGTTCAACCTTGGCCTTTAGTAAGATATTCTTGGGCTTTGCCTTCGAGTTTAATACTAAATATTGCTAAAGCTTAGCATTCTATTACAACCAACTAAAACAAGAGGCTTAAAAAAATAGGCCTCTTTTTTTTTTGTTATCTTTGTAGAAAAAGAAATCGATGATAAATTCTGTAAGAAATACAGTATTAGCTGTACTCAATAAAAACAATTACGGATACCTTTCCCCTCAAGATTTTAATTTGTATTGTTTACAAGCACAAATGGATATGTTTGAGGATTACTTTTACCAATATAATAATTGGATTAACAGAGAAAACCAAAGAACTTCAGGAACAGGTTATGCAAATATTGTAGAAGGATTAGAAGAGGTTATTGACACCTTTTATGTTGACGGGCCTTTATTAAATTCTGCTGTAACTCAAGTAGGAAATATACAGTCTAATTTATATACTTTGCCTACTGACTATTATTTAATTAATAAGATGATCGTCTTTAATAAAGAATTAGCGGCAGGAGTAACAACTTCGACCAATGGTGGTTCTACAGCGGTAAACGACACTACAGCAGACTTTATCGTAGCAGGAGTAGCTGTAGGAGATATAGTTTCTACTATTACAGGAGGAGTGGTTTACAACACAGTAGTTTCACAAGTTGTAAGCGCAACTAATCTTTTAGTGTTCGCAACGCCAGCAATAACTGTATGGAATGCTGTTGGAAAAACTTATAACATATATTCAGCTAATAATATTGTCGAAGCGGAAAAGGTAACTCATTCTAAAATTACACTTTTGGATAATTCTCTTTTAACAAAGCCAACTTTAACTTACCCTGCATTTACTCAGGATGCGGCAGCGGCTAAGGTTTATCCTATTACAATTAATAAAATAGGTCAAGTGGTTACTCAGTATATTAGATATCCGTTTACACCTAATTGGACTTATTTAGAAACCTCTGGAAATGATCCTATATTCAATGCTTCTGATCCTTTATATCAGTCGTTTGAACTTCCTGATTCTGATGAACCTAATTTAGTAATTAAAATATTACAATACGCTGGGGTAGAAATTAGAGAGGGAGATGTGGTTGCGTTTGCATCAGGAGAAGAAACATTAGACACACAAGAAACAAGTTAAGATGGCATATATAAATCAATATCAATATTATACTAATAACGATGTAAACCCTAATGATGAAAATTGGGGGTCATATCAGTATATAACATTAGAAGACATAGTAAATAATTTTATGCTTATCTATCAAGGTAATCATGAATTAGTAAATAACTTAAATAGATTTCAAGTGTTATTCCATGCAAAACGTGGAATACAAGAATTAAACTATGACGCTTTAAAAGAAATTAAAATATTACAATTAGATTTAGATAGTAACTATAGATTTATTTTACCTTCTGACTATGTTAATTTTGTAAGAATATCTCAATGGAAAAATGGAGTTTTACTTCCATTAACTGAAAACATTCAGACAAGTTTTGCTTCTGCATATTTACAAGATAACAATTCTAATTTATTATTTGATCAAAATGGAAATGTTCTTAGCGCACAGGATAGTGAGGTAGATTTAGCAAGAATAACATCAGGAGCAAGAAGTATTTATTTAAACTCTAACAGTCTTTTTGATGGAGAAGAAGGATATAATGTAGATGGGTGTTTTTATTTTGATTATGCAGTAGGAGCAAGATTTGGGTTAAATACTGAAACTGCTAATGTAAACCCTGTGTTTACTATAGATAAAAAAGGTGGAGTAATAAACTTCAGTTCTGCTGGAGGCGTAATGTCTATAGTTTTAGAATATGTTTCTGACGGAATGGAAAATGGAAATGACTCAGCTGTTAGTGTAAATAAATTATTTGAAGAATTTATATATGCATATATCCGTTTTGCTATTTTAAATGGCAGGATTGGAGTTCAGGAATATATTGTAAGTAGAGCAAGAAAAGACAAATCTTCTCTTTTAAGAAATGCAAAATTAAGATTAAGTAATATACACCCTGGACGCCTCTTGATGAATTTGAGAGGAAAAGATAAATGGATAAAATAAAAATATGCCAATAGTAACTACAAATTTTATTGCAGGTAGAATGAATAAAGCTGTGGATGAAAGACTTCTTCCACCAGGTGAATATGTTGATGCTATAAACGTACGTTTAGGTTCTACTGAAAATACCGAAATAGGTGCTGTAGAAAATTCAAGAGGAAACAGTTCTTTAACAACATTAAGTTTTGGAGGTCAACCTTTATCTGCTAAAGCCAGATGTCTTGGAGCATTTGACGATGGTCAGTTAGAAACAATGTATTGGTTTGTACATGACCCAGAAAATCCAGTAGCTGCAGATGATACTGTAGATATGATTGTTTCCTTTAATACACAAAACAATCAACTTAGATATCATGTAATAACATTAGACGTTTTAAAGTTTGACCCAGAGTTTTTAATAACAGGTGTAAACAAAATTGAACAGTTATTGTTTTTTACAGATGGAAAAAATCCTCCAAGAAGAATTAATGTATCAAGCAATTATGACTTTCCTACAGGTAATGTAGATGGTATAGAAGAAGAAGATATTTCCGTAATATTAAAACCACCAGGGTTCGAAGACCTAACAGCGTCTGGAACTATACCTTTAGCAGCTCCTACATTTAGTTTAATTAATGCGGCTGGAGGACAAAATTATTTAGAAGATAGGTTTGTAAGTTTTGCATATAGATATAAATATTTAAACAATGAATATAGTGCTACATCATTATTTACTTTACCAGCTTTTCAGCCTGGTAATTTTAGGTTTGATACAAGAAGTTATGATAATGCAGGTATGTCTAATAATTTCAATGGAGCTAAAGTACAATTTAGTACAGGTAGTGACAGGGTTATTCAAATAGATTTACTTTATAAAGATTCAAATACTAACAGTATATATGTAATTGAAAGGTTTAAAAAAGAAGATTACGGATGGGCAGATAACTCTGAACAAGAATATGTTTTTACCAATAGTAAAATATATTCAGTTATTGGTGCAGATGAATTACTAAGGTTATACGATAATGTTCCTTTAAAAGCGCAAGCTCAAACAATAATGGGTAACCGATTAATATATGGAAATTATAGTGATGGTTTTGATATAGTTAATAGTCGTAAGCAGAATATACCTTTAGACTTTTCTACAGTTTTATTTGAGACTACATTAGATTTTAATAATTTAGTTGGCCCTGTTTTTTCAACAGGTGTAAATTATACTATAAACGTTGCAACTGCAACGACAGTACCAAACTCTTTGGCAACTGTAAATTTAGCTGAAATACAAGATCAATTAAAAAAAGGTTCACAGATTTCATTCAATATTACTTTTGAGCATGCATTAATAAATGGAACTACTTCTACTTCTTGTTATGATGATAATGCTGGTTTTAAAACTGCAGATACTTCAATAGGTGTAGTAATAAACCTTACACAAGATTATAGCAGTACATTTGATTTTGTTTCATCATCTGATTTTGAAAATGCAATTGGAACTGTTGAAAGTGTAAACTTTGAACCAATGGCAACAGCCGATCAAGGTTTTTCTCTTACAGATAGATTTAATGCGGCTTTAGTTCCGCCACAAATTACATGTGCTTTTTCAAAAAACATAAGTAGTGTGACATCTCCTACCGTTCAGCAAGGATTTAAAATTTCTGGTACTCCTGGTTCATCTTCATTTACAATTCAACTTTTGGCAATGAAGTATAGTAACACTACAGGTGGTGTTACAAGTGACATGTATGAATACTTTAGATTCATTAGATTTAATGTTCAGTACAGTAGTGATGTAAATAAAAATAGTTTACATAGTAATAGAGATTTTGAAACAGGTCTGGTGTATATGGATGAATATGCTCGAGCCTCTACAGTATTAGTTGCTGAGTACAATACTATTTATATTCCTCCTGCGTCAAGTGTTAATAAAAACAGAATTCAAGTAACAGTAAACAACTATGCTCCTGTTTGGGCAACTAAATATAAATTTGTAGTAAAGCCAAGTAAAACAGGATATGAAACAATATATACAAATTTCTTTTACACCAATCCTTTTGATAATGTAACTCATTTTAAATTAGAGGGAGATAATACTAATAAAGTACAAACAGGAGATAGAATTATTGTAAAAAGAGATACTGGAGGAGCATTAACATCTTTAGTTGAAACAACTGTATTAGCTGTTGAAGCTCAAAGTTCTAATTTTTTAAATGGAGAACAAGAGCTTGGAGAGGACTCTGAGCAATTAGCAGGACTTTACATGCAGCTTAAAGCTTCTAATTTTAGTATTGAAATTAGTAATGATGCTATAATAGATTATGGAGAAAGAAAAAGAAGTGATAGAAGTGGGGTAACTTGTAACAATGTATGGGCTTTATCTTATCCGTTATTCACGTATGACTCAACTGCTAATACTACTGCAAATTATAATATTCCAGGTGGTTCAATAATAGAAGTTAAATTTGAATTTAAAAGACCAGATAATAAATTTGGCGCACCCGAAAGAAGTTGGAGATTAGAAAAAACATTTGTTGCTTCTGAAACTTTTAATGATTTTAGAGATTTTTGGACAGCAAGTAATGTTGATCTTGAAGCAGATTCCTGTGTAGGCGTGGATTGTCTTGGTGTTTATTTTTCATCATACGCTACACCTTCAGGCTCTGGTATTGATCCAAGTATAACAGGCTCAAGCGGAACTTATCAACGAGGTGATAATACGGACTGTGATGGAAAGTTTAGTATGAATTTTCAATTTATACAAGCAACTCCAGGAGATGTAACCAGTCCTTTATGGTTAGGAGTTAGATGTGGAGGAATTGGAGTACCTGATTTTATAGCTGGTAAAAGTATGGTTGTTAGAGCTGATATAATTGTACAAAGAGCTAATTCAGTATTAGTTTTTGAAACAGAACCAGCTGATGCAAATGAGGAAATTTACTTTGATGCATCGAGAGCATTACCTTTAGTTAGAGATGGAGGTACAGGAACTATGTTACATCAATCAGATAATGATACGGATGCAGGAGATCAAAATCAAACTTTAACTCAACCAGCTATAGTTACTTTAGATTTTATGGATTGTTATACCTTTGGTAATGGTGTAGAGAGTTTTAAATTTTTAGATAGAATAGCAGGAAGATCTGTAGTGATGGGTCAAAGAGGATTAGCAGCATCTCAACAAGATTTTAAAGAAACAGATAGATTTGCTGATTTAACGTACAGTGGAGTATATAGTAGTAGTTCAGGGATAAATAATTTAAATGAATTTAATTTAGGATTAGCTAATTTTAAAACTTTAGAAACTTCTTTTGGGCCAATACAATTATTGTTTGCAAGAGAAACAGATATTTTAACCCTGCAAGAAGATAGAATAAGCTATGTACTTGCTTCTAAAAACATTATTAGTGACTCTACTGGAGGAGGTGCTATTGTATCTGTACCTCAAGTTTTAGGAACTCAAATTGCTCGTGTAGAAGAATATGGTATTAGTTACAATCCTGAAAGTTTTGCAAACTATGGAGCTTATTTTTATTTTACAGACACCAAAAGAGGAGCAGTAATAGAGCTTCTTGGAAATTCAGTTAATGACAGATTAAAAGTTATTTCTGATTTTGGTATGAGATCTTGGTTTAGAGATCAATGGAATTTTCAACTTAACACACAAAAAATAGGGGGATACGATCCTTATATGGATGAGTATGTATTAGGTACTAATTTAAGTTCAGTACCAGTACCTCAACCAATTTTAGCTTGTGGTGTCGAATTAAATTTTACTGATCAAACTGAAGCAGTTTCTTATAGTTATGATTTTGGATCTCTAATTGGAGGTACAAGCGTAGCTTATAATGTAACAGGTAACGTAACTATAAACATTAGCTGGAATGGTAATAATTTTAATTCAGGAGGCGTTACAGGATCTGGAAACTTTCCTTGGACAAAATCCTCAGCTTCACCTACAACAGCAACAATAACTATTACTCCAAATACTAAATCAACTTTCACTATTACACCTTTATGTGTAAACGGAATTTCTTTAACAGTATTTAAGTGTTTAATAAATTCAAGTACTAACAGCGGACAAACTATACATGTAGAATACAATTGGCAAGACACTACATCAAATAGTCCTATTGATAGTGACATGGCAACGTTAGGATCTAATAACAATATATTTAGTTTTTATAATAGTCAAACAGGTTTAAGATCACAAGGAACTTTTCCTTACGATGGAGTAGATTTCACTATTAGAGTTAACAAGGTTAACTTTGATACATTTAATTGGAATTACCCTGAAGATAATTTTAAATACTTATCTTCTAATACTTTATATCCAAACACACCTGCAGGAGTAACGTCTTTATTAGCCGCAGCAACTACAATAGCTAATAGTGAAGTGACAAGTCCATCTCCAGATATTAATTTAGCAACTGTATCAAATTTAAGTTTACCTACAGGTAATCAATATTTGTATGTTATATATGATGTAAGAGAAATTGCAGCACAACAATTATGTTATGATGCAAATTCAGCTAATGATGCATGTTGTTTGTGTACATGGAGTTGTACTGCATTTATTGCAAGTACTGTAACAGAGCAACCTCAAGATGCTTGTAATTTAGTTAGAGCAAGCATTTATTATCACAATAACGGAAGTAATGCAGTGCCAATAGTGGGAAGTTCGGTTTATACGAGTTCAAATTGTGAAGATAGTAATTTAGGAATAGTAAATTTATTACCTTTAGGTTACTATAAAATTTCAAGCACTCAGTATATGGAAGTAGGTACAGGTGGTTTAGTAACTCAAATAATTAATTGTTAAAAAAATAAAATGGCACAATTAGGAATATATTATTTTAATGGAACATCATTCTCTACTGCATCTGCTATATATACAAATGCAACATTAACCACTCTTGCGCCTGATGGTTTTTATTCTAATGCAGGTATTGTTAGACAGCAATTAAATGGAATTTTGTTAAACGCACAATCATGTGATTCATGTGCAGTGGCTTGTGGGGATGGAGTTACTGCTTCTGTTAATAATCAAAACGGATGGTTTCAAGCTCAAGTTGATTTAGCTAACTCTACGGGTGCAGTTATATTAAGATGTTTTTTAGGAGGAAGTATTCCTGATGGAGTATTGGTAACTTATAATACTGGTTTTCATAATAGACTAACTGCAAAAGACAATCATAATGGAGTAGTTTTAGTTGACGGAACAGGAGCAACTGTTGATTATGCAGGTCAGAATAATCAAGGTACACAGCTACCTACGTATGTTGGTAATCAAAATGCAGGGTTAGTTGGTAGCTACACCACAACTCCTTCAGGAGCATGTAGTCAAGGTGATAAACCTCAAGATTATTCATTTACAAGTGGAGCTTATGTAGCACAAGGTACTTTTCAAAGTGTTACTGTAACAAATAATCAGGTTGGATTTGCTACTGATGCGTCCACAATTCCTTCTCCAGTATTTACTTTAGTCTTTCCTAAAACAGGAGCTACTCCAACTTTAGCAGGTATATTATTTGCCGCACCCCTGTGTGGAACAGCTTTTAGGTGGGAAGTAGATTGTCCTACAGCATTACCATCATTTACAGCGTCAGGAGCTACTAATGGCATACCTAATTGTGGAGCAGACTCTCAAACTTTATTTTTCGCAAGAAATGCTACAGGGCCTACACTTCCTTTTACGGTAGATACTAATACAACTCCTAATGTTGGAAACTTTGTATTTACTACAAGCAATGGTTCAACCTATTTAAACGACACAGCAACAATTCAATACTACTCATTACAAGCTTCAAGTTCTTATATTGGAGTTAGAAGAGGAGTAGTGGTTTCTTCTGGAAACTGTATAACACCATAAAAAAAAATTATGCCTATACCATCACAAAATGATCAATTTACATTAACATACAGCGGAGGTTCTGAAGGTTGGCCATCATTTTATACATTCTTTCCTGAGTATATAAAAGGGATGAATGGATTTTTATACACATTTCAAAACGGAAATTTATTCAGACACAATACTTCTCCATTACGTAATAACTATTATGGTATTCAAGGTAGCTCACAAATAACCAGTGTGTTTAATCCAGAACCATCAATGACTATTAAATTATTTAAAACACTTTCTTTTGAAAGTAACGCGGCTTGGAATTGCACATCTTTACTTACAGATTTAAGTCAGGGAAATATAGCTGAAATAAACTTTGAACAAAAAGAAGGAGAATGGTTTGCCTATGTAAGACATAACACAGGTGTTACAAATTTCGCTTTAAGATATACTAATGGTTTAGGAACTATAGCGACAGTAGCTGGAAGTGCTAATGCGTTAGTTTGTTCTTTTAATAATAATATAGGAAACCTTATTACTAATGGTGCAAATGCTTTTACTTTAGTAGATGGGCAAACTCCTGTTCTTGCAGGACAAGTTACAGCAGTAACTAAATTAGGAAGTAGTGGAACTGTAACTTTAGATACCACAATAGCAGGAGCAACAGCTCCTGTTGCAAATAACTTTTTATTATTTGCTAATAACACTATAGCTGAGAGTTATGGCATGCGTGGCTACTATATGGAATTTACTTTAACTAATGATGATACTACCGAAGTAGAGCTGTTTGCTGTTGGAAGTAACATGATGAAAAGTTTTCCATAGAAATTTAGTATCTTTGCTTTAAATGAAATTAAATGTAAAGCCTTTACAATTTTCTGACTATGATAATATATTATGTCAGTGGTGGAAAGACTGGAGGTGGACACCACCTCATAGAGACTTTTTGCCAGAAAATGGTGTAGGAGGATATATTGTATATGAAAAAGATACTCCTATATGTGCGGGTTTTATGTATGAAACAAATTCTAAATCTGTTTGGTGTGATTGGATCATATCTAATATACACTACAAAGACAGACAAAAAAGGAAAGAAGCAATTGAATTATTAATAGAACATATAACTAAAATTGCTAAAACAAAAGGATATAAGTATTCGTATGCATTAATAAAAAACAAACCTTTAATTAATACTTATAAAAAAATAGGTTATGTAGAAGGTGCAAGTTATACGAGTGAAATGATTAAAGTATTATAATATGGCAGTAACAACAGCAGCAGTAGTAGGTATCGGATCAGGTTTAGCAAGTGCAGGCATGTCTTTCAGTCAAGCCGCATCAGCATCAAGAGCCTCATCAAACGCAATAAAGGAACAAAAAAAGCTTCAAGCTGACGCAAGAGCAAAAGCAGAAAAAAACTATTTTGAAGGTCTTAACGTGCCATTAGATGCTTATGGTGAACAATTTAGACAAAACACAGCTAATCAACAACAAACCATTCAAGCTTTACAAGAAGGTGATCAAAGAAACTTACAAGGTGGAGTTGGTGCTTTAACCGCAGCAGGAGCAGCGGCTAACGAACAGACCCGTATTGGTTTAGGAGAAGCTATGTATGATAATAGAAAAATGAAAGCTGAAGCTAAAGATAACATAAACCAAGATTTAAAATTGATGGACATTGGTCAAGCGGCAGATCAAGCTGCAATGGCAAGAGATGCTGATCAACAAAGAGTTGCTGCAATTAGTAGTGGTATATCAGGTATTCAAACTGCTGCAAGTAGCTTAGCATCTGTCACAGATTTATATGGTAAAAATGGCGGTCAAAAAAGAGCCGAAACATTATCTGATGGGTTAGATATGGACGCTATAGAAGTAGCGGCAGGTGGAGCGTTATCAAAAGCTCAGGTACAAAATATGCTAAGAAAACAAAATTTTTCAGGAAAACAAACAAGAGGGTTTTTAAAAGACAACCAAACTTTTGACTACAGCCTATTTAAAGGTATGTATGTACCACCTAAGTCAACCAATTAATATGGCAGAAAGAGAAAACAACGACAAAGCAACAGCTGCGAATCAGTATTCCGTATATGTAAATAGAGACACTCAAGCTACGCAAGTAAACTGGGGTCAAATAGCCAAAGATTTAACTACAGGCGCAAATGCTATTCGTGATGGTAGAGAGGCTAAAAAGCAAGCTATTACAGACGCAACTACTAAAGCGTTAAATGATTTAGCTCAAATTGCTGATGTTGATAATCAATCATTAGGTAAACTTTTAATTAATGGTTCAGATTATTCAAAAAAAACTTTAATGGCTAATATGGAATTGCTTCGTAATGGTGGTCTTGATCCTAAAGATTATCAATTAATTATGCAAAGTCAATTAGATGGATATAAAAATTTAAGCCTATACGCTGAAGGAGCTGATGCTAAGTATCAAGAAGCTATGAAAAGATTAGAGCTGGGTGAATCTGGAGAAGCTATTGCTTCAGATATGGAAATGACATGGAATGAAGGGACGTTTGGTTTTGGTGATTTAAGAAATAAAAGATTAATTACTAATCCAGTAAACGGAGAACTGGTTTTAGTTACAATGGAAGATGATGGAACTGGAAATTTAGTTATGCCAGACCCAGAAACAAATCCAGAAGCTTATCAAAACACAGCTTACTTAAATGTAGCTACTGATTTTAAATTAGATCGTAGAAATACAAATGCATTGGCTGATGGTATTACTGAAAATTTAGCAGATGTAATTTTATCTTCATCACAAGAATACAATCTTTATAGTGGTGGTGGTCAAGTAACTTCTATTCAAGATTTTAGAAATTTATTTGATGCAGAAACCCCTGATGGAAAAGGGTATATGGACTTAACGAATGATGATGGTAGTGAAATGACTTATGATGAATTTATGAGTGATCAAATTGACTCTATAACAGGTGACAAAACTGATTTAAGTTCAATGAATGCTGTGCAGGTTTTAACAGGTGCAGGATATAAAATGGTACAGTCTGAAGCTGAAGCAAGAAAAAAAGGTATACGAAAGTATGTTATATATAAAAATGTAAATGGTAGACCAGAAGTTGCGCTTACACCACAACAAATGCAGGAGGCTCGAAACATATCTAAACGTGCTATTGAAAGTCGTATTGATTTGAAAATAAAACAAACTCAAGAAATGGCTGGTAGAGAAGCAAGACCACCATCACCAACTGAGAATGCAAATACTGAAAGAAACAGAAAAACATCTGCTTATATTAGAGATATAAATAAAGTTTTAACTAATCCTGATATTGCTTCTTCTGAAGCCACAATGAGAACATTAGTTACTAATATTAATGAACAAAGAGGTGGAGTTGCGGCAGGTGGTAGACCAAGAATAAATGACATTGATATTAATGATGATGCAATTATTATTACATATGAATCAGGAGAGCCAACTGTAATAAAACGAAG
>MDSY01048979.1_pt1 | contig 23825 bp, 20 predicted proteins | sample 811131 | NCBI WGS metagenome assembly MDSY01 (sample SAMN05326643, study PRJNA326480) | marine metagenome | isolation source: seawater | place: Atlantic Ocean: South West | collected 2010 | reverse complement strand
TAGTTTGAGCACATTTTAATAGTGTTTCAATACGATCACATTACACCTAAATTACACTTAAATTACACCTAAATTAGACTGGGGAAATAGCTAATGAGACATTGGATTAACAGTGCCATAGGCGCTATAAATGCAGATTATCAGCGCTCGGCTGATACCCATTTAATAAAACTCACCTTGCCAAACTTTGAGGGCATAGAAGTATACCTTAAAGATGAGAGTACTCACCCAACGGGTAGCTTAAAACACAGGCTTGCGCGTTCTTTGTTTTTATATGCCTTATGTAATGGCAAAATTAATGTTAACACTACCGTAGTAGAGGCCTCTTCTGGTAGTACCGCTGTTTCAGAAGCCTATTTTGCTAAACTCATCGGTGTACCATTTATTGCGGTGATGCCTAAATCTACCTCCACACAAAAAATAACTCAGATAGAGCGCTTCGGTGGCCAGTGCCACTTTGTTGATTGTGCTACTCAGATGCATGATGTAGCAGTGTCGTTAGCTCAAAAATCTAACGGTTATTTTATGGATCAGTTTATGCATGCCGAACGGGCTACAGACTGGCGCGGTAATAACAATATTGCTGAGAGTATTTTTAAACAGATGTCTAATGAACCTCACCCGATCCCACACACCATGGTGATGAGTGCCGGCACAGGCGGCACTTCGGCCACCCTTGGGCGTTATATACGCTACTTGGGTTATGACACTCAATTGGTAGTGGTGGATCCTGAAAATTCCGCTTTTTACCCAAGTTATATGGCCCAAGATCCAAGTATTGTTACTGGCATTAGTAGCCGTATTGAAGGTATTGGACGACCGCAGGTAGAAGCCTCATTTATGCCTGATGTGATTGATGAGATGATCCAAGTGCCAGATTTAGCGAGTGTTGCGGCAATGCTTTGGCTAGAACAACAAACTGGCCGTAAAGCTGGGCCTTCAACAGGTACCAACTTATGGGGTGCCATGCAAGTGGCGCAAAAAATGAAAACGCAAGGCATTACGGGCTCTATCGTTACCTTACTGTGTGACGGTGGTGATCGATATTTAGAGACCTACCATAATGCCAGTTGGGTAGCGCAGAAGCTGGGCGACTTAGCTCCTTTTCAGGAGCAGATTCACCAGACCTTTTAACCCCAAGACTTTCTAATACCCAGACCTTTTAATACAAGGTGAGCTATTAGCTTACTTTGCTAGTGGACTAACTCTCAATGTTAATCCAGCGTAGGCTCCATATGTTCTAAATCAAACGGTGTTGCTTGATAAACACAATAATTGAGCCAGTTGCTAAAAAACAAATAGCCATGGCTGCGCCAAGACGCTCTAGGGGTAGCGCTAGCGTCGTCATTAGGGAAATAGTTGATAGGTAGTATAGGGCTTAACCCTGCTGCGTGATCTCTGTGGTACTCATCTGCTAGAGTGTGGGAGCTGTATTCTGGGTGGCCAGTAATGTATACCTGGCGCCGATCTTTACTGGCCATCAAGTAAACCCCAGAGGCATCAGATTGAGCCAAAATAATGAGGTCGGTATTGGCGTTGATATAATCAACTTGGAAGTCTGCAGTACGCGATTGAGGTGCTAAAAACTGGTCGTCAAAACCTCGGGTGAGCACATCATGACCAGGGTTCACTGTTTGTTGGTAAACCCCAGATAACTTTTGCGCTCGGGTTTGTTTGGGTAAATCGTACAACGACTTTAAGCCTGCCTGGGCGGCCCAACACAAAAACAAGGTGGAGGTCACGTGAGTGCGAGACCACTGAATAATTTCGTCTACCTGAGGCCAATAAATCACATCCTCAAAGGCTACCAAGCCCAGTGGGGCGCCAGTAATGATTAGGCCGTCATAATTGTGACCTTTAATTTGATCAAAACTTCGGTAGAAGCTATTAAGATGCTCTGAAGGTGTATTTTTGCTAGATCGGTTGTCTACCCGCAATAACTCTATGTCTACCTGCAACGAAGAATTAGACAATAATCGCATGATTTGATTTTCTGTCTCAATTTTTTTTGGCATTAAATTGAGAATGATTACCTTCAGTGGCCTTATGTCTTGGTTAAGGGCCCGTGTTTCTGTCATTACAAACACATTTTCTTTTTGCAGCACACTGGTGGCAGGTAAAGCATCTGGAATACGGATAGGCATGGGCAACTCTGCAAATAAGTAGGTAAATAATAATAAGAATAAGTGTAGCAGAATAGCTGTATTTGCTGAAGAGGCTATAAAAATGATCGGCCAATGAAAAATTACATAAAATGCAGTGAAAAGCTCGGTCTATACCAGTTAATGCAGAAATTAAAGTTTGAACTTCACTATAACTAGCGGATATACTCGGTCCTTCGCTGCGGCCTATTGGCTGTGAGACGATAGGCAGTAGTTGGGCTATTAATAAATTAGCTAGCTACTAACCGAAGCGGTTCAACCCAAAACTATTGTGGGGCGCCGTAGCCATTATCATAAATATAAAATTCCTAGAGGAATAGACTAATGCAAAACATATTTAAAAAGACACTTCTAGCTGCCGCTGCTGCATCCCTGATTGCAGGTGCTGCTCATGCAGACATTAAAGTTGGTGTAATTCTTGGCTTTACTGGCCCTATCGAATCGTTAACGCCAACTATGGCTGATAGCGCAGAACTGGCCTTTACTGAAGCGTCTAACTCTGGTTTGTTACTAGGTGGCGAAAGCATCACTTCAGTACGTGCAGACTCTACTTGTGTAGACTCTTCAGCGGCAACTGCTGCGGCAGAACGTTTGGTAAACTCTGACAACGTAGTTGCTATCATGGGCGCTGATTGTTCTGGTGTAACTGGTGCTATTGCTAAGAACGTAGGTGCTCCAAACGGCATTGCTATGATCTCACCATCTGCAACGTCTCCTGGCCTTTCTAACATCGAAGACAACGGCGTATTCTTCCGTACAGCGCCTTCTGACGCACGCCAAGGTGTTGTATTGGCAGACGTTGTAATGACTCGTGGCATTGACACTGTCGCTGTAACTTACACCAACAACGACTATGGTAAGGGATTGGCTGATGCCTTCGCTACGTCTTACCGTGCTGCTGGTGGTACTATTACTATCGAAGCTGCTCACGAAGATGGCAAGGCAGATTACTCTGCTGAAGTGGGCGCACTGTCTGCTTCTGGTGCATCTGAGTTAGTTGTATTAGGTTACGTTGACCAAGGCGGCCGTGGCATTATTCAGGCTTCTTTAGATTCTGGTGCATTTGACCGTTTCATCTTAGCTGACGGCATGATCGGTGACTCTCTATTAGATGTAGATGGTGGCATCGAAGGTACCTTTGGTACTTTGCCTGGTTCTGAGTCTGCTGGTGCAGCAATGTTTAACGATGTTGCCGCTGCAGCTGGCCTAGACGGCACTGCTCCTTACGCTGCTCAGTCATACGATGCTGGTGCACTATTAGCGCTTGCTATGCAATCTGCTGGTTCTGCTGACCGCGCTGGTATTTTAGCTCACATTAGCAATGTTGCTAATGCTCCTGGCGAAATCATCCTTCCTGGCGAACTTGCTAAAGGTCTACAGATTTTAGCAGACGGTGGCCAAGTCAACTACGAAGGTGCTACCAACGTAGAATTTGATGCAAACGGTGATCCTGCTGGCTCTTACAAAGAGCAAGAAGTAAAAAATGGTGCATTTACTACCATTAAGGTTCACTAAGCAGTAGCTTAAACCTTAAATAATAAAAACCCAATTTAGAGTGATTTAAGTTGGGTTTTTTTGTTTATTTAGTTGTTTGAAAAACTTAACAGTATTAACCTTGACAGGATCTTGACAAAAGCATCTAATCGTCAATTGAAACAAGTGTTTTAATTTAAAATAAAAAGAGGCAAGTATGAAACGTACACTCATAAGTTTTGCAGTTTTGGGTACTATTTTAGGGGCTATGTCAGCCCAAGCTGGTGGTTTTGATCGCACAGGACAAGATACTTCAATCATCCTAAAAGATGGAAGCTTATTAGAAGTGACTTCTGTATCGGTAAACCCCAGTGTAAACGGCACATATAGTGGTGGTAATGCTACTGGCGAAGTAGCGCCTGATTATAGCTTCACTACCATAGCCTTCCGTACAGAAATTAATGACGAAATATCTATAGCTGTGATTCAAGATAGCCCTTTTGGTGCCGGTGTTAGCTGGACCAGTGGTGCCACTTATGCTTCATATAACGGAGTTAAAGCTGAAGTAGAATCTGCAGCAACTACTCTTTTGGCTAGTTATGATTTAGATAATGTCACTATTTATGGCGGTTTGAAAAATCAATCGATGAGTGCATCTAATACAAACCCACTGATGATGGCATATGGTGGCGCTTACAATATCACATCGACTGCAGACTCAAGTTTGGGCTATGTTTTTGGTGCTGCGTTTGAGAAACCAGAAATAGCCATGCGTGTGGCGTTGACTTACCATTCTAAGGTTAGCCATGACATAGCGATTTCTGAGTCGGTAACCAGTAGTTTAGGTGTCACCACTACAACCCCAGGAGTACTGCCTACAAAAACACCTGAATCTTTCAATCTAGATTTTCAAACAGGCGTCGCTGAAAATACATTATTGTTTGGTACTATTAGGCAAGTTAAGTGGACTCAACTTGAACTTACACCACCTGTATATAAAGCAAACCATCCAACTGGTGAGAGTTTAAAGAAGTTTACAAGTGACACGACCTCATACTCACTAGGATTAGGGCGTAAGTTTTCTGACCAATGGTCTGGTGCTGTAACATACGGTACTGAATCTGCGGAAGGAGTAGGCGGTTCTGCACTTGGACCAACAGATGGTTATAGCAAAATGGGTGTTGGTGTAACCTACACAGGTGAGAAAGCGTCTGTAACACTAGGGGTCCAAAAGGTGAACTTGGGTGACACTGAGATTACTGGTTCAAATGCTGCAACTACGGCTTCAATGGGTGGCAATACGATGTTAGTAACCGCAGTTAAAGTTGGCTACAAGTTCTAATTTTAACCTTTAGTCTGTAAACTGCAAAGCCCGATTAAAGCAATTTAGTCGGGCTTTTTAACACCTGAAATTTATATATGTTAACTGACTCTCCACAGCCACTATCTATCATTTATCAAGACACTGATCTTGTCGCCATCAACAAACCCAGTGGTTTGTTAGTACACCGTAGCCCTATTGATAAACGTGAAACTCGTTTTGCAGTGCAGGAGTTGCGTAATCAGCTTGGCCAACATGTGTATCCCTTGCATCGCTTAGACAAACCCACCTCTGGTGTACTGGTATTTGCGCTCTCAAGTGAGGCTGCTAGTTTCTATAGTGAACAATTTCGTGAGCACCAAATTCATAAAACTTACTTAGCGTTAGTGAGAGGCTATGGGCCAGAGTTGATGACTATTGATCATGCGCTAAGGGACGAAGCCGATGAGTATGCAGGCATTAGTTCAGGTGGTGATGCCAAAGACGCTTTAACCCATGTGAAGTGTTTGCAAAAATTTGAAATTCTGCTGGCTGTAGATCGTTATGCCACTACTCGCTTATCCTTAATGCAGTGTGAGCCTGTATCAGGGCGAAATCATCAAATTAGGCGCCATTTAAAGCATATAGGGCATCCTATTGTAGGCGATACGCGCCATGGCAAGGGTATATTGAACCGTGCCTGTGAAGGCTATTTTGGTGCAGGACGCTTATGGTTGGCATGCACACAAATGGTGCTTACTAAAAGAGATGGCAGTAAGTTTGCAATCACTGCGCCGTTGGCAGCAGATTTTGAACAGCTGTTAACGCAGTTTGGTAGCTAATGGTGAGAGTTTGGTGAGAGTTTGGTGAGAGTTTGGTGAGACTTTTGTGAGGGTTTGGTAGTGCATTATAAAAGGTTGGCAGCTTCAAAAAAACTGCCAACCTATGGCCTTAACATAAACCTGCATAAGCCCAAATAAAAGCCTACACAGTATGCAGGCGTGTCTCTTCTGGGATAATGCCTTTGGGCATAAAGCGCATGGTCAGCAATAAGGTTAAGCCCATAATAAACAAACGTAAATGCGGTGCACTTTTGAGTAAGTGTTCACGTAAGCCACTGGCTTGATCCATACCTGCAGTGACAAGATCCATAAATGCGATCGATAAAGGTTCTGCTTCTATCCACATAAACCATATAAAGAAGCCACCAAATACTGCACCTAAGTTATTACCACTGCCACCAACAATCACCATTAACCACACTAAAAAAGTAAAGCGCAATGGCTGGTAAGATGAAGGTGTAAACTGGCCGTCTAGCGTTACCAGCATGGCCCCCGCAATTCCTACCACAGCACTTCCTAATACAAATACTTGAAGGTGTTGCCGTACCACGTTTTTACCCATGGCATTAGCGGCTTCTTCATTGTCACGTATGGCACGCATCATGCGTCCCCAAGGGGAATTTAAGGCTTTCATACTTAATAACAATATAACAACTAATACCACTGTAAATAGCCCAGTGTAGCAAAGCTTTACAAAAACACTAGAGCTCTGAATTACCAGTTGATTTAGGGCGTCAGTACGTTCGGTGTCTATTAGTGCGGCTAGGCGGCCACTAAATAAAGACTGCACCATGTCTATAAACCATGGCGTGGCTTGTAGATCAAGTTCAAAAGGTACAGGGCGATCTAAACCGGCCACGTTTTTAACACCACGGGCTAACCAATCTTCATTTTTCAAAACGGCAATGGTAATTTCAGAAATACCTAAGGTGGCAATCGCCAGGTAATCAGAGCGTAAACCCAGGGTGATTTTACCCACCACCCAAGCCACGCCAGCTGCCATGATGCCGCCCAACACCCATGAAAAGATAATAGGCATGCCCATACCACCAAGAAACCCAGTGCTGGCAGGATTAACACTTTCAATGGCATATACAGCAGGCCTATAAAAGTGATTAATCACAAAATATGCGCCAATGTACAGTGTGGCTAAGGTAAGTCTACGTTGCCAGTTGGCAGCCATGTTGCGATATACCAGTATAGATAACACTATGGTAATGACCACTAGCAAGAAGCTTACGGCCATGCCTTGGCCACCTACAGACCATGCTTCTAGCACAGGTGCTTCAGACACTAAAACAGCGGCTAGGCCGCCCAATGCAGTAAAGCCCATGACCCCTAGGTTAAGCAGCCCAGCGTAACCCCATTGAATGTTGACACCTAAAGACATCACAGCAGAAATAAGGCACAAGTTTAAAATGGCTAATGCAAAAGGCCAAGATTGCCCCATACCCACAGCAACCAATAATAAAGCCATCACTGCGAAAGCCAAAGGTGCCCGATTTTTTTGATTTAATAGTGCTTTCATTAGATAGATTGCCCTTTAAAGATGCCTGTTGGTCTAATTAGTAATACCACCACTAGGATAATAAATGACACAGCAAACTTATAATCAGTGGATAAGAACTGCATCAAACCTGAGGGCTCTAAAGACTCTGGCAATAGGTAAATGAAGAACTTTTTATAGGCGTAGGTCACTATCACTTCTGAAAAAGCAATAACAAAACCACCCACTACTGCGCCAATAGGGCTACCAATACCGCCAACAATTGCGGCAGCAAACATGGGCAACAGCAGCATAAAATAGGTAAAAGGTTTGAAACTTTTATCTAAGCCATACAGGGTTCCAGCAGTAGTAGCTAAAGCAGCAACCAGAATCCAAGTGATCAGTACCACACGATCTGGGTTGATGCCTGATAGCAAGGCGAGGTCTTTGTTATCAGAAAATGCACGCATGGCTTTTCCTGTGCGGGTTTTTTGCAAAAAATAGAATAAAGCAGCCACACAAATAAGCGCCACTGTTAAGGTAAGTACTTGGGTGGATTTAAGTGCTAAACCTTCTGATAAGCCAGTGAATTCTTTAAACTCACGGGGCCGAAAAATAAACTTAGTGCCGTCCCTAAAACGCTGATCACTTGGGCCAATGATTAGCCGCACGATGGCGTTGGTCATAAACATAACACCGGTAGACACGATGACAAAAATAACTGGGGCGCTGTTTTTAGTGCGGTAAAACTTATACACAGTTTTGTCAAACACTAAGGTTAAGGCGATGGCCCCGACAATACCAAAGGGCAGGGCTAGGAGTGCGGTGGGCAGTGGGCCAAAACTTATGCCCATAGACTGGAAGCCCCAAGTGACTAAAATAACCGTCATAGTGCCAAAGGCCATGGTGTCGCCGTGGGCAAAGTTAGAAAAGCGAAGAATGCCATAAACTAAAGTAATACCCAGTGCTCCAAGAGCTAATTGAGCACCATAAGACGCTGCTGGTACTAATACAAAATTAGAGAACAGGACGATGGCATTTAAAATATCAATAAATTCTGGCATAGCTTAGCCCCCCAAAAAGGTGCGACGCACCACAGGATCAGCCAGTAGTTCATCACCACTGCCTGTGTGTTTGTTAGTGCCTGTTGCTAAAACATAACCTTTGTCGGCAATGTTTAAAGCTTGAGCGGCGTTTTGTTCCACCATTAACACGGCGATACCTTGTTGCTTCACCTCTAAAATGCGGTCAAACAGTTCATCCATAACGATAGGTGATACGCCAGCGGTAGGTTCATCTAACATTAGTACGCTAGGTTGGGTCATCATAGCCCGGCCTACAGCCACTTGTTGGCGCTGACCACCAGAGAGTTCCCCGGCCTTTTGACGGCGCTTTTCTTTGAGAATAGGGAATAGGTCGTAAATTTGTTCCATGGTTTGGGTGAAATCATCAGTGCGAAGAAAAGCACCCATTTCAAGGTTCTCTTCTACAGTCATACCGCCAAACACATTATGGGTTTGCGGTACAAAAGCAATACCTTCACCAACACGGTCTTGGGGAGACATGTGGGTAATGTCTTTGCCACCTAAAATTACGCTGCCTTCACGGAGATTAAGCATGCCTAATAAGGCTTTCATCGCGGTAGATTTACCAGCCCCGTTGGGGCCTACAATAACGGCGATTTCACCCTTGTCTACAGATAAAGAGCAGCCATTAAGAATATCTGTGCCGCCATAGCCGCCTCGCAACTGATTTGCAACTAGATAGCTCATGCGCTTGCCCTCGGTTTGTTTTTTAGGCCTGTACCCAAGTACGCTTCTATCACAGCCTCATTGGCAATCACTTCTTTAGCTGTGCCTTGGGCAAGCACCGATCCTTCAGCCATAACAATTACTGGATCACACAAACGGCCTATGAAATCCATATCGTGTTCGATCATACAAAAGGTATACCCTTTTTCTTGGTTCAAACGCACGATGGCTTCACCCACTTCTCTTAGTAGTGAGCGGTTTACCCCAGCACCTACTTCGTCTAACAAAACTACCTTTGCATCCACCATCATAGTGCGGCCAAGTTCTAGCAGCTTTTTTTGGCCGCCAGACAGGTTGCCAGCTAATTCTTGAGCAACATGGCCTAAGTTAAGGAAGTCGATTACTTCCATCGCCTTGTCACGTACTTTGGCTTCTTGTTCGCGCACTAAAGACGGGCGGAACCAAGCATCCATTAGTTTTTCACCAGCTTGTTGCGAAGGCACCATCATGAGGTTTTCTAGCACTGTTAAAGTGCCAAATTCATGGGCAATTTGGAACGTGCGGAGTAAACCTTTATGGAATAATTCATAAGGGGGGATGCCAGTTATGTCTTCACCGTCTAGGTAAATGTGGCCAGATGTAGGCGCTAGGTTGCCCGCAATCATGTTAAATAATGTGGTTTTACCAGCCCCATTGGGGCCAATGAGTCCGGTGATAGACCCTTTTACTATTTCGATGGAGGCGTTGTTAACGGCATGTACGCCACCAAAACGTTTGCTTACTGATTCGACTTTGATCATGGGCGATCCTGTGGTCTAACGGATGTTTTTTTCTAGTTATATATGAAGAGGCACTAGGCCGCATAAATGTAACAAAACCGGCACAAAGCTCGGCTCTAGTTGCACATAATTATACGGATTAACGATAGACAGGAAAAGATGAGACTGCTTTAAAAACAGATCAATGACAAAAAAACTATACTTAGAGTCGCTCAAGCACTAGTTTGGCAGGGGTTACACATGATATGAGCTGTTTTTTGACTATGATAGCCATAATTTTATTCAAGTGTTGCTGGCCAAAGTTAAAACTGTCGTTTTATTTTTTAAACAGACCAATGCTGTGGCGTATTTACTGGGCAGGTGCATGACAAAGCGAGCCTGAGGCAAATGTGCGTGTAAGGCACTATTAAGGACTATTAAGGACCCAAGTGGTTTGTTATAGAGGTTTGGGATCGTGCGTTAGTTTAGTCCACAGTGTTGGGGGCTTTCAGAACCCTGCAAAAAGAGGCAGCAAGCTGAGTTAGAGCTTATTAAATTGAAGTTTTTTGTGGGTCAATCGTACTATTACCAGTTGTTTAGTGCCTACATGTTGGTGATAATAGTAATGATATTTTGTTAACTGAAGAAAATTATGCATACCGAGCAACCTCGCAATCCACTCCATGGCGTTAAATTAGAACAAATTATTACCGACCTTGTGGATACCTTTGGTTGGGAGGTCTTAGCAGAGCAGGTGAATTTGAACTGTTTTAAGGCTAACCCTAGCGTCAAATCCAGTCTTAAGTTTTTGCGCAAAACACCCTGGGCTCGGGATAAAGTAGAATCTTTGTACGTTTATGCCATCGTGCGTGGTAAACGACTTAGGTCTCAAGATGAATACCAAGCAAAAGCTCGCCCTTCACCCAAAGTATCACCATCATCAAAACCTGCAGTAATTAATAGTGATATTTGGAAAACCCAAAACTAATTGTTATTAGCCTTGATTGGCCAGAGTTGCGCCAGTTTTAATACAGTTATCTAGTAACCGGTTGATGTCGCTTACTTGAGTATCGCTATTGGCAAGTATAAGGCGGATACCTGTTTTACCTTGGTATTTAGCATAGTCTACAAAAGCACCACCTTGGGTTTGCATCGCTTTGCACAGGGCAATATTCAACTCTCGAAGTTGTACTTCGTTCAAGTCTGCAGATGGGCGATACTGAAATAACACATTAAGGTATGGTGCAGGACCAATCATGTGTAACTGGGGTGAATTTTCAATAGCCTCAACGCAACCATCTTTTAGTATTTGCAATTGATCCACCTTGTCTTCAAAACCAGTGTTTCCAATTGCTTTCCAACTTAACCATACCTTTAAAGCATCTGCTCGTCGGCCACACTGAATAGACTTTTGGCCTAAGTTATGGGCTGCGTTTTCATCGTTATGGAACAAATAATCACCCCCACCACCACCACATGTTTGTTCTAACATGCCTTGGTGACGGGTTAAAATGACGGCTGCCGTAATAGGCACATTCATCAGCTTGTGGGCATCCCATGAAAAAGAATCTGCCAATTCACAGCCTTTTAATAAGTGTTTATGCTGTTGTGAAAACAACACAGGGGCACCCCAAGCACCGTCAATATGTAGCCAAAGGTTATATTGGTCGGCAATTACTCTGCACTGTGGCACCGGATCAAAAGCACCCAGTACAGTTGTACCTGCAGTAAGCCCTATATAAAAAGGCTTGTGGCCCTTTTCTATGCTTTGCTCTATCGCTTCGATGAGGGCAGAAGGGCACATTCTTCCATCACTGTCTGATGCAACAGCAATCAAGTTATCCACACCTATACCCAAGACATTTGCCGCCTTTTGACCCGAGTAATGTGCTTGATCCGAAACAAAGGCAATCAGCTTTTGGTGACCAAAACCGTTAGTTTTGATGTCTGGGCAAGCATGATGACGAGCCATCATCATGCCAATGAGATTAGCTTGGCTGCCACCAGAAACCATAACACCATCACCAGTTTGAGAAGCGCTGGTAAAACCCACCAAACGATTCCATTGGTTTATTAGCTCGTGTTCCATCAGCGTGGCTACTGGGCTCATTTGATAGGTATGCATATTAGCGTTGCTAAGGCTGGTAACCCAGTCCCCTAATAAGGCTGGATCATTGCGGCCAGAATAGAGTAATTAAAAAAAATCAACTTGAGCACTATCGGGTTGATACGTTAAATAATGCTCAGCAGCCTGTTTTAAAGCTGTTAGTTCTGCACCTTCATCGTGAAGGCTGAAATCTACTATTTGGTTAAGGTCTTTAGCACTAATAGGCTTACTTACTGGGCCGTCTTGATGAAAGTGCTGTGCTGCTAGTTGCTGAAATATGTCGAGGTATTGTTGCACTGTGTGTCCTTTATAAAGGCTAATATCATTGTAGGGTTAGGGTGTTTGTGTTACTTTTCGCATTCATACAAGCACCCAAATTTAGGCTTCATTTAATGTCTTCATCAATTACTTCAACAGATAGCACACAACTACCTAGCTTTGAAAAATATGGCAAAGTGTCTGTTTGGTGTTCCACCATTAGCTATGACACTATTCCAGATAGTTATTTTGAAGAAGATGAAAATGGCTTAGAAGCGTGGGCTCGAAATTTTTCTATCACCCAATACGACCATGAAAACATGGAAACTAATGGTGTTGCAAGTGGCACTGCGTTAGTTAAAAGCATAATTGAAGATTGTTCTTATTCTAGTGCTTATGGTGAAGGGATTATTCACAAAATTAGCAAAATGGGCCATGAACAAGTGAGTTGGATTATTTTGTTATTTGATTTTGAATACCGCAACAAACTCACCAAAATCCATGAAGATGAATACGTGCAGTACGTGGGTTCTTTTTTATATGACATGGACTCTATTAGCCTGGCGGAACGTGATGATATAGAAGCCGCCCGTGAAGAAAAACTCCGTTTAGAGGCGCTGCTTTTACTAGAGACTGATGCAACTGATGTGGAAATAGAAACAGCAGCCCAATCTGAGACAGCACCAGCGCCAGTATTTAAACCAGCGCCTAAAGATTCAGCTCCTAAAGAGTCGGCGCCTACAGTTAAAAAAGTAGAGCCCAAAGGTTACAACCCCTGGTTAAAATAACCTAAGTGTCGTTTTTATAGGCTTGATTGGTGTTTTTTGTGAGCCAATAAATATAAGAATTCTAGCAGCAATGTTGCACCTGCTAAGGCTGTAATTTCAGCATGATCATATGCTGGATTTACCTCAACTAAGTCAAAACCAATAATGTTCACATCTTTTAAACCACGAATTATTTTCAAGGCTTTATCTGTGGTTAACCCGCCGACTACCGGCGTACCAGTACCTGGTGCATACGCTGGGTCTAAACAGTCGATTTCAAAAGTTAAATAAACGGGTAAATTACCCACTCGTTTTATAATAGACGCAACGATGTCATCGGCGCTCATGTCATTAGCCTGTGCGGCGTCAATCACTTCAAATTCATGGTCTTCAGGTCTGTATTCTGTGCGGATACCCACCTGTATGGAATGGTCTGAAGCTATTAAACCTTGCCTAGGTGCATGGTAAAACATACTTCCATGGTCAATTTCAGTATCGTTAGGATAGGTGTCGGTATGAGCGTCAAAATGAACTAATGCCATTTTACCGTAATGTTTTGCATGGGCACGAAGCAACGGTAAGGTCACATAATGGTCACCACTAATACTTAACATCCGAGCCCCAGACGCAAGGATGTGTTGCGCATGTTGCTCTATTTCACTATTTAGGTCGTCAGTGTTACCTGGAATAAAATCTAAATCACCATAGTCTGCCACTTTAAGGTATTTAAAGGCATCAAAGCGCCAAGGCCAGCGCCTACCTTCCCAACCCACGTTACTGCTTGCCTGCCTCACTGCATTGGGTCCAGAACGTGTACCTGCACGGCCTGTAGTCGCTAAGTCGAATGGTAAGCCCACAACAGCAGCATCAAACCCTTGGGTCATATCACGCGTAAGAGGACGCGCCAAAAAGCTAAACTGGTTGGCGTACATAGAAATGTGAGTTGGATCGCCGATAAGTTTGTTCTTGGCCATGTAAAAAGTCGCTATTTAGCTGTGTTCAGAATAATGCACAATATGGCTAATCTAGACGTTTAATGCAAGTTTTCGATTACTAAATAGCCAAACTTTACCTATGCCAACTATGCCCGTAAAACACATGCTGGTTGAACTTGTACCAAGATAAAGCCCATCAGCTATAAGACCTAGTAAAAACCGGTGAGTACATTTTTGCCAATTACTTGCCCGCTTTCCTGTTCTTTATGAGCTTCAAACAGTGTATGGGCACTGACTTTCCCAATGTTTTTAGTCACAGTAGACATTAATGTGCCATCATCAAAGAGTTCTGACGCACGGTTCAATAGCTTATGTTGTTCCTCCATGTCATCAGTTTTGAACATAGCACGGGTAAACATAAACTCCCAACTAAAACTGATTGCTTTAGTTTTACCTGCCTTGATGTCCAGTGTTTGTGGGTCATCAATAAAGGCAATATGACCACGTGGTTTGATTAGCTCTATGATTTGATCAAAATGGCCATCAGTACCTATAAGGGCTGCTACATATTTAGGTTCAATATTAAGAGCTTTTACCTGAGCTGCAATTGGTTCATTGTGATTAATTACATAGTCAGCCCCCATTTTCTTTACCCAGGCAACTGTCTTTTGACGAGAAGCTGTTGCGATCACTGTTAGCTGAGTGAGCTGTTTAGCAAGTTGGATGAGAATGGACCCGACACCCCCAGCACCGCCGATCACTAAAAGGGTATCACCTTCGCCTTCACCTTCTTTGGCTCCAAGGGAGTCAAACAGGAGTTCCCACGCAGTAATGGTAGTAAGAGGCATACCCGCAGCTTCAGGAAAACCTAACGAAGTGGGTTTTTTACCAACAATACGTTCATCAACTGCATGAAGTTCAGCATTGGTGCCAGCGCGAGTAACATCACCAGCATAAAAAACTTCATCACCAATTTTGAATCTACTGACAGCACTACCAATTTGCATAACAATACCAGCAGCATCATAGCCAAGAACTTTAGGCTGGTCTTTTGGCTCAGCTCGGCCGCGAACTTTGGTGTCTACTGGATTAAGTGAAATACCATGGACTGCAACCAATAAGTCGTGTGCCTCGATAATCGGTGTTGCTGTGTCAAATTCAATAAAATTAGCCCCCTCAATGGGGCCCATTTGTGTATATCCAATTGCTTTCATAATAGTATTTATCTTATTTGGTTCAGAGAATGAAAACACACAAGCCTTAGGGATATGCAAATTTACCAAAGGCTTGTGCAATCTCAGCGTCAATTAATTCATCAGTGGGTTAGTATTTTACAACAAATAATCTGATCAAATATTATTAGCTATTTGGTCACAGGATACTTTGGCATCACCAAAGAGCATTTTGGTATTCTCCATAAAGAATAAAGGATTTTGGACTCCAGCATAACCAGAGGCCATGCCGCGCTTAAATACCACCACGTTTTTGGCGTGCCACACTTCTAGTACTGGCATTCCTGCAATGGGGCTGCCTGGTTTTTTTGCCGCTGGGTTAACTGTGTCATTGGCTCCTATTACTAGCACTACATCGGTGTTAGCTAAGTCATCATTGATTTCATCCATTTCTAAAACAATGTCATAAGGCACTTTAGCTTCAGCTAACAAAACGTTCATATGGCCTGGCAAACGTCCGGCAACAGGGTGAATACCAAAGCGCACATTAACCCCTTTAGCCCTGAGCTTTTGGGTGATGTCTTGTACTTGGTACTGTGCTTGTGCAACTGCCATACCATAGCCTGGAGTAATCACTACAGATCTAGCAGTGGTCAGCATGTTAGCTACTTCTTCAGCCGTAGTGGGTTGCACTTCACCTTCTTTTTCATCATCGCTGGCAACTGGATCATTACCAAAGCCACCGGCAATCACTGAAATAAAGGAGCGATTCATCGCTCGACACATTATATAGCTAAGTATGGCACCGGAAGAACCTACCAAGGCACCAGTAACAATCAACAGGTCGTTGCCTAGTAAGAAACCAGCTGCTGCTGCAGCCCAACCTGAGTAAGAGTTGAGCATAGACACCACAACAGGCATGTCGGCACCACCAATAGAGGCCACTAAATGCCAGCCAAATATGAGTGCAATTAAAGCCATAATCATTAGGTGGGTATCGTTGCCACCTTGATTAACAAACTGAACTAACATCACCGCACTGACTAACAAAGCCAATAAGTTTAGCTTGTGTCGGTGAGGCAAGTTAAGGGCTTTAGAGGACATGATGCCACGCAATTTACCATAAGCTACAAGAGAACCGGTAAAAGTGACTGCACCAATAAAGACACCCAAAAATACTTCAACCAAGTGAATATTTTGCATCACTGGTGTGAGTACTTGAGAATGGTCTAGGTAGCTGTTAACCCCAACAAATACTGCAGCTAAACCCACGAAGCTGTGGAGTATTGCAATCAGTTCTGGCATTTGCGTCATGGCCACTCGGTTGGCCATATAAATACCAATGGCAGCGCCTATTAACATTGCCATGATAATATAGCTGAGCCCTGAAGTGAGGCCCATAACCTTGGGACTTAATAATGTTGCAACTAGGGCAGTACCCATGCCAATAATGCCAAACCAAATGCCACGTTTAGCAGACTCTTGTTGGGATAAGCCACCAAGTGCCATAATAAATAATACAGCGGCGATAATGTAAGCTGTGATAACCATACTTGCTTGCATTGGTCGTCTCCTATTTTTGAAACATTTTTAACATGCGTTTGGTGACATAAAAGCCGCCAGCAATGTTAATGGATGCGATGAGCACAGAGATCAACGCAAGAATTGAAACGAGATTAAGCTCATCGCCTACCTGCACTATAGCCCCCACTACAATAATGCCAGACACTGCATTAGTGATGGCCATCAAAGGGGTGTGAAGGGCATGCTTAACGTTCCAAACCACGTAATAACCAATAATGCAGGCCAGTACAAACACTGTAAAGTGGCCTAAAAAAGCAGCTGGTGCATTGAGGGCAATCCAGCCTACTAAAGCTACGCCAGCTGCGCCTAAGCCATACTTTACTGCCACTGAAACTTCTTGTTTAGCAGGTTCAATATGCGCGCTATTTTCCACTTTCTTAGGTGGCGCTGCAGCTACCTGGATAGGCGGGGCAGGCCATGTGACTGCGCCATCTTTGGTGATGGTAACGCCACGCATGATAGGGTCTTCAAAGTCGACTAGTAATTGACCATCTTTGTTGGGACAAAGTAGTTTTAGTAAATTAACCAAGTTAGTGCCATACAACTGTGATGCCTGACTAGGCAGGCGAGCAGGCATGTCGGTGTAGCCGATCACATTAACACCATTGTCGGTAGTAATCACTTTACCAGGTTGAGTGAGGTCGCAGTTACCGCCGCCACTGGCAGCTAAGTCTACGATAACACTGCCCGGAGTCATGCTAGCTACCATGGCTTCAGTAATTAGCTTGGGTGATGGTTTGCCAGGAATCATAGCGGTGGTGATAATGATGTCCACTTCTTTAGCTTGTTCGGCAAATAGGGCCATTTCTGCTTCAATAAAGGCTTTACTCATGACCTTGGCATAACCATCACCTGAGCCACTTTCTTCTTCTATTTCTACTTCTAGAAACTCGGCTCCCATGGAGTTTATTTGTTCTTTTACCTCTGGCCTAGTGTCAAAGGCCCGCACTATGGCACCTAAACTACCCGCTGCACCCAATGCGGCTAGCCCTGCCACGCCTGCACCAATAATAAGTACTTTAGCGGGTGGCACTTTACCCGCTGCGGTGATTTGGCCGGTAAAGGAACGTCCAAAATGATATGCCGCTTCAACGATTGCACGGTAACCACCAATGTTAGCCATGGAGCTTAGGGCGTCCATTGACTGAGAGCGAGATATGCGCGGCACTGACTCCATTGACATGGCGGTGATATGGCGTTGTGCAAGCTGTTGGAGTTGGTCTTCGTTTTGGGCAGGAGCCATAAAGCTAATCAAATGACTGCCTTCCTTGAGCAGGTCTAACTCATGGCACTTTTGATTAGTGTGCTCAAGTAAAGGGTTGACTTTGAGCACTAGGTCACTTTGATATACTGCTTTGGTGTCGGTATTAACGGACGCTCCAGCAGCTTCATAAGAGGCATCATCAAAGTTAGCAGCAAGCCCTGCGCTAGACTCAATACACACATCAAAACCGAGTGAAATTAATTGTGCAACTGTTTTTGGGGTGGCAGCGACTCGAGTTTCGCCGACCATGGGTTCCTTGGGTATACCGATGAGCATGGGATTACCTGTAGATGTGGCAGGAAGAACAACCTACCAGAGTGATTAGCCTGTTTCTAGTGCATTCTAGAAACAGCCATGAAACATAAGTTTTAGCAATAATACTAATAAAGCGCAATGACAATGACCACATAAACCACGAATACTGAACATACATTGGTAAATACTGTGGGCCTATGGGGCAACAATATGTTGTCAGCCTTTATGCAATAATAAACTATCGCCAAAAAATAGATTTTCGGTTTAACTAAACCTGGGCCGAATTAACCTAGCGCTGCACCAAAGCAGGTTTGCATCCATAAACCAATAGGTGGTTTTATGAGGTGCAAAACACCCTGTGTTTTAGGCCATATAACCTTGTCAGTGCAGCGACAAGCATGTATCTTTATCGATTAAACAACAATAGCAGCAAGACTGTGTTTTTTTACATGAATATTCTGTCGACCTACGCATTACCATTTGAAACATCCAGTCGCTTTAAAGCAGGATCTATTGGCGAAAAAAACCAACAAAAAGTGCTTGAAGCAGCGGTAGCAATTTTTTCACGCAAAGGTTTTTCAGGTGCTCGTATTGATGAAATTGCAAAAGAAGCTGGCATGTCAAAAACCAACATGCTTTATTACTTCAAAACCAAGAAAGAACTGTATCAAATTGCCATAGTGAGGGTTTTAAGGCTATGGACGAGCACCCTTGATGAGGTGCATGTTGATGATCAACCGGTGGAAATCATTACCGAATATATTGCAAAAAAAATACAGTTGTCGCAACAGTATCCAGAAGCTTCCCGCTTAATTGCTATGGAAATCATAGCTGGTGCCCCAGTTATTGGAGACTACCTGCAAACTGAACTGCATGATTGGGTTGAGCAAAAAGGCCGCATTTTTTTGCAATGGCAAAAAGAAGGGCTAATGGCCCCGATAGATCCAGCACATGTGTTTTTCATGATTTGGACTATTACACAGACCTATGCCGACTTTGAATCACAGATTAGTGCAGTGACTAAACCTAATGACTATGACAATGAAATTTTTCCCCTGGCAACGCGCTATGCTGTTGAAGTGCTCATACGCGGATTAGACCTCAAACCCCGCTTGTAATAATCACTTAGGTGGCAAGGTTAGTTAACAAATAACTTTCACCACCGCAGGTGCTTACAACAAAGCTTTTGCTGGGTCTACTAGGGTAGGGCGGCCCGGCAATTCAAGCCTAGTATGGCTGGCTGGAGTTTGAGCAATTAACTTGGCGTGACGAAATACCATCAAACGTGTGGCTTTTAATCGTATCGCTTCAATGGGGTCTGTGGCTTGCAGTAACACCATGTCAGCTTGAGCGCCTTCAACAACGCCATAACCTTGTAAACCCATAATGGCTGCAGAATTATAAGTGATTGCATCAAAACACCATGTCATATCAGCTCGGCTTGAGATTTGACCAACGTGTAATCCCATACTTGCTACGTCTAGCATGTCTGCCCGGCCCATTGAATACCAAGGATCCATCATGCAGTCAGACCCAAAACCAACATTTACACCAGCTGCCTTAAGTTCTGGCACACGGGTTTGACCACGGCGCTTGGGATAGCTGTCATGGCGGCCTTGCAACATGATGTTGATGAGTGGATTAGGGATGGCGTGTAATTTGGCTTCTGCTAACAGTGGCAGTAGCTTTGAAACATAATAGTTGTCCATGGAATGCATGGAGGTAAGGTGAGAACCAGCTACTTGGCCTTGTAAGCCTAAACGTATGGTTTCACTAGCCAGGGTTTCTACATGACGACTATGTGGGTCGTCTGATTCATCGCAGTGCATATCTACCTGCAGTCCACGTTTGGCAGCCAACTCGCACAAAATTTTAATGGATGATGTGCCATCTTGCATGGTGCGTTCAAAATGTGGAATACCGCCAATCACATCAACACCCATATCCAGTGCCCTAATCAAATTGGTATGGGCATTAGTATCACGTAACAAACCATCTTGTGGAAAAGCCACTAACTGCAAGTCTAAATAAGGAGCAACTAAACGCCGTACTTCAAGCATAGCAGTGACACTTTTTAATTGGTCATCACACACATCAACGTGACTGCGAATGGCGCCAATACCCATGGCAACTGCTAGGTCACAGTAATGGATAGCACGCTTAATAATATCATCCACACTTTGTTTTGGTTTCAGCTCTCCCCATAAGGCAATCCCTTCAAGCAAGGTGCCAGAAACATTCATTCGCGGCTGCCCTAATGACAAGGTGGAGTCCATATGAAAGTGAGGGTCAACAAAGGGTGGGCTTAGTAGCTGACCTTGCGCGTCTATTACTAGGGTAGCGGGTTGGTCAATATTAGGCTTAACTGCAACTATTATTCCGTTGGAACATGCGACATCCATATTACGCCGGCCATCTTGTAAGCTAGCATTTTTAATTAAAAGGTCAAAATTCATCAGCGTTGTCCTTTGAACCAAGGGGTTAACAGAGCGCGGGGGTATTCCGCTCGGCGAGCTACAATTACCAAGGCGAAAATTGAAAGTATGTAAGGTGCCATTAAGAACACTTGAGAAGGTAAAAAAGCACCTACTTCTGTTTGTAAGCGTACCTGAAATGCATCAAAAGCTCCAAACAATAAAGCCCCCAGCAAGGCTTTTCCTGGCCGCCAACTAGCAAAAATAACAAGGGCTATGCAGACCCAGCCACGGCCATTAACCATACCAAAGAAAAAGGCGTCAAAGGCTGACATAGTGAGAAAGGCTCCACCTAAGGCCATGCACGCAGAACCAGCTACAATGGCGCCAATACGCAGGCCATAGACGGACAACCCTTGGGCGTCTGCTGCGTCTGGGTTGTCTCCTACAGCACGCAAAGCTTGGCCTAAAGGGGTGCGGTTATACACCCACCATACTAAAGCGACCAAAAAAAGTGCCAACCAAGTCATTGCTGTTTGTTGAAATAACACCGGTCCTAAAAAAGGAAGGTCTGACAATATTGGAATATCAAGGGGTTGGAATGGCTCAATGCGTGGGGGAGAGCTCACTTGGGGCAATGCAGTGCGATACGTAAAGTAACTCACAGAGGTTGCGAACATAGTGATGCCCAATCCCGACACGTGTTGTGAAAGCCCTAACGGTACTGTCAGAATGGCGTGTATAAAGCCAAAAAAAGCACCTGTTAAAGCGGCAAAAAATAACCCAGTCCACAAGTCGGCGCCCAGCCAAACAGCCATCCACCCAGCCATAGCTCCAGCTGCAAAAATGCCTTCTATACCTAGGTTCAAAACGCCAGACTTTTCGCAAATCAGGGCACCTAAAACACCAAAAATAAGTGGTGTAGCAATGCGTAATGCAGCAGCCCAGAAATTTTCACTGAGCAAAATCTCTAATATTTCCATTACGCCACTCCAGTGTCGTTAGTGGGTAGGGTGTTATTTGAAGGAGTTATCTTGATCGTAAAACGAGCCATAAAACCACCGACTAAAACACAGATTAACGCCATGGCCACGACCAAGTCTGCTAGGTAGCTAGACACGCCCATAGCACGGCTCATTGAATCTGCTCCCACAAATACAGAAGCAATAAATAGTGCGGCAACTATCACTCCCAAGGGTGACAAACCAGCAAGCATAGCTACAACAATACCGGTGTAGCCATATCCAGGGGATAAGTCTGTAGTTAGGTAACCCCTTAATCCTGCTACTTCGCTAACGCCAGCCAGCCCTGCTATTGCTCCAGAAATAAGTGCAGCGCTCATCAAAGTACGTTTGACGCCAATACCGGCGTGCAAAGCAGCTGCAGCATTTTCACCAACAGCCCTAAGCTTTAGGCCCCATACAGTTTTGGATAGAATAATATGGGCTATTACTGCGGCCACAAGGGCTATGACCAAACCATAGTGAAGGCGCATACGCGGTAGTATCTGGGGCAACAAAGCATTGTCTACCACTGGGCTTGATTGCGGCCACCCCATGCCCATAGGGTCTTTAAGTGGGCCTTCCAACATCATTTGGATAAATATTAAGATGATAAAGTTGAGTAACAAGGTGGTCACCACTTCATCTGCTCCAAAGCGTGTTTTTAAGTAGGCGGGGCCTGCCATACCAAGAGCTCCAGCTAATGCTCCGGCAATTAAAATCATTGGAATTAATAGTATAGGGGGGCCACTGATCCAACCTGTACTAACAGCCACAGCTGCCATGGCACCTAAGTACAATTGACCCTCAGCACCAATGTTCCAAAGTTTGGCACGAAAGGCTAAGGTGGCAGCTAAACCCGTGAATATTAGCGGTGTGGCACGGGTTAGCATTTCTGTAAAGGCAAACATTGAACCAAAGATGCCTTTAGCCATTTGTTGATAAGCCTCACCAATATTAGCTCCAGCAAAGGTTAGTGGGATCGCTGCAAGTAACAATGCAAGCATTGCTGACAAAACAGGTATGCCAATCGTTAAGAGGCGCGAGGGTGCTTCACGAGGTTCGATACGAATCATGAAATTTCTCCAGCCATAATTAATCCTATTTGAGCTCGATCATGGCTAGGAGCGGTATGAAGCTCACCATCATGCATGATAATAATGCGGTCAGCCAAAGCCATTAACTCGTCCAAGTCTTCAGAAATTAATAGAATACCAGCACCGCGTTTACGTGCTTGTAACAGTCGCTTACCTACTTCGCTAACGGCGCCCATATCCAGACCACGGGTAGGCTGATTGGCTAAAATTACCTTTGGAGATGCTTCAAAAACCCTGGCTAGTATGAGTTTTTGAATATTTCCGCCAGATAATAGTCGTGTCTCAGATTCAATGCCTGGTCCTCGTATATCATACTTTTGGGTTAATTTTTGAGCATTGAGTTTGAGTTTTTTCTTACGCAAAAAACCGTTTTTTTGAATATCACTGCTGTCCAAGCGTTCAATGGCTAAATTCTCAGACACACTCATTGCGCCTATGACACCATCGTGATGTCGATCTTCAGGTATTCTGCCAACGCCAGCGTTGAGCAAGCTAGCGGGGGTATATGTGAGCACTGGTTCGCTATCAATTTCAAGACGACCTGAAGTTGGGCGTGTTAAACCGGATATTACCTTGGCTAGAGTAGACTGGCCATTGCCAGAGATACCTGCGATGCCAACAATTTCGCTTGCACATACGGTTAGATTAGCTCGTACAAGGCTGCTTCGAGCGCTAGTGCCTGGCGCACAAAGGTCAATTAATTGTAGTACTGGTGCTCCAACATCAAGCACTTCTTTGGGGGTTGATGGTGTATCAGCACCCACCATTAAGCGAGAAATTATTTTCTCATCTGCCTCTTTAGTCGCAATCTCTCCGACCTTCTTTCCATGCCTCAACACGGCAATGCGATGGGAAAATGCTAGCACTTCACGTAATTTGTGAGAGATAAATATGACTGACAAACCGTCTTTAGTCATTACCTCGATATTTGCAAAAAGAGTATCCGCTTCTTGCGGAGTTAACACTGCTGTGGGTTCATCCAATACTAATATGCGCGCATCACGATACAGTGCTTTGAGGATTTCTACTCGTTGGCGCTCACCGACTGAGAGCTGACCTACTATGGTATCAAGAGGGGCATTTAAACCTGTGCGCAGCATGATGCTGTTAATCTTTTCACGGGCTGCGCCCATGGAGCGACGCCACGCAAATAAACTTTCTGAGCCTAGTAAAATATTATCAATAGCAGATAAGTTTTC
>MDSY01071697.1_pt1 | contig 23845 bp, 22 predicted proteins | sample 811131 | NCBI WGS metagenome assembly MDSY01 (sample SAMN05326643, study PRJNA326480) | marine metagenome | isolation source: seawater | place: Atlantic Ocean: South West | collected 2010 | reverse complement strand
TCTTTGCTTGGGCAAGCACTGGATCTAGAGGTTCAGTATTATTAGTTTTAGTATTTTTCTTTTTACTATTTACCAAACCTTTTAAGAATTTAATAATTGCCTCTAAAAATGTGAATATTATTTTTTTACTAGCCATCACTACAATTTTTGTAAGCTCACCTATCATCTCAAGATCTATTGACTCTTATGGGTCTACTTATAATTATATAACAGAGGGTAGTGAGCATCATTGGAGACACTCTAACAGTATTGTTCCTAGGTTAAATCTTTGGAAAGGTTCTATCATTTTAATAAATGAGAATACAGTTAAAGGGATAGGTCTAACAAACTTTAATAATTCTTTGAATGAGCAGATTAAGTTAAAGAATATACAGCCAATCCGTCCTTTATCTGATGATCTAACCGATGGCCAAAATCATGCCCATAATCAATTTCTTGATATTTTTATTAAAACTGGTGTGTTTGGATTTTTAACATTAATTTTCTTCATGATTATTCATTTATATTATTTTTATCGTAGACACCATCAGTCTGAGAATAATGAGGATGCTAGCTTGTTATCGCTTTTTGGTATTGTATCTGTGGTTGGATATATCTGTTATATGTTCACTAATAGCGTGTTCTCCCATCAACTGTCAACCTTATTCATGACACTTTTATTTATTATTTTATCGGGTATGATAACTAATAAATTAGGAAAAAATTTAACATGAAAATTTCGATTATAGGTACAGGTTATGTTGGTCTAGTAACCGGGGCTTGTTTTGCAGAGATAGGACATGATGTTATATGTCTGGATAATAATAAGAAGAAAATAAATAATTTAAAAAAAGGCATTCTCCCTATTTATGAGAATAATCTTGAAAGAATTGTAACGTTTAATTTAAAAGAAAAAAGATTAAATTTTACAACATCTATAAAAGATTCAATGAATTTTTCTAATATAATTTTTATAGCAGTTGATACACCACAAAAGAAAAATGGAGAGGCTGATTTAACATCTATAAAAAATGTTTGCGTCGATATTGCAAAATATATTGAACCCGGGACAATTCTTGTCCAGAAATCAACAGTACCAGTGGGTACTTCTGAATATATAAAAAAAACTATTAATAAGAACTTATCTAAATCTAGAAAGTCTATACCTTTCTCTGTTGTGTCTAATCCTGAATTCTTAAAAGAAGGAACTGCTGTTGATGACTTTATGAAACCTGATCGAATAATTATTGGGTTAGATGATGATTCATTAAAAGACCTGTTTAAAAATATTTATTTACCGCTTGATAGGAAGTTTAATAAGATTCAATTTATGGATGTGAAATCTGCAGAATTGACCAAGTATGCATCTAATGCAATGTTAGCAACTAAAATAAGCTTTATTAATGAACTTGCAAATATAGCGGATTGCCTAGGTGTTGATATTGAAAATGTAAGAAAGGGAATGGGCGCTGATAAACGAATTGGATATGAGTTTTTATATCCAGGTTGTGGGTACGGAGGTTCATGTTTTCCAAAAGATATTAATGCGCTAATTTACTCAGCTGAAAAAAAATCATATAAACCTAATTTACTAAAAGCAGTAGAGAAGCTTAACAATGATCAGAAATCAGTCTTATCTCAAAAATTTTCCAAATATTTCAAAAATAAATTAACTGGTAAAACTGTTGCTGTATGGGGTCTTGCATTTAAACCAAATACAGATGATGTACGTTTTGCGGCAAGTATTGTTGTAATAAACTACCTTTTAAGTAAAGGCGTTACTGTTAAGGCCTATGATCCAATCGCCAGCCTCAAAGGCTTAATTAATAAAAAATATAAAAAATACTCGGAAGTTAAGTCAGCTCAGTCAGCTATAAATGGAGTAGATGCGCTGATTATTTGTACAGAGTGGAAGGAATTTTGGTCAATTAATCCAGGTCTGTTTACTAAGAAAATGTCCAAAGCTGTTATTTTTGATGGTAGAAACATCTATGATCCAAAGGTAATGAGAGATGCGAATATTGATTATTTTGCAATTGGACGAGGAATGAAACAAAAATAACTTGTAATTATGCCTCTCTAACGAATATACTGTGTTCAGGGGTCGAACGCACTATGTGGTTAATTGCAAGAACAAAGCCTAATCAGGAAAAAAGGGCACAAATTAATCTAGAAAATCAAAATTTCACTGTTTTTTTACCAAGTATTGAGCGAAAAAAATTTAAAAAGAATTTATGGGTATCTGCTAAGGAACTTCTGTTTCATGGCTATATATTCATTGAAATAGGCGATCATAACCAAAATATCTCTAAAATCAATAACACAATCGGCGTGTCTAAGTTACTTGTGGATTACTTAAGTCTTAAGGCGCAAGTTGTTCCAGAAAGCATCGTTTCTGAAATTAGAATGAGAATAAAAGTTAGCCCTAACGATGTAGATAACATCAAAACCAATGATAAACTTCAAATAACTAATGGCTCTCAGAATTCATTATCCGCTATATTTATAGAAAAATGTACACATAATCGCTCTAAAGTATTGATAAATATACTTAATAGTCAAAGAGAGGTAATTATACCTAATTCAGATCTCCAATTGTCCCTGTAATAATCTATTGGTTAAATTCCTATTATCTATTATACTGTTCATAGCCTGAACGCATAAATGCGTGCGGTAGCCTGTCTGGATAAAAATAATCAAACATAATATATATATAATTGCTGAAATTGGTGTAAACCATAATGGTTCTTTCATTAATGCAAAGAAAATGATCGTTGCGGCAAAAAAAGCTGGGGCAAGCGCAGTTAAATTCCAGAACTTTGTGCCGGAAGAAATGGCATTAAAATCAACAGAAAAAGCATTTTATCAGAAGAACACAACTGGCATAGAAGAATCTCATTATGAAATGCTTGAAAAATATACATTAAAAGATATTGAATATAAAAAATTAAAAGATTTTTCAAAAAAAAATAAAATAGATTTTATTTCAACGCCTTTTGATTTTAAAAGTTTAAGATTTCTTTTAAAAGAACTAAATCTAAAGAGGATTAAGGTGTCATCCACAGATGTTAATAATATTCCTCTATTAGTGAAAATAGGTGAATCAAATGTGGATGTAATAATATCTAGTGGTATGAGTACTATTGATGATGTCGACTTGGCTCTATCAGCCTTGTCATACGGCAATAAAAAGTATAAAAATTTTTTTGACATAAGCAAGCATAAATATTTTTATAAAAAAAATATAAACTACCTTAAAAATAAAGTCACGTTAATGCATTGCACGTCTGAGTACCCAGCTCCAGCAGAAGAATTAAATCTTAGAGTATTAGAAACATATAATAATAGGTATAAGATAAAATTAGGTTACTCTGATCATTCTTGTAATGAACTAACCCCTGTTATTGCAGCCTCTTTAGGTGTATCTGAGATAGAAGTGCATGTAACAATTGATAAAAATATGAAAGGCCCAGATCACCTAAGCTCTCTTGATTTTATTGAATTTAAAAAATATGTAAATAATATTAGAAAATGTGAAATGATGTTGGGAAATAATAAAAAAATTATTACTAAATCAGAAAAGAAAAATATTTCAGTTGCTCGGAAAAGCTTAGTGGTTAATAGCGATCTCAGGAAAGGTGAGAAGTTAACGGAAAAAAATCTTGTCTTAAAAAGGCCTGGGAATGGAATATCACCAGTACATTATTATAAATATCTTAACAAAAAAGTAAAAATAAATTTAAAGAAAAATACCCTTTTAAGAAAAGGGACGATTATAGATTAATATGAATATATCAGTGGTAATACCATATTATAATGAGTCATTAACTCTTGAGAGAACATTAAATGCTTTAGCTAATCAAACACTGTCGCCTTCTGAAATAATATTAGTTGATTCAGGTTCAAATGATAATTCACCTTCAGTTATTGAAGAGTTCATCAAAGAGAGACATGCTAAAAATATTATATTGCTAACATCTGGTGAAATGAGCCCTAGCTCATCAATAAATTTAGGAGTTGAAAAATCATCATCTGAGTTAGTAGCATATGTTGATTGTGGTTTAGATATACCTTTAAATTGGCTGGAGAGTAGTTTGAGTTTAATGGAAAAGAGTAATGCGGATATTATTTCTCCCCAGATATATACTGTGGGTAAAGAATTAATTGATAAGGCATTCATTTCTCATACATATGGATATGATTCTTATAGGCCTTGTTTGACGGGTTCATTGATCAAAAAAATTCTTATTGAGAAAGTAAATTATTTTTTACCCAACGCCAGAGCAAGTTATGATATTGATTTTATTAAAAAAATTAACATAATAAATGCTAAGCGTATTATTAGCAGCAAGATAGCATTACAATATTTTGGAACTAATTATTGCAGAAATTTTATATCTGGAATATTGAAAATTGCTGCATATTCTGAAAATGGATGGAGAGTAAAGGGTCATATAAAACCATATTTTTATATCACAGCATTATTTATTTTATTAGCAGGATTATATTTAGAGTATGGAATGACAATCTTGATATCTTATTTCTTCGTTAGAGGTTATTTTATTCCATTATCTAGATCTTCCCGCAATATTTGGAAAGAATTTAAACTATTACTTATGCTTCCTATTGCTGGCCTTGCAATAGACTTTTCTAGAATTATTGGATATTTATTTATCCACAAAATAGTTTCACTAAAATGGGAATAACTGGATTGAAATGAATATTAAAAGAAAAATTAAAAGACTCATGGGCTTAATTTATGATTATTATCTTGCGATTAGAATTTCATTCATGAGTAAGGAAGATAAGTTTTTATATATCTATAAAACAGAATACTGGAAGGGAGAAGGAAATGGCTCATTATCTGGCGGTGGCTCAAATGAAGTTTCAACAAATATATTTATAAGTGAGTTAAGAAATTTTATTATAGAGAGCAAGGTAACGTCATTGGTTGACATTCCATGTGGTGACTGGAAATGGATGTCAAAAGTTGATTTAAATAATATAAATTATATAGGATGTGATGTAGTTCCAGATCTTATCAAGTCTAATAATAAAATATTTAAAAAACCTAACATTAATTTTCTTGTGAAAGATTTAATAAAGGAGGATCTTCCGCAATCAGATCTAATTATCGTTAGAGACTTATTAGTTCATTTAGATGATAGTGATATAGTTGAATGTTTGTATAATATACAAAAAACAAACTATAAATATATTGGCATTACAAATTATCCAAATCTAGAAGAAAACAAAAAGAGACTGCTGGGTGATTATCTAAGGTTTGGTGATAAATGGAGAGCGATAAACTTAACAAAAGAGCCTTATAATTTACCAGAGCCTACATTCAATCTCTCTGACAACAATGACCTGGCCAGTATAGATAAAGGTAAATATATATCTATTTGGGAAAATAAAAATTTTAATTTATCGAATATAAACATTAATCCATGACCAGTAAAGATAATAAAGAAGAGTATAAATATGAAGACCTTGATCTTTTGAGGCACTTGCAAGAAAAGCAAGATGTTAGCCAAAGAGAATTGGCTCATAAAATGGGCGTTAGCTTGGGTAAAATGAATTACATACTTAATGCTCTAATTAAGAAAGGCATTATAAAAGTACAAAATTTTAGAAATAATAAGAATAAACTGGCATATACTTATTACTTGACCCCGATTGGTATTAATGAAAAAGCTATTTTAACTGTTAAATTTTTTAAAAGAAAATTAAATGAATATGATATAATTAAAAAAGAAATTGCAGAATTAGAAGAAGATATGAAAAAAATTAATATTTCTGAGATAAAAATACATGATGAATGAGCATTTAGAGCTTTCTAATATAACTAAAGGGTATCATGAGAATAAAACAAGACTAATCTCAATTGTATCAGCTATATTTTTAATTTTTACAATTTATGCTTTTTCAATTCCCAATACATATAAAGCTGAGATATATCTGGTTCCACCTCAGGACAAATATGTCCAACCATTAAATTATTTTGCTACACAGATCGCAAAAGATAGCCAGTTGATTCTTGAGCAAAAACTTATTTATTTTGGTTTTATGAAAAACGCACAATCCAGAAAATATCAAAGAAAGTATTTTTATGAGAATAAATTATATAACTATTTTCCTGGTGAAAACAAAGAGGAAGTTTTTAAAGAAAATTTCTATGATAACTTTAGGTTTAGGTTGGAATCAAAATTTGTTTCTAGAGATATCAGGCAGGAAGATTTTTTAAATGTTTCTTTTGTGCACACAGACCCTGAATTAGCTTCTAAATGGCTAAACGGTTTTATAAAAATGGTTGAGCGCGAAACTTCTAAAAATATAGTTGATGGGGTTAATGCATCGATTAATAATTATAGTCGAAAAATTCAATCCGCTATAGACAGTAAAAGAAAATTAGCTAAGAAGATAAAATTAGATAAAATTATCCAGCTCAGAGAGGCATTATTAATTGCGGAAAAACTAAATATAGTAGACCCGTCTGATGTAAATCTTACTAAGCAATCAATTTTTATGGATAATGACGGGGATACAGGGCCCACACAGTTGACAGAAATGCCTCTATATCTATTGGGGAGCAATGCATTGAAATCACAAATAAATAGTTTGGAAGCAAGAACTTCGGATGATCCATTTATACCAAACCTACGTTATTTGGAAGAAGAGTTAAACACAACATCTCTAGTAAAAGTATCATATACTGATGTTATGGTTGCAGAAATTGACCAGTTATCAATAGTTCCTAAAAAGAAATATGCTCCGAGAAGATCATTAATACTTGTTTTGGGTTTATTTTTTGGTGTTTTACTAGCATTTCTGAACCTTTTACTTATTATCTCTAGAAAACAGCAAAATCAATAACATAATATAAATATATTATACATATCCGCTATAAATGACTAATATCCTCGATATATTTGATAGGAAAGATAAGTTAAAGCTATTTTTTTTACTTCTATTATTCATTGTTTCTGGAATAATTGAAGTTCTAGGCATAGCTTCTGTGGCACCTTTTATAGCATTGCTAACTAAGCCTGAATATCTAATCAATAATGAACTATATATGAGCATAATCAATGCATATCAATTAACTAATTTAGATGCAACAGTTCTCATGGGATCTCTTGTTATTGTATTATTTGCCACAAGTAATATTGTTACGGCATATACGTTGTGGAAGACAGTCTCGTTTACAGCTTTACAGCAACATAAAATATCAATGGTATTGATGACAAAATACTTATATCAGCCTTACGAGTTTTATACAAAAAATTCTTCATCATATATTAGTAAAAATATTTTACATGAAACTGGGGTTGTATGTGACTTAGTTATTCTCCCATCTCTTCAGTTTATATCAAAATGTGCTGTAGTATTATCTGTTTCTATATTTTTATTATATATAAATTATCAGATATTTATCGGAACTATATTAGTTTTAGCGATTATATATATACTAATTTACTCTAAGGTTAAAGAAGTACTTTTAAACTATGGTGAAAGCAAAGTTTTAATGAACAAAGATAAATATAAGTATGTAAATGATGCATTTACAGATATCAAAAATATTAAATTTTACTCGGCGGAACAGTCCTACTTAAGTTTATTTAGCAATCCAACTAAGCAGTTTGCAGAATTAACCGCAAAGAGTACCTTACTTTCAGTATTACCTAGGTATATTCTTGAGGTAATAGCTTTTGGAGGAATCTTTACTGTTTTAATTTATTTCTTATCTCAAGATTATAATTTAATTGCTCAATCTCCAGTGATAGGGGTTTTCATTATTGCAGCATACAGGGCATTACCTTTATTGCAGCAAATTTATCAAAATTTTGCAATTTATAAGTTTAATTCTCCAGTTGTTGAGATTGTTAAAAATATTTATAGTTTACCAATTAAAAAAAATATTGATGTGGCCGAAGTTAGTTTCTTAAATAATATTCTTCTAGAAGATATTTCATTTTCATATGATGATAAAAAAGTTCTTTCTAATATAAATTTAGAAATTAAAAAATCTAATATTATTGCGATAGTAGGAGAAAGCGGATTAGGGAAAACTACATTGATTGATATTATTTTAGGATTTCATCTAAAATTTAATGGAAAAATATCTATTGATGGAATCTTATTAAATAATGAAAATCTCATTAGCTTGAGAAAGAAAATTGGTTATGTTTCCCAAGATATGTCCTTAACTAATATGTCGCTAGAAAATAATGTTGCTTTTGGTATCAAGAATTCAGATATTGATTATGATATGTTGGCTCAAATTTTAACAGTTGTTGACCTAGATGATTTTGTTGCTTCGTTAGAGCATAAATATGAATCTGTTCTAGCTGAAAGAGGAATGAATATAAGCGGAGGACAGAAGCAAAGAATTTTATTAGCACGCGCACTATATAGAAAACCTGAAATCTTGATATTAGATGAAACAACTAGCTCATTTAATGAAGAACTTGAAAACAAAATTATTGAGAATATAAAGGAATATTTGCCTAATATCACAGTAATTTTAATTACACATAGATTATCATCTTTAAAATACTGTAATAATGTTTTTAGGTTATCGAGAAACAAAATATCTGAAATTATTAATAACTAATGGACAAAAATAGATGGCTATATTAAAAAATAAAAAAATACTAGTAACAGGCGCTGATGGGTTTATAGGATCACATTTAGTTAATAAGCTTGTGAGTCTTAACTATGATGTGAGAGCTATGACAATGTATAACTCTTTTAATAGCTGGGGCTGGCTTGATACTTTTGATAAAAAATTACTCAAAAAAATAGAAGTAGTTTCTGGAGATATTAGAGATAAAAAATTTGTCACAGATTCATGCAAAGGGACTGATATTATTTTTCACTTAGCATCGTTGATTGCAATACCATATTCTTATAAATCACCATACTCATATGTTTCTACGAATATGGAGGGGACACTAAATATCCTGGAAGCTGCTCTTAATTTTGAAATAGAAAATGTAGTACACACATCAACTAGCGAGGTATATGGAGAATCTAACACAATTGCAATTTCTGAAGAATCAAGGTCAATAGCCAGATCACCATACTCTGCAACTAAAATTGGAGCGGATCAACTTGCTTATTCTTACTATAGTACATTTGGATTACCTGTATCGACTATAAGACCTTTTAATACATATGGTCCAAGGCAATCATCAAGAGCAATCATACCTACTATAATCACTCAATTATTATCAGGTAACCATACTATCAAGTTAGGATCTCTTAACCCGACAAGGGATTTTTGTTTTGTAGAAGATACTGTATCAGGGTTTCTATCAGTTGCTTCTACTGAAAAAAGTATTGGTGAGGTTATTAACATTGGTTCAGGATATGAAATATCTATCAAAGACTTAGTTTCAATGATTGGGGATATTATGGATGTTAAAATAACTATAAAATCAGATAAAAATAGAATTAGACCAAAAGATGGTGAGGTTGATAGATTAAGAGCTAATATAAATAAGGCAAAGACAATATTAAAATGGGAGCCGGATTACAAGGGTAAAATTGGTCTGAAAAATGGATTAGAAAAAACAATAGAATGGTTTAAAGATGATGAAAATAACAAACAATATAAGACTAATATATATAACGTATGATACAAGAAATTAACCGCTTAGCTGATAATATTAAATCATTACTTGAACCATTTGGTAAAAAGCATAATGTCCATGAGCCATATTTTGATAAGAACTCTATAGGTAATATAAAAAAATGCATAGAATCATCATATGTTTCGACATCAGGTCAATATGTTACCGATTTTAAGAAAAAATTATCCCTAATAATAGGATCCCCTAGAGTAGTACTTACAAGTTCCGGGACTGCTTCATTACACTTAGCCTTAAATGTTATTGGCATTGAAGGCAAGGAAGTATTGCTGCCATCAATGACATTTGTTGCAACTACAAATTCTATTAAATATAATCTTGGCATCCCTCATTTTATTGATGTAGAAAAGGAAAATGTAAATATTGATCCAGTAAAACTTGAAAAATATTTAAAATTAATTTCTGTTATAAAAAATAATCGTTGTTACAATAAGAGTACCAAAAAAGAAATTAAATGCTTAATACTTGTTCATGCATTTGGCCATCCAGCAGATATTGATAAGATACAAAAATTATGTAAAATGTATTGTCTAGAAATAGTCGAAGATGCTGCAGGAGCACTAGGTTCAAGGCTTAGAAACAAACATGTTGGGACGTTTGGAAGATTTGGAATTATTAGCTTTAATGGCAACAAGATAATTACAACAGGAATGGGTGGAGCTATTATTTGCAAAAATAATTCAGATTATAAGAAAATTATGCATCTTTCGTCTACAGCAAGAATACAGCATCCATGGAAAATTGAACATAATCAGATTGGTTATAATTATAGGATGGCAAATTTAAATGCATCATTAGGAGTATCACAGCTCAAGTCATTAAATAAATTTATTAAAAATAAAAAAAAACTTCATCTCATGTATTTAAAATTATCTAAAGATAATGATTTATTTGATATTTTAGAAAATTCCAATGGAAATTCTAACTATTGGCTTAATAATTTAATTTTAAAACCACAATATAAAAAATTTAAAGTAAAACTGATAAAGAGATTGCATAAGAATAATATATTTGTACGTGAGCTTTGGACTCCTCAGCATATATTGCCAATGTACAAAAAATGTGAATATTCAAATTTAGATAATACTATTGATTTATGGCAAAGAACTATTAGTTTACCGAGCAGCTTTTATAATGGGTTATAAAAATAAAATCTGCATTATCTCATCAAGTAGAGCAGATTATAATCATCTTTATCCACTAATGTTGGAAATTAAAAAATCGAAAGAACTTGATTTGCAAATCATTGTTACAGGCATGCATCTAATTAGAAAGCATGGCATGACCTATAAAGAGATTGAGAATGATAAATTCTTTATAGATCGCAAAGTTCCTTCTAAACAAAAAACTGCTTCTGCTAATTCATTAGTAGAGGGAATGGCAACAGAATTAAAGGGGATGGCGGTTGCGTTTAGTAAGCTTAAGCCAGACCTGGTTATAATTTTAGGTGACCGCTATGACATTTTCCCTGCAGCAATTGCTACCCATATTTTGCAAATTCCGCTTGCTCATATACATGGAGGAGAAGTTACCTCGGGAGTAATTGATGATGGGATAAGGCATTCAATCAGTAAACTTGCAAATTTACATTTTGTGGCAACGAATGAATTTAAGAATAGATTAATATCAATGGGTGAGGAAAATAAATCTATTGTTAATATTGGCTCATTGGCAGTTCAAGGGAATAAGAGCATTAAAAAATATAGCAAAATTGATATTCTAAAAAGATTTAATATAATCAACTACAATCAATATTTTGTTATTACAGTTCACCCTGAAACTATAAATTCTAATAACAAAAAACTTATAAAAAATATTTTATTAGCACTAGAGTCTTTTAAGGATTATTATTTTATTTTTACAGGCACTAATTCTGATACTGATTCCTCCATTATAAGTAAAAATATTAATGAATTTATTAAGAAAAATAAAAAACAAGCAGCATTAATTGAATCATCAGGAAGAGAACTATACGTTAATATGATGAAGCATAGCGCATTAATAATCGGAAATTCTTCTTCTGGAATAATAGAATCTCCATCATTGCATACCTCGTCAATTAATATTGGTAACAGGCAGGCAGGCCGACCTTTATCTAAGCCTGTTTTTTCTTCATCATATGAGTTGCCTGATATTATTGCTAAGATTAATCAAGGCTTAAAGTTTGATTTTAATAAAACTAAATTTAAACCAAAATATCAAGGTAATGGGTCGATAGATAAGATAATAAAGAGATTACTAAAAATTAATAAGAATAAATTACTTAATAAAAAATTTTTTGATAAATAAATACATGTCATCTAACATTAGAATTATTTCAAGACTAGATATTAAAGGTGAAAATTTAATAAAAGGAGTTCATCTTGAAGGTCTCAAAGTTGTTGGTGATCCAAATAAATATGCTCAAAAATATTACAAGGATGGAGTAGATGAGATTATTTATATGGATTCTGTAGCAAGCTTATATGGTAGAAACAATCTCTTGGATATTGTCAGGAAAACAGTAAAACATGTATATATACCAATTACTGTTGGCGGAGGGATAAGATCAACTGACGATGTAGAACTTCTTTTGAGAAATGGTGCTGAAAAAGTGGCCATAGGCACAGCTGCAACTATTAATCCTAATTTAATCACAGATGTATCAAAAAAATTCGGATCGCAGTGTATGGTTTTATCAATCGAGGCAAAGTTAATAGATGATAGTTGGATAGTATTTGTTGAAAATGGCAGAAAAAATACTGGGATGGACGTATTAGAGTGGTCTATGAGAGGAGAGAAGCTTTATGCGGGTGAAATACTCCTAACATCAATAGATAAGGAAGGCACTAACAATGGATTTGATTATGATCTTATTAAGGCGGTTTCTAGTAATGTTTCAATACCAGTTATTGCTAGTGGTGGAATGGGTGCTAAAGATCATTTTCTTAAAGTTGTTCAAGAGAGTTCCGCTGATGCCGTTGCAATGGCAGATGTCTTGCATTTTAATAAGTTAAGTATTTCTGATATACGAAATAGTGCAGAAGAAAATAATTTAAATGTCAGGTCATATGATAAATAAAAAAATAGGCATCATAGATTATGGAACTAGCAATATCTTTAATTTAGTTAATGCATTTGAATATTTAAATGTAAATGTAAAAATTATTGATGAACCACAGGATATGAGTGAAATAACTCATTTAGTGCTACCTGGAGTGGGTGCATTTGAAAATGGAATGAATTCTCTTAAGAATAAAAACTTAGTTGATTTAATTCTTGATCATGCAGAAAAAGATTTGCCTTTTTTAGGAATATGTCTTGGAATGCAAATGATGTTAAGTGAAAGTTATGAATTTGGAAATCATTCAGGTTTAAATGTAATCAATGGGAAAATTAGAAAGATTCCAAACATTAATAATGATGGAGTAATGCATAAGATTCCACACATTGGCTGGAATGAAATTAATATATCTTCAAATAATCATTTAAAAAAAAGTATTGTTAATAATGCCGCAGATAACCAAGCAATGTATTTTGTCCATTCATATATGGCGCACACTGATGAAAAAAATATTTTAGCCACATGTAACTATAATAATATAATCATCCCTTCGATTATAAGTAGTAGTAATATTTTTGGTTGCCAGTTTCACCCTGAAAAAAGTGGTGAAAAAGGATTATCTATACTAATGAATTTTATTAATCTATAATAATTTTAAGAGTCTTTTATGAAAATTAATAATAGATGGAAACTTGTTGAAAAATCTAAGGAGCTATACTTGCCTACAGTACCTCAGCATCACCTTATAAATAATGATACAAAGTTATGCTTAATGGGAAGTTGTTTTGCAGATGAAATAGGCTGGGTTTTGAAAGAAAACAATATTAATATTGGTGAAGTAGATTATGTTGAAGAGTTAAGGCATGTATTATATCCATGGGGAACATTTTTTAACCCTCTTAATCTTTTGCATATTTTAGAGCACACATTAGAAATAAAAAGAATTAACTTTGATGAGCAAGCATTTATTAAAGTACCTAAAAACATACTTGGAAATCATTTTGAGACAAAAGACTCTGATTTAGAAGAAAATGACTATGATCTCTGGTGTTTATATTTAAAGGCAAGACTAAAATCTTCAAACTTAGATGAATCAGTTTTAGAAATTAATAAAAAATTAAAAAAATTTAAAAATAGTATCCTGAATGCCGATGTTATTGTAATAACATTAGGCTTAATTGAGGCATGGATTGATAATGAGTCAAAAAAATCATGGCACTCATTCCATGGCAATGCAATCAAGAAAACATCAATTGGAAATAGGGCAAGTTTTGACTTATTATCATATGATAAAGTCACGGCAGCAATTCAAGATATTGTTTCGATATTTCATTCAATTGACAAGGAAAAGAAAATTATTTTTACTGTGTCTCCAATCCCATTAAATTTTACATTTACTAATAAAGATATTGTCGTGGCAAATCGTTATAGTAAATCTGTCTTACGTGCTGCAATCGAAGGTTTTATTGATGATAAGAGGATATTTTATTTTCCATCTTTTGAGATAGTGCTTGACTGCGTAGGATGGCCATCTGCATATAAGGAAGATGATAAAAGACATATTAAAACGGACGTGTTTAAGAATAATATAGCGCCGTTATTTTTAAATAATTTTTGTGATATCAAATGAATAATACTTTTAAGATATTTAATATTAATAATGCATTTCTTCGTATTGAATATATGGACAAGGTCATACTAACGGACCCATGGCTAACAGATAGAATATTTGATAATAGCTGGATGACTTATCCACCTATATTTGATATAGATAAAATTATTGAAGATACATCTGATGTGTTAATTTCTCATATCCATCAAGATCATTGCGATTATAATCTAATTAAACATTTAAAAAAATCTGTAAATTTTTATATACCTGAAATTTTTCCTAATCAAAAAATAAAGAAAAATCTTAACTCAATGGGATATGAAAATGTATTTTTAGTTAAGCCAAAAGAATATATTTCTATTGGCAAAGATTTAAACTTATACGTTATTCCACCTATGAATGAATTTGGCCAAGAAACTAAAGATATGCAAAATATTGATACCAAAGGTGTCCCTATTGATGCTGGTTTCTTGCTTCGTAATGAGAATAATAAGATTTGCATGATGGCTGATAATTCACCTTATTATTTTGATAATCATCCCGATGTAATTGATGAGTTAAGTAACTCAGATATTGTTATGTTACCTTACAATGGTTATGCATCTGACTTCCCATTAAACTTTATAAACTTCTCTAGAGAAGAGAGGAGCGCAATGTCTGACAAACAGAGTACAAAGCGAATGCATTTACAGTCAAAGTTTCTTAAAAAAATTAATGCAAAAAACACATTAATGTATTCATCCGAATTTGCACTTGCTGGGCCTATGGCATATGAGTTTTTTACAATCCATCCAAAGAAATGGTTGGATAAAAAATTAGCTGCTATTGAGTATGAAAAACATACAAATATACAGACACATTACCTACATAATGAAGATAAAATGCAGATAGATTCTAATTCTAATGTTTCAATTTTAAGAAATAACTATCAAATCCCTGATTCAATGGATTTTGCAAAAAGTATATATTCTGAAATTCCAAATACAAGATATCTTTTTGAGAAGATTAAAAGCATTGAAGTACTTAAAAATACTTTTCATTCAGCATCTGAGAATTTATTTGATAAAATGAAACTTATTGGAATAAATTCTAAATCTAAACTATTGATTAATATCACCGATCTAGAAGAAAAATTCTATATTGATTTTGAAAATGGAGAATTAAAAGAAGGCGTGGATAGAGATGCAAATATGAAATTGCATATTGAGTCAAATTATTTGAATGCTTTATTTAATTTTAATGCACATTGGGATGATGCTCAAATATCTGGAAATTTGTTATGGGAAAAATATGGTGATTATGACCCAACATTTGATGCTTTAATTAATTTCTTTCATGTAAAACTTTCTGGTCCACCAAGGATAAAATTATAAATGATTAGTAATAAAAAGTTAGATGAACAATTGATTAAATTACCAAAGGATATAGATTTTTGTAAGAAGTGTGTAATTTCAAATCAACGCCCACGTATTCGACTTGATAAGAATGGTGTATGTAGTGCATGTGGGCATATTGAGATAAAAAAAAATACAGATTGGGGCAAAAGGGAAAAAGAATTGCAGGAATTGTGTAATGAATATAGGCGATCTGATGGAAAATATGATGTAGTTATTCCTGCTAGTGGCGGTAAAGATAGTGGAAGAGTTGCTCATGAGTTAAAAGAAAATTATGGAATGAACCCATTAACAGTCACATGGGCGCCATTTGAATATACGCCAGAAGGCTATAAAAACTTTAGAAATTTTATTAAAATTGGTGGTTTTAATAATTTAACTGCATCACCGAATGGTATTTTTCATAGAAAACTAGCAAGAATTTCTCTAGAAGCTGTTGGGGATCCATGGCAACCATTCACATATGGTCAAATATGTTATGCATTTCATATCGCTAAAGCCTTTGATATTAAACTGGTATTTTTTGGAGAAAACGGTGAGGCAGAATACTCAGGAGATCCAAAAGTTTTTAATTTAAAAGGTATGCCATATAACTTATGGAGTGAGCAGTATCTAAAGGGTGCCCCCGTAGACTCATTAATACAATATGGTTTAAATGAGACTGATTATTTTAAAAAAACAGATTATAACGATAGTGATTTACAGTTTTATAATCTCCCAGACTCAAAAGAAATGGATAGTAAAGGAATTTTATTTAGATGGTTTTCTTATTACAAACACTGGGTACCGCAAGAAAACTATTACTATGCGGCCAAACATCTTGGGTTTGAAGCAAATCCAAATGGTAGATCAGAGGGAACCTATTCAAAATATGCGAGCTTAGATGATCAGTTTGACGGATTTCACTTTTACTTGGCTTTTATGAAATTTGGAATTGGTAGATGTACCGCAGATACCTCCCATGAAATTAGAGATGGACATATTGATAGAGAAGAAGCAGCTGTTCTTGTAAAAAAGTTTGATGGAGAGTTTCCCAAAAAATGGTTGCCTCAATTTTTGAACTATTTAGATATAGATATCAAAACATTTTGGGAATGTTTAGAAAAATTTCGTTCTCCTATTGCCTGGGAGTATCGTGATAATCAGTGGAATCTTAAAAAATCAATCTGGGAAGAGTATGATTTTAATATACAAGCAGGGTATAAAAAACTTCCCGATGGATTTCAGGCTGTAATTGACGATATTCTTAATAAGAAATAATGAAAAAACTAATCTATCTTAGTCAAATGAAGCTTGACGAGAAGCTTTCAAGAGACTGGTATCTTGATAATTTCTATGAGAAAGGGTATGAGGTTGAATTTTGGGATGTATCAAATATTATACAAAAGAATAACCAAGTAAATACTACAGATAAAAATATTAAAATTATTAATATAGAAACAATCAGTTCCTTGGTTAAGAATGTTTTAGAATTAAAAATAAATAAAGTATTTATTATCATAACAATTCCATATGTATATCAATCATTATCAATATATAGGATACTATCTAAATATAATTTAAATACTGTTTTTTTTTCTTGGGGCGAAATGCCAAATCTTGTTCATCAAAAAAATATCTTAACCAAGCTACTGAATCTTTATAAAATTAATAAGAACATATATCAATTTATAAAAAATATGTATCAGCGCCAAGTTGTTAAACTTTATAGAAAATTAAATTTAATTAATAAGTATAGTATCTGCTTTGCAGCTGGTGATTTATGTAATTCTTTAGCTTATTCAGATAAGCTTATACCTATAAACCTCTGTGACTATGATCAAAATCTTAAAAAATCAGAACAAATAGTTAAAGGAAAATATGCGGTTTTTTTAGATATAAACTTACCATTTAATAGTGATGTAGAACTACAAGGTCTTGTTAAAATAGATCCCCAAGAATACTATATTACTCTCAATAAATTTTTTGATCTTTTTGAAAAAAAGTATAATCTAAAAATAGTGATAGCAGCTCATCCGAAAAGTAACTATAAAGAAGATATATTCGCTAATAGAGAAGTATATTTTTTAAAAACACCGCAACTGATTAAATTTTGCGAGCATGTGCTGTTACATTATTCAACGGCTTTGAGTTATGCTATCCTTAACTATAAGCCTGTTACTTTTTTTACAACAGATCAAATGAAATATACATACGAGTATCATATGGGTAAACTTTTGTCAGAGCATATTAAACAGCCCTTTGTCTCCTTAACTGATATCAAAATAGATAATTTTTCTTTTAAAGAAGATATAGATCATGGCGTCTATGATAAATACAAATATAATTATATTGTTTCTAAAGAATCCGAGGGCAAGCTATCCTTTCCCCTAATTGAGAATGCTATCGCTACATTTACTCAGCAAGAGCAAAATATTTTATGAATATAAAATATCATAACCCAGCTAATAATATTTTATTAGAAACATCAAATACCTATGATGCTATTAAACTTCTTAATGATGCAATTATTAAGCTAATACTTATTGTTGATATCGATAATAAATTAGTTGGGACAATAACAGATGGTGATATCAGACGATCTTTGATTCAAAGTAATGATTTGAATATCGCGTCCACAGTGATAATGAATGCCGAGCCAAGATTTGTAAAAAAATCTAACGAGAATACTTTAGACTCAATGATTTCTAAATATAATTTACCTGTAATATTAACAGATAATGAAAACAGAGTACTAAACATATGCACCTATGAGACAGAAGATATTGTAGAAAAACATACAAATTTAACATTAATCATGGCGGGTGGTAGAGGAGAACGCTTAATGCCTCTTACATCCAATACACCTAAACCTATGCTTCCTGTGCATAATAAGCCAATAATACATCGTATAATTGATAATAGTAAAAGTCATGGATTCACAAATATATCTATATCTGTCAATTATAAATCTGAGCAATTAATTGATTTTTTCAAGGATGGAAATGATTTTGGTGTTGCAATAAATTACATACATGAAAACGAGCCTTTAGGAACCGCTGGTGCATTATCACTATTAAATTTTAAGAATCTTAATGAACCAGTTATAGTGATAAATGGTGATATTCTAACTAGTGTTAACTTATCACAGCTATTAGATTTCCATAATAATTCTGGTAAAGATATTACTATGTGTGCTGCTAATTATAATGTAGCTGTTCCTTATGGAACGATTCAGGTTGATGGCACTACAATCACTGATATTATAGAAAAGCCCCTTAAAAGTTATCTTATTAATGCAGGCATATATGTTATCAATCCAAATATTATAAAAAAAATGAAACCTAATGTAAAAATTGATATGACGACATTAATTGGTCAATATGTATCAGATAGAAATGTGTCTATTTATCCATTGCATGAGAGCTGGATTGATATTGGTTCGCCTGAAGATTATGAAAAAGCTCAAAAATAAAATATTAGCAGATTTTGTAATAGTAGGAAGCGGAAATATTGCTCTTCGTCATCTTGAAAATATTTGTAAAAAAAAATCAAATAGTGTCATTGTTGTAGTCAAACGATCTAGTAGCAAGTTAAACCCAAAATTTAAAAAATATTCTACTTTTATAACAAGTGAAATTAATAATATAGAACCAATTTCTAAGAAATCATCTGCTTTTATATGTTCGCCTGCAACTATGCATATAGATGATTCGATTATATTAGCTAAAAGTAAATTTAATTTATTTATAGAAAAACCATTATCTTTAAATACTAGAGGTATAAGAGACTTAATTAATATTAAAAATAAATATATGCTGGATGTAATGGTTGGTTATAATTTAAGATTCCTAGATGTTTTTAAGAAAATGACTACTATTTTATCGAAAAATAAACTAGGGGTTTTGAAACATGTTCATATTTATGTAGGTTCCTGCTATAAAACATGGAGAAAAAATATAAATTACAAAGATAGTGTTACTCATAGGAGCGACTTAGGTGGCGGCGTGATTAATGAGCTTTCACATGAAATTGACATGATGACTGCAATGTTTGGCCTTCCTGACTCATTAACATCAATTAATTTTAAAGAAAGTAGAGATAAGTCCTCTATTGATGACACTGTCTCATCAATGTTTTTATATAAAGATAAAAAAATGTGTATCACGTTACATCAAAATATAACAACCAAAAATGTGTCGAGATATTCTATTTTTGAATTTGATAGAGGTACTATAAAATTAGACATAATATCTAACCAAATCATAATTAACTCCTTAACTACAAATAAGATAATGGACTTTAAATCAGATATGAGTGATTCCTATGTAAAAGAATTAAATTATTTTTTAAATAATTTAGGTAAAAATTGTATGGGTAATAATCTAAAAAATTCTATCAATGTGATTAATATCATGAGTTCTATGAAAAAAAATATGGCAAGTTTGAAAACGATTAATTATGATTAATATTAAGAAAAATACTGCGTTTATATTTGCTCGAGGTAATTCTAAAGGTCTAGTGAAAAAAAATATTAAACTATTCAATGGGAAACCTTTGATTTCTTACGCTATAGAGATAGCATTAGAGAGCAAACTATATGACCATGTTATAGTATCAACTGATTCAGAAGAAATAGCAGAGATATCTGAAGCTTTTGGTGCTGAGATACCTTTTATGAGACCTAAAGAATTAGCTCTAGATGACTCTCCGGAGTTATTGTCATGGAAACATGCTATTAATTCTTTTGAGCAAGAGTTTGGTTATAAGTTGAAGAGTTTTTCGTCTATACCATGTACGTCACCACTTAGAAAAAAAGTTGATTTAATTAATATAAATAATATGTATATTGAAAATAAATTTGATTTAGTTCTAGGCATTGTGGAAACAAATCATTCTCCTCAATTTAATATGGTGTATAAAGGCAAAGATAATTTAATGAAAATAATGATGCCTTCCCGTACTAGCGTAACAAGAAGACAAGATTCTAAAAAATGTTATAATATTACAACGATTGGATATACAGGTTCTCCGGAATATATAATGAATGCGGATAATATATTTGATGGGCAAATCGGATGTTGTTTAATCCCAAAAAAACGAAGTATAGACATAGACGATCAAAATGATTTTGATATTGCAGAATTTTTATATAATAAAAGAGAATAATAATGAATAAAATAACATTAAAAAATAAATTTTCTATTGTCACCGGTGGCGCTGGATATATCGGTAAAAAAGTTTGCGACACACTTTGTGATTTAGGGTCTAATATTCTTATACTGGACAATAATGAAGCTGAATTAAATAAAATAAGCCGCTCTTTAAAAAAGAAATATAAGTGTAAGGTTGATACCTTGCATGTAGATTTAACAGAAATAAGTGATGTAAATAATATTTATAATTTTATTAGAAAAAACTATCAACATATTGATGTACTTGTCAACGCTGTAGCTATGGTTGGAACCAGTGATTTAAAAGGATGGAACGAACCATTCAGTAAACAATCTAGATCTTCATGGGACAAAGCTATGGATATTAACTTATCATCATTGTTCTTTTTTATCCAAAAAATTAAACCAGCTTTTAAGAAAAATAATAAATCATCTATAATTAATATATCGTCTATCTATGGATCAGAAGCACCAAAACTAGAGATGTATAAAGGGACTGACATTAATAATCCAGCTGCTTATTCAATTTCTAAAGCAGGATTAAATTATATGACCAAGTGGCTGGCTGTAAATTTAGCTCCAAATATAAGGGTCAATTCAATATCTCCTGGAGGTATAATCAGAGGTCAGAGTAAAAAGTTTATAAAACAGTATAGTGAGAAAACATTACTAAACAGAATGGCTTCGGAAGAAGATATAATTGGTAGCATAATATTTTTGTCTACCAGTATGTCATCGTATGTTACAGGCCAGAATATAATAGTTGATGGTGGATGGAGCATAAAATAATAATTCTTAGCAACTGTGAGTAAAATTAATCAGAAATATACAATTCAACCTATATTTTCTTATAAGAATCTGCTCAAGTCATTTTTTTCAATAAAACCAGAAAAGAATACTAATTTTTATCAATCTGGTAGCGCAGCATTATACTCTGGATTGAAGTCACTGATATTACAAAAAAATATTACTGAGATCTGTATTCCTAAATTTATTTGCAATGAAGTAGCTGAAGTTGTTAAAAATTTAAAATTAAAAACAACCTATTACGATATTGATTCAAATTTAAATATTATAATAACTGATGACTTTAGAAAAAACTTATCAGATAAATCAGCAATATTAGTTGTAAACTATTTTGGATTCCCAGCGAATTGGGAGTTAGTTAATCAATTAAGAAAGAATTATAATTGCTTTGTGATTGAAGATAATTGCCATAGCTTGTATAGCAAGAGAAATAATGAATTACTAGGGAATTTAGGTGATATTTCCTTTAATAGTCTTCGAAAAGTATTGCCGTTGCTATCAGGATCAGTATTGAAATCAAACAATCCAGAAATCAATTTAATTAAAAAATATAAGATTACTATGCCAAATTTTTCTGAAATCACTTATTCATTGAGAGGATTTAAAAGTAAATTTAGTTTGAAAAACTCAATTATTAAAAATAGTCCTTACAAGGAAGAGAGGCCTTATATTGATTATTTTTCATATAAAATAATTAAGAATAACATGTTTGATGATGATGAAGTTAGACTATTAAGATCTGGTAATTATAAAATATGGTATAATTTTTTAGCTGATAAAGGTTTAACTTTTTTTCAAACACTTGATCTAGATCAAAATATTTCACCATATGCTTTTCCATGTAAGGCAAGTAATTCTGGTGAAGTTAATAAATGGATTGATTGGGGACGGAAGAAAAATATTAATATTATTAAATGGCCTAATTTTCCAGATGAAGTAATAATGAAAGATGTACCAAGGAGTTTGCATAATGTGCTTTTATTTCCTGTGAATGAACAACATTTATTAAACAAAAGTCAGTTAAAATGAAAATAAGCAATAATAAATACTTTCTATGACTACTATTAATATTAATCTGAGATTACTAGCACAATCATTAATATTTGTTATGTCGTTTAATGTATTATTACGGAGTTTTTTTGGGTCTTTTTATGGACTTATAGAATTATTCTTTCTTTCTATTCTATTTATTTTATCATTACTTTATTATGTTGATAGAAAAAAATACTTTGAACTTGATTATGCGGGATATTTTTATTTATCATTCATAGCGTACCTCATTATTCATATGATACTTGCAATAATTACCAGATCATTTGAATATGACGTTCATGCTTATAGCTTTATTCTAGTAGGCTTATATGAATTTAAAAACTCTTCGATTACGTTTCTTTTCCCACTTCTTTATTTTTTCATAAATAATAATAATCAGGAAAAATTTGAATATTTCTTAATTTTTGTTCTTAAAATTGCAATCATTTACACGATATTTGAACAGGTTGTATCATTGCTAGGATATAGAGACTTTTTTATTACTTACATGCAAGGAGTTATACATGAGATCCATAATCCTCATTCAACTAGGCTTGGAATGTATCGGCCTTTTGGGTTAATTGGTAGCCCTCATATATTAGGTATTTTACACATAATTGGCGTGATATACATGTTTCGTTACAAGCAATATAAATGGGCAATTTTAGGGCTATTAGCAGTTTTTATCAGTACTTCTATTACAGCTTACGGAGTAATGATAGCTATCATTGGATTATATTTAATATATTCAAAAAAATATTTATGGATAGTGATTGGAGCTCTTCTGGGTACTATTCTCATGTTCATTATATTGAATCGTTTAGACTATGTATTAGGTATGGCTCATTTAGATGAATATGCCGATCTAAGTTCTTTTGATTTATTTACCCATCAAATTTATGGATATTTTTTATTGATATCAAATATTATTGACCCTGTATCACAGAAGATAAGTGATGCTGGCCCCTTAAGTTTAATAATTAATTATTTCTCTGTAAATCCACAGAACATACTATTTGGAAAAGGGATGACGTATTTAATGGAGCTTAGGCATTATGATTTAGTCCAAATTCATAATTATGGAGTTTTTGCTGAAGAGTTCGCGGTAACGAGTTCTGACTTTTATATCTTGAATTTCATTGAACAATTTGGCGCTCTTGGATTCATCC
>MDSY01045699.1_pt1 | contig 23851 bp, 15 predicted proteins | sample 811131 | NCBI WGS metagenome assembly MDSY01 (sample SAMN05326643, study PRJNA326480) | marine metagenome | isolation source: seawater | place: Atlantic Ocean: South West | collected 2010 | reverse complement strand
GAAGGACGATGACGAGGGTAAAACGGTGCCAGTACAAACAACCAACGTTTCGCAAGCGAACTCGGGTACGTCCACGCAAAGTACGGGTCCTGGGGCGGCGAAGCGCTCACGAGGGCTATCCGACGCTTCGCGCCTCGCCGCGACGAAACGGCTAAACGAAAAGAGCAAGAGTAAAAGTAAAATCGGAAGCGTGTTTGGAATGTCAATGTTCGGCGCGGCGAAGGGAACCGATGGAAACGCAAACGGATCTGCGAACCTTTCCAACGGCGAAGCGGACAAGGAACTGGCGAAAGCACACGCGAGGGAGTTAAATTCCCTGAAACACGAGCTGGAACAGTTGGGGTTCAAGGCGGAGGTGCACGAAGAGATGGCCACTACGTTGAGCACTTTATTGAAAAGTACGTACGCGCGGAATCTTCAGCTGGAGGAATTGCTGAAATCCGTCGGCCTGGACGCGGACGACCCGGCGGTCGCGAAGGACCTGCACGCGATTCGCGTTGAGGAAATCGCAGGGGTTTCGTTGGGGAAAGCGGGGTCGTTCAGGGAAACGCCAGGGGAGAGGGACGAAGGGGGGGCAGACGGGCTCGCGCTGCCCGCGCCGAGATAGAAAGAGTCAGTTTTTAACTTCAATATTTTGAAAAATATAGTTTCTCTCGGATGCCTCGACGCACAACTCGACGCGCATGAACCGATACGCACCTTTCCGTCGAAGCGAGGGTCGCGGCGGCGGAAGCGCGCGCTGCGGCGGCAAAATGGAAGGGGTACGTCGCGCAGTGGGTTCGGCTGCGTTCGAAACAGGCCATCAACAATTTGAAGCGACGGATGCAAGCGGAGGTGTCGTGTGCGACGTCGCGAAGCGAGGCTCCGGCCGAGGCCTTACCCGGCCTTTCCAACCACCTCGTCGTGGAGCACATTCTCAGTCCTGTCAATAAGTACTTTGGTGACGATCCAGTAGATCTCGCACGGCTTTGCACGGTGAGCCCTGCGATGCGCGACGCGGTGAAGGCCTCGGGACTTAGATTCACCCAGTTAAAGATTCATGAAGCAAGGAAACTCTGGTGTTTAAGCGTGCTGAAGCGCCTGCATCGGAGAGGTTCCCTGAGCGCAGGTCAACGCTACCAATGCGAGGCAGCGGCGGGAAACGGATTGCTAGGGGAGTTGAAGCTGTTTGGAGAGAAAGACACGCGGTGGGACAAGTGGACGTGCGCGGCGGCGGCTGAGGGCGGGCACCTTGAGATACTGAAATAGGCGCGCGAGAACGGCTGCCCATGGGATCTAGAGACGTGCCATGGGGCGGCAAGGGGCGGGCACCTCGAGGTGCTGAAGTGGGCGCGCGCGAACGGGTGCCCGTGGAATGGCTGGACGTGCGCGGCTGCGGCGAGGGAAGGGCACCTCGAGATACGGAAGTCGGCGCACGAGAACGGCTGCAAGTGGAATGCGGAGACGTGCTCTAACGCGGCGGGTTTCGGGCACATCGAGGTGCTGAAATGGGCGCACATGAACGACTGCGACTGGAACATACATACGTGCGTTAGGGCGGTGGTTCACGGGCATCTCAAGGTGCTTCAGTGGTTGCACGCGAACGGATGTCCATGGGATTTCACCACGTGCTCTAATGCGGCGAGTTACGGAGACCTCGAGGTGCTGCAGTGGGCACGCGCGAACGACTGTCCGTGGGACAGATACACGTCCCTTGAGGCGGCGAGGCATAAAGACGACCAGATGTTGAAGTGGGTGCGCGCGAACGGGTGCCCGGCGCGGGATGTACCTGGCTGGCACTGATTGTTGAAAATAAAATTCGCATTTTGCATGCCGACACGTCATTCGCATTCACAATCGCGTGCGCAACGTCATCGGGCACGATGATGTTCGCGCTCACCTCGGGCCCTTGCCTCCCTTCCCGCGACTTGAAACGACCAAAACACACTCGTCGCACTTCCGCCACACCACGCGCGTTCCACTACGATGTCCAGGAGATGGAGGATGACGAGACGAGACGCGCGCGCGAGGCGAAGGAGCGAATCGAATTTAAGAACAACGCTCTTTCGGGAAGACGGCTGTTCCCGACTGGCATAGACCCGACGAAGTACACCATCGAGCAGCTCGCGTTTCTGTCACGAAAAGAACAAGGGATCATGCCCGATATGAACGACTGTGCTATTTGCGACGGCATAGGGACGCTGGTGTGTACCAGCTGTGGTGGCACTGGGTGCAACTGTGGGTCACACGCTGACAAGTTCGACGATGTGGTGCGATTGAACAACAACTCGATGAACGCGCAGATGGTGCAGCAGATGTTAACCGAAGAGGGCGCACCTTGTTGGATCTGCCGTGGGGCGAAACTCATTGCGTGCACGCAGTGCGAAGGCTCGGGGAAACGCGACTTCGCGGAGAACTACATATGCGATTGAAAGAGAGAGCTGCGAAGACGCAACAGAAGACGATGTAAAAAATAGAGTCTCCTTCACCAAAAGTCCAAAACTCATCGAAAACTCATCTCGACGAAACCAAAGACCGAGGCCTGGCCTACCGAAATCGATTTTAGCCGAGTTGTCCCTCACATTAGACCACGACTTCTGAGTCCGAAGCGGTGAAATTTTAAACCACCGAAGCACAGCTCTTTGATCGAACTTTTTTTTTTCGGTGAAACGATACCAGAAGCACGATACCAAGCCTGCTGCTCCTCCATTGACAAGCAGTCAGAGCCTCGCGCGCGGCGGTCGCGGCAGTGCACGCCCGGGAACACAGGAATCGGACGCACGATGGGCGAGGTACGTGTGTATTGAACATTCCGCGTTCGTGATACACAGGGCATTGCTCGCTCGTGCCACACACCGCACGTTCCGAGACGCACTTTCACCAATGTTACGCCATCGAGTTGGAGTCGCCGCGTCTTTTGTCATTGCCGATAGACCCAAGTGCCGGCGTCCCCGTCGCTGACCAACCCAATCCCCCCCCTACACCCACACCCCACAGCCCGAGATATCCCTCCCCCCCAGCCTGCGGTGGATCGGCACGCTTTGCAACGCGACGTACTTCCAGCCGTGCCCCCGGCACGACCCCGGGCCGGGGGCGAAGGAAAAAGGCGAACTCACCAACTTCTTCGCTCGCGAATCGGGGGAAACCCTGTGTCCGACGTGCGTCGGGAACGCGGATGTGGTGCAGGTACGACTCGGATTTTGCCCGTAAAATCGAATACGTTGTTTGCGACCCGTGTTTGGAAGGTGTTCCGAGAGTTTGATACGCAACACACTCCTGGACATCGCCGCACGCGTACCACAACCACCGAACCGATGCGCGTGTTTTTTTTCGAGACCGAACAAGGCACTTTGTTTTCCGTTTTTCGCAAGTGAATTCTCCAGGCGTTGTTTTTTCGGTGTCCGTAAGATGCGGAAAGGGCTTTCGGTGGCGCGCCGGTATCCACGCAATGCGTGGTGTTCGAGGTACCATAGGGGTGCGGGGCGGCGTGATACAGTGCCCAACAGCCCTACCGAAGTGACTGTACCCCCCCAGCACTACACAAACACCGACTCACCGCATCAAACACGCGCCGACCCGCGTACCGCCGGCGTTCGCAAAACCGCATTGGGTTCGGGAAGAGAGGCCAAAAGATTGGCGAGCCGGATTTCGCGTCACTTGCGCCATGCATTTCGATTGGGAGTTTCGTGTTCTGCGGTGTTTTTTTCGTTCAAACCGTGCTAACCCCCAACTCCTCCAATACCCATACCTCAGATCCGCCGGTCTTCCTACCACAACGTGGTGCGCGTACGCGACGTGCGTCGTTTGTTCGACGCGCGGTATATTCAAACCTACGTCATTAACGGCGCGCGGGTGGTGTTTCTCAACGAGCGCCCGCACCCACGCGGGGGGAAGGGTTTGCGCGGCAACGAATCAAACGCGGCGAATCACACGGTAGGGAAGGTACTCGGCGGAGGGCGGCGGAGCGCGTGTACGTTTTGTCACAGAACACTGCAAAGCGACACCTCGCTGTTCTGCTCTATTGCGTGCAAAGCGCAAGCGGGAGCTGAGCTCGCGCCGAGCGAAGACGCGACAAAGGAACTCGAGGCGGAGGAAGGGTCGCAGTATAAAAATCAAAACTCAAAGAAAACCAGCGCAAAGAAAGAATCGAAGCAATCGTTTCCCGTTGGCGAACCGAGGACGCCCGCGGCGTTTGGGGGCAGAGGGGACGGTCGTTTATGTTCACTGTTAGCGTCTGGGTCGGACGCGGCAGGTCGTGAAGGCGGCGGCTACGGATTGCTCTCGTTCACCGGCGCGACGCCCGAGAGCGTTTCCCAGGACGACGACGCGTCGCCGAGCGGGTCGGGCGAATATTCCAACGGAAGAAGTATCCCTCACAAACGCAAACGCAAGCGCAAGGAGAAAGTCGCCGCGTCGCCGCTGGGGTTCCCGGAGTTGGGGGGGGATGGGTTCGATCCAAGCATATACGTCGGCGATCGGCGAGAGGTTTCACTTAAAAAAAAAGAGAAAAAGGAAAAGGAGACAGTGAAGGTCGAAAAACCGCCCCCGGCCGTCATCTCCAACAGCAGGCGGAAAAATAAACCTAAGAAGTCACCGGATGCGTAGGGAAGTTGAGAGTAATGCGAACTGAATAGGGTCTAAACAAAAGCCTGAATAGGACACACATTGTAGTTGAGACGAACGTAACGAGTACACGCGTGACTTTCTCCGAGACTAAATGCTCATAAAATCTATACTAATCAGAAGACGCTCGTTTCGATCGTTTCCGTCTCTGTCTAGGAGCCACTGCCACGTCACCGTCATCTGCATCCCCTCCCATTGGACGCACGTGACCCTCAACCCCGTTCTCTTTCCTCCCCCCTTTCGTGGCGACCAGCCTGGTCTGGTAGTCGCACCCTTCCCGCACCGTGTCGTAGTCCACAGGCGGGACGCCCTCTGGCCCGGCGGGTAACACTTGCAGCACGATCTGGTTCATCCAGTTCAGTTTATAGTTAACGTCGTCGCACCCCGTGCCGGTGATGATGGTAGGGCTACTACTACTTCTCGAATCATGCGATAAATAGTTCGAAACCGTGTTCTGGTCCAGCACGTGAATTGCGGCTTCCATCCTGTCCGCGTTGGGTAGAATCTCGGTCACGAGGAACCCCTTCTCTGAGTCCTCACCTCGGTACGCCGCCTCCGCTCTCTGCCACACATCCAGCAGCTTTTTCGCCTCATCGGATGGCTTGGCAAAGAGCACTTTCGTGTTCACTCGGGTAACGGCATCGGTTCCAAACCCGTAATCCGAAGTCGCCACTATGTCGGCGTCGAGCAACATATCGTGGAACAACTGCAGCGGGTTCTTGGTGAACACCACGTCTGGTTCTAAAAACACAGCGGTGTAGTCGGCGTTGATCAGCCCGCTCAACGCGTGCATCCGTCTCCAGCTCAGCAGCTTCTTCAGCTCGCCTAAATCCGCGTCGTCCGCGTTCGCAACGATATCTTGTAAGTCTGTGTCCACGAACACGTCGACATTGGGCGCGTTTTTGCGAATAAACTGTTTAGTTTCCTCATCGGCGACGATTATAGTCCAGAACGGAACAAGAGTAGGTGCTTCGAACTGCATGCTCTGTAGCATCCCGTGCGCGAACGGCCAGTACGCCTGGTTGCAGAAGGAAATCATGCGGAAACGGGTTGTGTCGGTTACTTGGTCGACGTGTTTTACTAAACCGGGAACGCCGCCCTCTTTGTTGCGAAGACCGCCGGAGGATTTCAATGATTGAGACGATGCTCGTCTCACGCCACCCCGTTCGTCTCCCCGTGCGCCCACGCGTCGAGTTCTTTGGCCTAAACTCGGTTCGCTGGTTGCGTCGTTCACGTCGCCCAACAGCCAATCGTCGTCACCTGCAGCGGAAACCGCGGGCGCGGTCGATCGGCGAGCTTTGCCGAGCGTGGCTAATTTCGCGTCCGCGAACCCTCTGAACCCGTCGTGTGTCGCGCTGAGCGCACAGAGCGCGAATAGTGCGAACACCACACCGGCGGTGAAGCCGACCAAACGCGTGCGTGACCGGGACGATGGCGACTCGGAGACGACGCCTCGGCCGGACGACGTCACGCGCGTGCGTTGAAGGTCGCCCCCAACATCTGCGTTGGACCCGCCGAGAAGCGAGATGGTTTCCGCGGCGTGCGGTCCTTTCGCAACCGCACCGCCGTGGGGAGTATACGTCCGCATGGTCCTTGTCTCACAGAGACGGCGACAGCCACGGCAACAGTCGCGAGCGCGCGGGCGTGGGGGTGCGCGCGTGTCACTGCCCAAGGCGCGTGGAGATCCACAAACATTGGGTGTTTCCACAGTTCCAGTTTTAACACCTCTCAGTTAATTTAGACTGTAAGTTTATGAGTCAGAAAGTCACATTTCCGCGTTCGCGAGCAGTCAGCAGTGCGATGAGCGGCTGATTTTTCAATGGGCACCAGACCCGCCTTTCCACCTCGACACTCTCGGCCGGGCAGCCCCGCCCTCGTCGCGTGGACGAGGGCCCACCCCACGCCTCGAGATGCCTCGCCGTCCCCCTTGTTCTGCGGACCTCGCGCTTCTCCTGGTGCTTCTCCTCGCGCCGGCAGAGCACTGGCGCGTCGGTCGCGGCGGGGACTCAGATTTGGGTGACATCCGCCCAACGTCCTTCACGCTGGTCCACGCCGCGCACGCCAACGCAGGCCAAGGCAACGTCGGCGGGTTCGGCGGCGACTCCGGGACGGTCCCCGAGCTGGAGCAAACACGCACGGTCGGCCCCGACCCAGCAACCGCGATCCCAGCTGTGATAACCCAGTTCCAGGAACAGCAAGGCGTAGTGGCAGTAGGCATGGTCGAGGAGCTTCTGTTGGAGCTGAACAAAGCGTTTTGCGACCAAGGATTGACCAGGACGTACAAGTGCGTGGAGTTTGAGGACGCGCGGGAGCGTTTGTGGATGACGTTCGCGAACGACTACGTGTGCGGCGGGCTGGACGCTCAAAAGTGGCGACAACCTCCACGAGCAGTACAGCACCTCCCCGTCCAGGAACAGTTTGAGTACCTATTAGCGGCGTGTGAAACGCAGTGGGAGGGTGATTTAGTAGCGGTAGTGAGAGAAGCGACGGTTCTTTTCCTAGCCCAAAGTACCTTAAACCGAGTGGATATCAAGGCAACCGTGGTAAAAAACGACCGGAAAGCACAACGGGACGACACCCTTCCAACGGATGACTTGTATGAGCTTCACCCTGGTTTTTACGAGGACCTCGCGCCGGCGTCAACCGGTGTGCGAGAACCAGCCGTCGCGACTTGGAAAGTGGAGCCGGATTTGGACGGACACACGCCGTACGCGGAAGGGGGAATGCCGAGAGTAGCAGCTTTGAACGCCCGAAACGGAATTTTGATCGCGAAATCCGGCGCAACAGAGCAGTACCCCGATCTATTCAACAGGGATTTGGATGCCTCTGCGACTGGGAAATCGTTATACGGCACGGCGTACCGAGGCCATCCGTCAAAACTAGCAAAGTGGAACGAAGCCGCTTTTTGTCAAGGCGCGTTTGACGAGAGTGGCAACGTGAATAGCGGTTTCGAAAATTTCGACGCCTGCTACCCTCGGTTAGTTCCGCAAATTGGCGTCACGCACGATGCGTACGGCAAGCGGCTTTTAACGAACCGGGGACAATCACTGCCGCAAGGGTACGACGACCCAAACGTCATGGGGGTTGATGAGAGAGTCACGGGGAGGTAGATGAGAGAAGTCAGTAGGAATTTCTTAGTTTAGTTTAGCCATCACACCACTAGTCTACTCGTGATAGCTGGTTTCTCTGAGATTCTCGGAGAATGTCTTGTTCACGACCACCCCCGATACGCGGTCAGGAAACTCGTTCATATTGGCTCGAGTTATTCGTTCTTCGTTCGCTTTTACGGATTCAAAAAGCGCGCCCTCGCACTCGTCCCCGAACCCGCACCCGCGAATTTCTAAACTCAAAACGCTCGGCAACACCGGCGGTTTCGTCTTTTTACTCGAGATTGCTGAGTTCAACAAACTAGGTCGCGGTTTCAACCCTGAAGTTTCACCGGTAGCAAGGGTCGAATCCTCATCCACCGTCACGGTGAGAAACGCCGCGCGAAACGCACCCCCCGCTTCGGGTCCGAAATCGTCGTTGCCAGCGAAGCTCAAAACGCGCAAAATGGAATTCTCGCACTTGATCATGCGCGCGGCGGCTCGTGCAGTTCGGGGACCGAGGCCGCAAGCGCTTAGGTCTAATAACTCAAGCCGGGTGGTCCCTCCCACGCTTGCGTACCTAACCGCGTTACACAGGCCCTCCCCCCCCTCGTCTCCGATTTCATAATTCAAACCTAAATTCATTTCCTTCATCGTTTTATTCTTCTTGATTGCCTTCGCGATCGCGAAGGCGCCGTCGGTGGAAATCTCGTTGTCGCTCAAGTCGAGACTTTCCAACACACTTTTTGAGTCCAACAGCTTCGCGACGGCTCTGGTGCCTCTGCATCCAATGTGATTCTTTGCTAAGTCCAGGTGCGTGATTGACACGTTCCCCCCAAGCCCTTGACAAACAACCCGAACCTTTTTGCAGTCCAGAAAGTTGTTTGCCAACTTCAGCGTCAACAAAGTGTCGGCGTGCGGCAAACACTTGGCCAAGTCCTCGCAATCCGGAAGCGACATCCCGAACTTACCAGGTTCGTACCCAACCCCCAGGCCGCTTCGAGCCCCGTACTCTAGGGTTAAACGGGTCAAACGCCCCGCTAGGGGTTTGAATAACGTGGAGTTGAAGCGTAAGGATGGTACGTGTTGATCGCTCCTCAATCCAATCAACTTTACGTTCCTGATCCATTTGTTTCCCACCCACGCGAGCTTTTCGAGGTATTTATTTTCCGAGTGTTGGTCACCGTCATTCCCATCGCCAACGACGGCTTCTTCGAAAGCCTTCTCGAAATACATCTGTTTCCAGCTTCTGCCATGGTCAATCGCGGTGGAGCCTGGTTTTGTGATGAACGTGGGCCACCTAAATTTCGCGCGTCGGCACCAATACGCCTCGTCGTCGATCCACGCACCCGCGACGTGCAAGTCCAATCGCACGTCAAGAAGATCCACGATGCGCCGTCGCAGAGTTTCGGGTAATGCGCCTGGCCTTAAACAGCTTTGGTCCTGTTCGAACCTACTCGCTACAGATTCAAGGCACAGCTCTTTCAGCGGTATCACGTACGGGAACCCACTGCGGGGCGGCGGGTTTTCACTAGGGCTCAACGCGAGCGCGACTTTGGTTGATAACACATTACCGCAAGAGCCGGGTTGGTTGTCGTACCCTCGGGAGCGGGGAGGGGTTTTCGGAGGCTCGTCTGGAGTGCCGGTAAGGTTCAACCCTCCCACGCCGGATGTGATGGGGTGTGTACCGGGAGATTTGTCGCCGTGCGCGGGGCTGGGGGGCTGAGTGGCGACCACCATCACGTCACGAGCACGACGCAATCAGCTGGGGAGAGATTAATGCCCAATGCGTGCCCGAATCGGGATCAAGCGAACGCAATCACGCGTCACCCTCCGCGCGTTCCACCCCTTTGGAGTGTTCGAACCACCCTTGCGGGGGTGTCGTACCCTAACCGTGTACGTCGAAAACACGGATGTTCCGCGGACACACTGGATCCAGTGGTGCGCCACGCGGTGTATGGCTGCGGGCGAGTTGACTCTTGTTTTCACGGACACATCGCGACTGGTGAGACGACGACAGCGGGAGATTTTATCTGCTGCTGGGAATTCAATTTTTCTAAAGTTCTAATCAAGCTATGCATAGTTTCTAACTCTTCACCCCAACCCCCCTTCCTTGGTGAACGCCAGCTCCACGTGCGCCACCGCGGTTCGCAGCTCGCTTTCCGTTTTCCGACGCGAGTAGTACACCGAGCAATCAAGTGAGACGCACTCGATTGGCGGAATGTGGTGATTGGAATTTCTGCGATGTCCGTTATCAGAAATCAAATTTCGATTCGACGCGCACCCCGTCCACAAAACATCCGAGCTCGTCCCCCCGCCTCCGCCCCCACCGCACCCCATACATATCTTGTGAAGCTTTTGATTTTTAATTTCCAAAGAAGTGGCTCGGTACGTCAGCGTCGCGGCTGTGGTCGGCGCGTCCGCGGAACACGTTTCGCACACGATTCGCTTCGAGGTGGTCAAATCGCCGCACATAGCGCAGTGTCTGCTGGCGAAGAAACGTTCCATGGTGGGATTCCCACCGTTTCCACCGGGATTATTCCCTACCATTACCCGTTTCCAGAAGTCTCCCCCAGAACCAATACTCAGCACGTTCGGTTCTTTGAGCCAAGCCCCGACGTCCGCCCCCACTAGCCCGAAAATCCGCTGCAACGCGGGCTCGATAATCTTGTCGCAGTAGTATTTCGTTTCGACGCGTAACTCACCGCCGCTTTCCACGACGAGTTGCGGGGCTTTCACGATATCAATCACTCTACTGCCCGGCTCTCCAGCCACCACTATATACGGTACACGTTCGCCGTGTTTCGGTTCCGTTCGCGGGTCTCTTTTCATCGCCTGTTCCGCAACGATCGCGGCGGGGGGTTTCGTCGCGCCGGCGGAGTTACTGTACGTTCCTAATCGAGTTTCCTTGGCGAAAACCAAATCCTGTAACGGCAACTTGTTACTTCGGAGTTTTGCGACGTTTCTTTGCACGTAACGCTTCAACAGTGACAAATCTTTCGTATGAAACAACAGCTGCAGCGCTGTTTTCTGCATCTTCACAAGCACCGGACACGAGTCCCTGCGCACAACCTCGATGCCCTTGGCGTCGAAAATCGGCTTGACCTGGGTCACTGTTTCATAAGAGTGCCCCACGTACCGCTTCTTCGTGACCAAGATACAAGGGTGGTACACCTTCTCCAGCTTCAGGGTTACGGGGTCAGGATTGTCCGCGGTGACTGCTTTCGCGATCGCCGCCGCGGCTTCGAAAGCCCGCGCCTTGGTGTACCCGGGAAACTCCACGAAAAGCGAGTCGGTGTCTCCGTACACCACCTTGGCGTTTTGCCATCGCGGGTCGTCGTTGTGCACCGTGCGAATCGCGCGCTCAAGTGTGTCCCGCCCGCACTGCACGATGGCGTCCGCGAGCTCAGCCATGGGCATCCGCCCCGAGAAACCTGCCGCGGTGTACCCGTAGGTGACGTTGGCGATGAGCTTCAGCCCGAACTGTTTCGCGTTCAACGCTCTGCGTCGCGGTTTTTGCGAGTCAGAGTCGCACCGCTTTAAAACCGACTTCACCATCACCCGCGTATCGAGAATTTCAGTCAGCAGCCGGGGGAGAATTCCAGGACGCACCGACTTTGGGGTGAACATCACACCGTTTGGAGTTACCGTGACACCGGGTGGAGGTTTAGTGTTAGGATTATCAGTCCTTTCCCTAGTCTTTTCCCCATTCCTTTCCCCAGCGCTACCCACCAGCGCCGGTAACAACCCCGGAGGCAGCCCTAAATCGAAACACCCCAGTTTGCGCGGCGGACCGCCGCCCAACCCCGCGACTTGATCAGGAGACGATGTACCTTGAGCGTTGATGGGAGGAATAGGAACACCTTGAGCGTTAGTAGCGATACATTGAACGGCATTACCTTGATTTTCACGATCAACACCTAGATCGTCCAATTCGCTTTGATCAGGCACTTTCCCCAAGCAAGTCGAGTAACACAGGTTGTACGCGCACACCACTGAGGGGTACAGCGACGCGAAATCAAGCACTGCCACCGGGTTGGTGTACATCTTCGACTCGGGCTCCATCACCAGTGGGAGGCACTCCATCGCGGGCTGCCGTGCGGTTTGTTCTTGCGAAGGCGATGGCGCCAGGAAGTTCTCCCGGTGAGCCAAGCGCAGCATCATGGACTCCACCCTGTACTGCGAACCCCTGAACACGACGGATTGAAAATCAATCCCGAAAATCTTAGCCTGTTCGTTCGTGCGCGCCACGATGTCAAGCTGTTCGCACATCTTCAGGACCAACAAAGACCTGTTCGTAACGTGATTAATGGCTCGCCACTTCTGGTGCGTGCTCGGAATTGCCTCAGGAGTTGCCGTGGCGTGCAAACTCTGTTGGTCCTCGTCCCCCCTGGCCCACCGCGAGCAAGTTTTCGGAACAAACTTTGCGACGCGCGTTCGCAGCACGGACAAAACGCACGACTCAAACGTGTAGCTCTGCAGCTTCAGCTCGCCCCTTAAAATTCGCCAAAGGTTCAAAACAATCCGCCCGGTGACGTAGATCCCTGAGGCGTGTAACCGGCCGTATTCGTCATCCTGGCGCTCGTTCGCGCCTGCGATGTTCGTGTCCCTTGAAACTAAACGCACCAAGTCAACGCCCAGAACTTTCCCCCGGTCGACCAAGTACCCGAGCGACTCGCCTTGGATTTCAAACCCCACTAAAACATCAGGGTCAAACGCGTTGACTGTGTTTACGAACCCGCGAAGCAGCGCGTTTTCGTCGCTGAAAACGTGCGTCTCCACGTCACCTGGGACTCCAAGCTCGTCACCGAAAACCCAAGGTTCGGGGTCGACTTCAACGAAAACGGGAGTCGTCGGCGTCTGGCTCGTGGTTTCGGGAGAGACGTACTCTTTTTGAGGAGGATCACAATTTGTTTGGTCATCTCTGCGCAGCGCCAACGCGATTGTGCGTCGCGACGCGCCGTTATCGTGACTGAAACAAAACCCTACGCACAAAACGCGGTCGTATTTTGGGTCGGGCAGCAAGTCGCCTCTCGTGTCGCCGATAACCTCAACGCAAAGCACGCCCATGGGAGGCACAGGCGCGCCCGCGCCTCCACTACTCTTATCATCCTCCCCTTTTTCGGCTACGAAGCCGACGTCGCTCGACGCCGGCGTGGAGTGGTGCGCATCCGTGGGCGCGGTTATCTGAGAAGCACCTGACCGGCGTTGTTTTGACCACCTCGTGCGCCTGAATGGAGGACGTGCGGAAGAGCCTGACCGCGTGGAGTCGGGCGCAACATTGGGCGTGGGCGTCGCGCCGATTCGAGCGTTAGATGTCCCCTCCGCGTTTGGTGGATTTTCAAAAGCTACTCGATTATCGTTGTGCACTTCGTCCCCATGGTACCGCAAGCCGTCCAAGTACCCGACAGGTTCTTCGTATTTCGGAGACTGGGGGCGCTTAACGGGTGAGACGGGCTCGCCCAGCAAATCCTGTTCGCTCGTATCGCCGAGCCCGATTTGCGCGGGGCCGCTTTGCCCGCGGCCGCTGCTCACGCCGCCGCCGCCGGTAGGGTCGAGTAAACCGTCCAGACTGTCGAGCCACTGACCGTACTGATCATCGAGCCACTGGGTGACTCTCGTGGGGGGATGGTACGGCGAAGGAGGAGGCGCGGTCTCCGCGTCAGTCGCGGGGAGTACAGGACGCGGGGTGTGTATACTTCCCGGAACGTGGTCGCTCAAAGGAGGCGTGCCGTTGTCCATCTCTACATCGTTGGCTCCTCCAACGAATCCCAAACGCCTTCGCGCCCATCGCTCGACGGAACCACGCGACGGAGGCAAGCGTAACAGCCGCAGCGCGTATCTCACGCGAGATCGTCGTGTGTTATGGTTGGGATCAGAAACTAACAACTCAGTATCGTTTCCCAAAACAGGAAACGCTGCATCCAAAAGATTTCCGCCGCGTCCAGAAAACGGTCTCAAAAACTGCGGCGTCGTCGTCGGGACTCGCATCGGCAGTCCCCCAACGACCGGCGGTCTTTTTGGAACGTCCGCTGGGTTGCCGTAAAACACGGGAGGGTGGATAACTTGCGGAAGTTCGTGTTTCGCAAAGGTGGAGACTAACTGTTCATACGAAGGCGGCGGTCGACGTAACGTCAAGGCGTATCGAGCGAAGGAAACGGTGTCGACAACCGGCGCTGGGTCGACGTCGGGAACGGTACCCAGAACGCCGTCCATTTCCAAATGCAAATCCTCTGTGTCGACCATTTCCGTTTCCAGTTCCGCTGTCGCGACCCCGGCTTCCAGCCCGAAACGAGATGTCCCCCGTGAGTTTCGTCGTGGCACGCCGCTCACCACCGGCGTGTTCGCGCACGCGTAGTGCACGTACCCTTTCGATACCAAAAACTTCCTCCTGGGAGTGGAAGAATCGGGATCCGAGTCGGAAAGCAGAAAAGGCTTGCCGCATTCAATACAAATCTTGCGGTTCCCAAACGAATCCAGCTCCGCCCCGCCGGTGTCGCGCGTGGTTTCGGGGTGTTTCGTACGCGTAGCTTTCAAACGTGTCGCGTCTAGTTGGAAATCACCAGGTGTTGGTGATTCCTGTCCGACAAAAGCAATCGACGCGCGTCGCTTTTGTCGCACGAGTTCCTTCTCCGCTTCGATTGCGGCGCACGACTTGTGCGCATAGCCGGTAACTCCACTCCACTGACGAGGGTGTTTGGAACAGTCTTGGTGGCATAGGTAACACATCTTACCAACAGTAGGGGGGGGGACTGGTGTTTCAGGAACCTCGCAAGAAATCGTACCTGGCTGCTCAGAAATCACAGGGGACGGACGCGTTTCCGGTTTAGGGCTCTCGGGCGTTTCTTCGTCCTCCGCTACATCCTCCTTCTCCTCCCGCTCGTCCCCCGCCGTTCCCAGCACGTCCTGGAGGTCACTCCACTCCCGTTGCGTAGCAGTCGCGAACGCGTCGACTTCGCTTGAATCAAGTGCGTCACCGTTCAAAGCCGTCTCACCCAACTCGTCGTCCTCGTCGAAATTCTTTGAGAGATTTCGCTGAACCGTTTCGCAAGCCTCAACGCCAAGCGCGGCGGCGGAGATCGACGCTTGCTGCGCCGCGTCAGGAATCTTCTCCCCGTTTTCGTCGACTCCATTGGTGAAACACCGCAACAAATCCTCCAACTCGTAGTCCTGCGTGCCGTAGGGCGACGCTGCGACCGCGGCTTGCGATAAAACAACCATATCCCTGTCCACGGCGAGCTTCTCAAAGTCGTCGCTTTGGTTTTGGTTTCGCTCGGCGAGCGCGTTATGCAGCTCGCGCAACAACAACGAGGGCTCCTGCGAGAGACGCTGCGAGACGCGACGCGTTCGCGGACCTGGCGGCTGGCTAGGCTGGCTAGGCTGGGACGGTTGGCCCGAAAGTAGCCCCTGAGACCCGGAGCCTGTGGCGAGGGATACTCGATTCGCGGGAACCGCGGTGGCAAACACGTCGAGGGACGCGAGAGATGCATCGGGCGCGTCGGTGTCATTTTCCACGTCTCCATCGTCTCCGGAGGCAAACACACCATTCGATTGCGTACTTTGACTTTGAATTCCAGGTAGGTCGAGCTTTTGAACGCCTCGTATTGTTTCCGCATTAGCCGCGAGTTCAACCAGTTTCATTAGCTTCAATCTCGTAGGGTCAGACGCGACAGAGGTTTCTGAAAACGCGTCGCGCGTAGCGGTAACTGGCGGAGGCACGACGTTTTTGTTTTCCAAATCAGCCCGCCGCTTCTCGTCGTCCCACACCGATTTCAACGAAGGCACCAAACGCACAGCAGAGTTGGTCGGGTCTGTTTCGCCGATCGTCCCTACCCGCAAATCCTCCGAGTTCGTAATATTCTCGCAAAGCACGTCAATCTCGAGTTCGCAGTTCGCGGACCGCTTCGACGGAGCGGCTTCCCGGTCAGTTCCCGGAATTTTTACAACCGTCCAGGCAAGCGGAACCGCGTTTGAGGTCCACACCCTGTGGCGTTCCAGTCGAGGTTTGTTGGTATCAGAAGGCGTCGTAGAAGTAGCGCGGCCACTGCCAGATCCATCACAATACCCGTTCGTGTCGAATAACCCGAGGTCCATTTGTCCAACTCCAGTCCCCTGGTCCACGTCCTCGTACTCGAGCTCCACGGGCGGCGAGCGGGTCTTTGCTTCTCGACACGCGCCTCCGTCATCCACCGCCGGGTCCGCCCCGCCAAGCTCCAGCCGTCGAACCCACTGTCGGCGCACGGGCATTCTGTGCGTGTGCACTTTCGGCCACCGCGGGACAGGGTCGCGGAACGTAACTTCGGAACACTTCACGACCCCGGCGCCGTGCAGGTTGAAGTCCATCATGGTTTGCAGAATGAACGGCACGTGCGCTTCGTGGGGCTGGAAGGTCCGGCCGTGGATGCCGCCGGATAACAGGGCAGCCCGTACGCGTGACATCCTCGAAGGGTCGTATATCGAGATCTTTATGAACAGCGAATCGCACGCGTGGAAGCCGTACATGGATTTCGCGCGGACCAGGGAACAGGCGTGTACAACGCGACGGCGCTTTTTAAGGGTATTCTGGTACCCGCCTGAATTATTATTTCCTCCGCCACCCACGGGCCCAACACCCGAGAACGGAAGGCCCGCGCCGTTGGCGGGGAGGTTCGAGGGATTTTTTTTTGGTGTATTTTGGTTTGCTTGGTGGTCATATTCAATTCCACCGCCAGAAAACCCACCGCCCCCGGCCCCGCCGTCAGTGCCCCCGCCCGCCGCGCTGGACGCGGCGGTTGCGAAATCCAGCGCCGAGTCGAGCGCTTCCGCGAATCGTCGCAAAAAGTGCGTCGCGCCAGTCGCGTCCCGCGGCAAGTCGTCGTCGTACGGCACGTACAGGTACGGGAACACGCCGTGGATGTGGAGACATGTTTTCTGGCCACCAGGGGTTTCGCCGAAAACGCGAACGATTGGGACCTGTGGGTATTTGGTGGGATGGAAGACAGCGCGATGGTTAGCGTTGTGTGCGATTTGGCAAGACTCTAAGTGTTTTCCTCGAGAATTCAATTGGGTGCCAACAATGGGACACGTGCCTGTTCCACGGGTGTGTTGCCTCGGAACGGAGATTCGGTAGCGTCCAAGCCGGGAAACGGCTTGGACATGTAGTAGTCGATGGTGTTGAGCCGGACTTCGAAAATCTCGCGGTCTGGCCGCGGGAGGGGGTCTCTCCCAGATGAGGGAGCGGCCATCGCTGACAATGACACCCCACCGCTTGAAAGAGGAAGGATGCCGCTTCAAAGACGGTTCGGTATGTTCAGGTATCGTCTATACTATGAAGCGCGATTCTTCGCGAAGCGATAGGTCAACAGTCACGCGGGGTTGACATCGCGCGTGCGTAGTGTAGGTAACCGCGCGCGTCTCACTATGACTCTAAGGTTTCGTCACCTCCGCGGTGAATCTGAGTTTTCCTGGAATAATCTCGGGCAAACTTTGATTTTTCGTTTTTCGATTTTGGCACGGCGCGTCATCTACGTTCGAAGTCGTTGCTTTCGACGCCAGACGTCTGCTTGTGGTGTGCGGGGAGACGCGAGTGATTTCGACGGTCAAGGGACGATACAGTGCGCGTCGAATCGTTTCCATCAATCCGATAAGTTGGTCCGAGGGATCGGATCGTTCGTCTGCGTGATGCTGAAAAACGAGAGCTTCGCGACGGCGGTGTTCCATGCGTTATTCTGGTATTTCGCACGCGTAGCCGCGTCGAGGCCGATCGATATCTTGGGAAGCGCCTTGGGAAGCGCCATGGTGGTGCGATACACGTCGTGGAACGCCATGCGCGTATCTCGTGGTGTATCGAGCACGACGTTGGAGTGTCGGCTGTTTTGATAAACGTAGACAAGTCAGGCAGAAATTTTGGCTGTGGACGCTCCGACGACAAAGTGTACCAGTTAGACGAATTCGTAAAAAGGCTTTCGAAATGGGATTTTTTGGGAATGATCTCTCGAGTGGCGGACACGCTCTTGGAAGCTTTTTGACAGTTCTTGCACTCAGTAGTCATACACATACGCGTTTAGTACCCCAGGTCTACATTCCACTCCCTCTGCAAATGCGTCGCCATCTCATCGAGCATGTTCTCCGCGTGCAGTTCTCCGAGCGTATCCGGCAACCTCGCAGTTAGCGACGCTCGCAGTTTCGCGAGTTTCGTCACGGGTCCTCCATCTGGCGTGTTGTCCATCGCGATGTTCGTAAAGTGGCGCCACAGTTCGTTGATGCGTACTCTGCCCGGGACGTCTTTGTGCGCGGCGACGACGTTTTTAATAGCGCTCAAACAAGTCTCATCTGGCGCTTCGTTCGAAACTTCGTACCGCATTTTAAACGGCGCGTCTTCAAATTGTCCGGTTCGCGACACTAACCGTTCCGCGCAGAAAGCGGTCATCTTCGAAACCCGAGTGGGTAACCGTAAATCGTACGGACCGACGATGAACCCAACAAAAGGCGATATCGGCTTATCGTCGGCGTTTACGCTACTACTTTTATCCACGAAGAGGTTTTGATAGTTAAGCTGGTTATCCACATCCACGCCAGATGGGGTGGGCTCGAAAACAGGGTGTGAGTGGTACCACCCGACGACTTGCAGACCTTCTTCCTCTACCTGCGCCTTCAACTCCACCTCCGCGACGGGGTCCATCTCGACGTCCGACCCCGAAGCCAATCCGCGGCCCGGGAACGCTTTCGTAATCGACACAGTCTTCGTCATCCGATCCCAGGTACCACCGAGGTACCCGATAACTTCGTTGGTACACAAGTGCGCGTGCGTGTCCATCACCAGCTGAGCTGATGGCGTGACTACCAACCGAAACGGCTGGGCACCAGGGTCACCCGAGCCAGGTTTTGTGTTCGCCGCGAACGGACGCAACGGGTGAAGCTCCAAGGTTCCGCCGTCCGCGTCGCGGAACCCGGCGACGGTTAAACTGGTTTTACCTGCGTTTTCACGTTTCGGTCGTCGTTTCGCATATTCAGTAGCCTCCGTGACGTCACCGCCAGTATCCGAAACCCCGACACGTGCCGCTTCCTTTTCCGCTTTCGCGATGCGCGCGTTTTCCGCTTGTTTGGCTTTTTCAAACTTTTCCCTCGCTTTTTCGTTGCGAGCCGCCGCGACGGCGGCGGCGGCGTTTGTTTTCTTCTGCTTCGCCGCTGCAACCTCCGCGATTTCAGATTCAGAAAGAGCTCCTACTGCGGGAACAGGTTGTTGAACAGAAGCGACACCGCCATCCTCGCCACCCTCCACACCTTGTTCCCCGACCACCGCTAGCGTCGATTCTTTGAATCCGTATTGCTTCGCCGCCGCCGAGTTCGGGTCCAAAGGCTTTCCGCTTAACGTGTACCCCTCGCCGCTTTCCGCGACCTTTTTAGGTAACTGCTTTCCCTGTAAACACATCTTGATGAAGTGTTTCTGCGCGTGGCTGGTGAACGCCCTGTGGTCTCGGGTCCCGACGTGTTCGGCGCACTTTTTCCAATCCCTGCCGTGCAACACAAGCGCTTCGCGAAACAAAATCTCCTCCTCGGGAGTCCAAGGCCTGGCCTTTGCTCGTACCACGCCCACATCTTTACGTCGCCGACGGCCGGACTCGGTGAGCTCGGAAGGGTCGGGTTGAGGCTTGGGAGGTTTCGGGGCTTTCGGGGCTTTCGGTTCCTTCGGGGGCTTGGGTTCCTTGGGGGGCTTAGGGGCTTTAGGTGGTGCCTTCTTGCGTTTTTTCTTTTTTCTCGAGGATCCGAAATCGCAGTCGTCGGAATCATCGTCTCCGATCCCGTAGATATCAGCGTCATCGTACGGGTTCTCTTCCGCCATCATCTGCGCGATGAGCGCAGCGGTCGCAGCGTCGGGTTCCGACGCCATGGTGGTCGGGAGGACGCGTGAGTCGCCGACTACGCGCGTCGCGATCTGCCGAGATCGTGGGAAGGGACGACAGCTAAGAAATTTAAAAAATCGGCCGGTTTCGGGATTTCGCCAGCGACTCGAGTTTTTCCTTCGCCCCTCGGAAGGTCAATCAATCCTCGTCGCGCGGGGCGCCGACTGGAGACTCGAGAAGACCGGTGTGTTATCAACCGCCGCGCATTTTCGTCTCTGGTAACGATAGGAAGTGTACTTTCCGGCCATCGACGTCGTACGCTGAGGTTGACGTCTCCGCTACTGCGCCACCTCGGGCGTTGTCCTCAATCTCGGCGCATCGGGGCGCGAGGCTAGTCGTCATGCCTTCCGCGTTGCTCATGCAACAGTCAGGCCCCCAGGTCGGGCCGCAGGGGCAGTCCAAGACGGTCACTGTGACAATCACAGGTACGTGCGGTGCTCATCACACCCGGCGCGTCGTCAAAGCGTCGCCCTGTTCCGCGCTCGCCCGCCTCCCGTGTGTGTTTTTGACCTAAAATTCGAGGCACCCTGAATCTGGGAATCTGAGCCCATTCCTTCTAACCCTGAAACCCTTAAACCCCACACCTCAGGCGAGCACGAACACGTTATTAGTGGGTACTCGTTACTGAAAGGTATCGGCGACGGTGAGCCCATCGCGAGTGACCGATTCACCGTCGGAGGCCACGAGTGGGTTTTGCTTTTTTACCCCGACGGCAAGCGAAGCACGTCAGATCCAAACGCCCCATCCGCGGCGGATGACCCGTACGCCGCGTTGTTCGTGGCGTTGATCGGCGAAGGCCCTCGGCCGCAAGGCGTGGTGACTTCCGTCAACGGAAGAGTAGTTCGCGCGTTTCATCGGTTCACGCTGGTGGACCAGTTGGAAAACGGAAACCGACACATCACGAAAGGACGGCAACGCGACCAGGGCGCTGTTAAGATTTCGTGCGCCAGACAGGACCCGAACGCTCGGAATTGCCACGGGTACCGAAAATTCGTACGTCGCTCGGTGTTGGAATCACCGAACAATGGATATCTTAAAGATGACACGATTGTTATTCGGTACGAAATTGAGTTGGTAGTTACGTCGGGCGGAGCTTTGAATCGACCGAAGCAGTTAGCCCCCACGATCGACGTCTCGACGTTTCCCACGCTGGGCGACCAAATAAAAACACTTCTCACGGACGATGCCGAGAAAACTGACGTGGTGTTCGAAGTGGAAGGTGATCGGTTTCCAGCGCACTCGTTAGTAGTCGCCGCGAGATCATCCGCGTTTCGAGCGATGTTGCGCACCGGGGCGGAGATGCGCGAAGGGAGCGAAGGGGTTATTCGCATCGGTGACGTGCGCGCGCCTGTTTTCCGCGTGCTTCTACAGTTCCTGTACTCAGACGAGCTACCGGATGGCACGGGAAGAAACACGTCGCACGAGTTTGCGGTGCGTCGGGGGGAGGGGGAGCATGACACGAGTGCGTTTCCGCCTGGCGGAAACGGGGTTGGCAGAATTGGAAACGGCGCGGCGTCTCGAGGCGTCGCATTGACTGGCGTTCCCAGTTCCAGTATCCCAGACGGAACCGACCGCGACCGCGTGTTTGGTAACCGCGGCGGATCCGGGAACGACACTCCTGAGCTCGACGTGGCGATGACACAGCACTTGTTAGTCGCCGCGGATAGGTTTGATTTGACGCGTTTGCGCGCGATGTGCGAGGCGAAGCTGTGTGACACGGTGGAGGTTGAAACCGCGGCGACTACTTTGGCATTGGCGGAACAAAACAACGCGTTGGCGCTGAAACAAGCTTGTTTGCAATTCGTCGCAAGCCACTTGGGGGAAGTCATGCTCACGGAAGGGTACAAGCACATGGAAGAGAGCTGTCCAAACCTCGCGGGTGAGCTTTTGAAAACCGTGGCGCAGCAGAACCAAGCCAAAGCCGCGGCGGAGGCGGCGAATGCGGGGGCGCTCTCCGCGCCGGCGGCGCAGGCTGCGGCCAACGCGGACGCCGACTTGACTGCGATTCAGAACAACGTCATGGCAATGCAGGCGGCGACGGCTGCGACGGCGGCTGCGGCGACGACAGCGCTTCCCGGAAACGAACCTGCGCCAACTCAGGTTGCGAATCGTAGCCGCCGTAGCCGTAGCCGTTCGCCGCCGGTACCAACCGGACGAGTGCGCGGGCCCAGGATGCAATTTAGAACAAGACCGCTGTCAACTTCGCCGTCTCCGGAGCGTCCGTATATGGTTGAAGCTATCCGTGCACCCCCCGAGGGGTTCCGTTCTATGATTCCAGCGGATCCGGGACAGGAGGATGCACCAGATGTAGACTCGGATGAGGACTTGGACGAGGACGATAACATCGAGGACCCTCTTGGTGCGTCGGGCGCGGTCGCGGACGCCGCGCTTGGTGCGTTGGGGGCGGTTGCGGATGCTACGCAGCCTACCGCGTTGGACGCGCGACACCCGGCGCGTCGATCACGCGCGTGGGTTGCGCCTCCCAACCCGACGCGTGCCGCACAGGTGCCCGACCCGAATCTTCCAGCATCGAGTAATGCGGGTGGGGTGGGTGCGGCGGAAGTCACGCGCGGACGTGGGCGCGCCGTACCTGCCGCCGAGACAGTCGCACCCGCGACGAGGGGCGTCGCGACAACGCGCGGGTCGCCCGCGAGGCGAGGCATGACGACTTCATCGCCCTCTATTGAAGATGGCGCGAACGGGTCGGGTAGACGCGTGCGGCGGCGAACTGGCGGGACGTAAACGAGTAGCAATCTGATGTAAGAGAAAAACGACCGAATATCAAAGTTTAGGGTTTAGGGTTTAGAGGAGGTGCCACGTTTTCTTGTGAGCTTTTTGTGAAGAAGGTTTGGTTGTCTACTTGCTTGTAAGGTTAACGCTTGACAACTAACGCGTGTCTTATTTGCTAGTCTGATGATGTACACCAAACAGAAAGGTAACGTGTTCGTTTTCGTTTTGTTATCTGCAGCGGTGCTTCGTTTTTGTATGACGTATCAAAAGATAACGTTGAACACGTTATTTTCGCCTCAAGATCCATTCAGTGGCTTTACTGTTTTTCCACATGGTTCGGCGCACCAGAGTTGCGAGTTTGTCACCCCTGAAGCAACGATTCTTAAGGATGACAAGGTGAAGGTAGTGCTGATGGGATGTAAACCCGCTCGAAGGAATAACTACCTACAGCTCTTCAAACGGTACACCGCGATGCGAGACACGGTGGAGCACGAGTTGTTTATCTGGAACAATCTTGAGACAGCCCCGCTTCCGGTTCCCCGGGGATGCATCTCATCCGCGCCAGCCGCAACGATATGATGAACAGGTACACCTTGACGCAAGATTTTCCTCACACGAAATCATTTCTTACCGTCGATGAGGACGTTTTCCTTTCCGAAGGTCTTCTCAGATGCATGCTGAATCAGCTGCTCGCCCACAACACATCCGTCGTTGGCTTTGACGCGAGAAGTGTTGCGCCCAGCAAGAGGAACTACATGGCGAATTGCCATCACTAAATAAACCCGTTGTTATCATCGGTAAGACGATGTTGATGCACGAACGCGTGCACCGTCGAGCTGCAGAAGCGCTAGATGCACTTCGGAAAGCCGCGCACAAAGGAGGGTTAGTTTATTAGTTCTCAGGGTGCATATATATGCAAACAAATTTAGGAAGCGTAGATGGGCAAAATGTTTCGTCTCTTCATTGCGAGCACATATCCATGCGCGCTCGTGGAATATCTAGATAGCACGTTGCCACCAAAAATGTAATTGAAGGATTTTAAATTTTAAAAATCGCGTTCCCGCGAAGAAGAGATGACGTTACCGCGGCTCCGGAAGTTTTTGTGAGTCGGTTGGAACATCCAACGGCCAGCCTCCCAAAACGTCCAAAACGTCTCCACGTCTCATGTTGACGCAATATGTCACAACATGCTTCTATCTCACAAATTTAAATTAATCAGTTAATAAGGCCTTTGGGTAGATAGATAGAGGTGTCCTGATGATCTTGGTCGGTAAAAATGTTTTGCGCACGCGCGAAAGATTATTGACTGCCGTACGAGTAGATAGAAGTACGTTCGTCCGGGTCGTTCATCTTTATTGGTGCTGGAAGTATTGATTTGTCTATCAGAAAATTCGCTGAGACAAGCAAGTCAGTGTATTTTCACTACAGCGCTTTATTGTTATTGACAGATGGAGCGACATGGAGCGGAGATTAACTTTGGAGGGGGTTGTTGTCTGTTGATGTTAGGGTTTAGGGTTAAGGGTTTAGGGTTTAGGGTTTAGGGTTTAGGGT
>MDSY01116270.1_pt1 | contig 23862 bp, 23 predicted proteins | sample 811131 | NCBI WGS metagenome assembly MDSY01 (sample SAMN05326643, study PRJNA326480) | marine metagenome | isolation source: seawater | place: Atlantic Ocean: South West | collected 2010 | reverse complement strand
TATTATTTGAGTTTTACCTAAACCAATATCAAATGAATTTTTATCTTTTTTTATTTTTTTATTATAAATTCCATGAATTGAGTCGTATTTAAATAAATGAATATTAGATTCCATATCTGCTAAATCATTTATAATTTTTACATTTATTTTATGTTTATCTTTATTTTCTGATAAAGCTCTTAAAAAAAGCCTGCCTATTCTTCCAAAACCATTTATAGCTATATTAACCATTATTTTTTTTATAAATATTTAAAGCTAATTTAACAAGTTCTTTACTATTTAAACCAAATTTATTATACAAAACATCATGTGGCGCAGATGCACCAAATCCATTCATTCCTAACATATATTTTTCATTTAATATGTATTTTGTCCATCCATATTTTGATGCAGCTTCTATAGCTATTCTTTTTTTAATTGGACCTAAAATTTTATTTTTATAATTATCATTATTCTTATCAAAAATTTCCCAACAAGGCATTGATACAACCGTTACGTTTAAAGATTTTTTTTCAAGAATTCTTTTTGCTTCTATAGCAATAGATACTTCTGATCCTGTAGATAATATTGTTAAATCTCTTTTATTTTTATTTGTACTTTCGATTATATAAGCACCTTTCTTTGACATATTTTCTAATATTTTATTTTTTCTAACAATTGGTACATTTTGTCTTGTAAGAGAAATTATAGAAGGAGCTTTTAAATTTAAAGCAATTTCCCAAGATTCTAGAGTTTCAATTGCATCAGCTGGTCTTAAAATATTTAAATTAGGAATAGCTCTTAAACTAGTTAACTGTTCAATCGGTTGATGTGTTGGGCCATCTTCTCCTAAACCAATTGAGTCATGTGTCATAACAAAGATTACTTTTTGTTTCATTATAGATGCAAGTCTAATAGAAGGTCGACAATAATCTGTAAATATCAAGAATGAACCGCCATAGGGAATTAATCCACTATGAAGCGAAATTCCTGTCATTGCTGCAGCCATAGCATGTTCTCTAATTCCATAATAAATATAAGTACCTTTATAATTAGAACTATTAAAAATTTTTTGATCTTTTGATTTTGTTAAATTGGATTCTGTTAAATCAGCTGATCCACCTATTAAAAATGGTATTTTTTTTAATAATGCATTAATTGCTATACTAGATGCTTTTCTAGTAGCAATTAAATCATTAGATTCGTGAAATTCTTTTTTAATTTTTTGTAATTCCGTGAAAGAATTTTTATTAATTTTTTTATTTAAATAAATATTAAATACCTTCTTTTTTTCTTTATTTGTTTTTTTAAACGTTTTGTTCCATCTCATATTTTCTTTAACACCTTTAATTCCCACTTTTTTCCAAATTTTCGATATTTTATTTGGAATAACAAAAGGCGGGTATGCCCAATTAATTTTTTTTCTTGTTTTTTGCACCTCATCTAAGCCAAGAGCTGCTCCGTGGCTTGTATTTTTACCTTGTTTATTTGGCGATCCAAAACCAATTATTGTTTTACAAGCTATAAGAGAAGGGCGGTTTGTTTTTTTTGCTTTATTAATAGCATTAAATATTTGTTTAAAATCATGGCCATTAATTTTTTGAACGTCCCAATTGCAAGCTTTAAATCTATTTAGATGATTTTCTGAAGTAGATAAATTGGTAGGGCCATCTATAGAAACATTGTTATCGTCAAAAAATACAATTAATTTATTTAATTTAAGATGTCCAGCTAAAGAAATTGCTTCTTGACTAATACCTTCCATAAGACATCCGTCTCCTGCAATAACATATGTGTAATGATTATATAAACTTTTACCTAATATTGCAGATAGATGTTTTTCAGAAATTGCCATTCCTACAGAATTAGCCAAACCTTGACCTAATGGTCCTGTTGTTGTTTCTATTCCGCATTCAATATCGTATTCTGGATGCCCTGCTGTTTTACTTTTAAACTGTCTAAATCTTTTAATTTCATCGATAGTTATTTTTTTATAACCTGTTAAATGTAATAATGAATAAAGTAGCATTGATCCATGCCCAGCTGATAAAACGAATCTATCCCTATTAGGCCATTTAGGATTTTGTGGATTAAAACGTAAAAAATATTTGTAAAGAATTGTTGCAACATCTGACATTCCTAATGGCATACCAGGATGGCCTGAATTTGCTTTTTCCACTGCATCCATAGATAACGCTCTAATAGCATTAGACATTAATTTTAATTCTTTAATATTTAAATTATTTTTAGCTACCACACTATATTTATTAATTTTTTTTCAATTCTAATTTTCGCTGTCAATTATAGAATAAAAAAATATACTTTAGTAGTATAAGAAAATAAAAAAAAAAAATGCCAGTTTTAAGAATAAATATTAATGGGAGATATTACGATATAACTTGTGATAAAAATAAAGAAAAATACGTTTTAGAATTAGCAAAATTTTTTGATAAAAAAGTTAGAGACTTATCTATTAAATTGAAAAATGTTGATCATTCTAGATTACTTGTATTAACAGGGATATTATTGAGTGAAGAATTAAATAATGTTATGAAAGAACAAAGCAAAGTTGACAATCCTTATGGTAGGAATTATAAAATTGATTTTAATGATTTAAAAAAGAAACAAGCTGAAACTAAGCTTATAGTCAAAAATAAAATAGATAAATTAATTTCAAGAATTCAATCTTTAAGTAAATGAAAATCCTTTTTTTTGGCGATATTTTTGGCAGATCAGGAAGAGATGCTTTAATAAAAAAATTACCTTATTTTAAAAAAAAATTTAACCCTGATTTTATTTTAGCAAATGGTGAGAATGCTTCACATGGTAAAGGTATATCACAATCAATTTGTAATAATTTATTTTCAGCAGGAATAGATGTAATTACTGGAGGAAATCATATTTTTGATAACAACGATGTTTTTAATTTTATTGATAAAGAAAAAAGATTGTTAAGACCTAATAATTATCCAATAGATACACCAGGTAATGGATTTGGAATTTATGAAAAAAATCAAAAAAAAATATTAGTAATTAATGTAATGGGAAGAGTTTTTATGCAACCTCTTGATGATCCTTTTGAATCAATTAGAAAAATAATAAATGATAAAATAATTGGTCAAAATATTTTTGCGATTATTATTGATGTTCATTGTGAAGCAACAAGTGAAAAAATGGCAATAGGAAATGAATTTGATGGCAAAACGAGTCTGATTGTTGGTACACACACACATGTTCCAACAGCTGATGGACGAATTCTTCCAAATGGTACAGCATATATATCAGATTTAGGTATGTGTGGTGATTATAATTCAATAATTGGTATGGATAAAATTAAATCTTTAGAAAGATTCAAAAAAAAACTCCAGTAAGAGGCATTCATCCCGCTACAGGAGAAGCGTCTTTGGCATCGGTTTTAGTAGAATTAGATGATCATACAGGTTTAGCAAAATCTATAAAACAAATAATTATTGGAGGTAGCTTACAAAAAGTTTCTTAAAAAAAAATTATATTTAATTATTATATATTTTTAATATGGCAGGACATTCAAAATTTAAAAATATAATGTTCCGTAAAGGAGCGCAAGATAAAAAAAGAGCAAAAGTATTTGCAAAATTAGGTCGAGAAATTCAAATTGCGACGAAATCAGGAGGTACTGATCCAAATTCAAATCATAGATTAAGAACAGCAATTGATGCAGCTAAAGCTGCAAATGTTCCAAAAGATAATATAGAAAGAGCGATTAAAAAAGCTTCTGAAAATGACATTAATAATCTTGAAGAAATAAAATATGAAGGATTTGGACCTGGAGGGACATCTTTAATAGTAGAAACTATGACAGATAATAAAAATAGAACAATTTCAGAAATAAGACAAATTTTTTCGAAAAATGGAGGATCTATAGCAGAGAATGGTAGCGTTTCTCACAATTTTAAAAGAAAAGGTGAATTAATTTATAAAGAAAATAAAAATTTAGAGAGTAAAATATTTGATGTTGCTGTTGAAGCTGGAGCAGATGATATTATAAATGAAGAAACAAATTATAATATTTATTGCGATCCAAATAATATTATAAATATAAAAGAAAAAATTAGTCAATTGTCAATTGAACCAATTTCAGTTTCATTAACTTGGCTATCTTCAAATAAAATAATGGTTAATAATAAGGAAGATGGAAAAAAACTTTTTAATCTTATTAATCAATTAGAAGACAATGAGGATGTGCAGAATATATCTTCAAATTATGATATTTCTAAAGAAGTTTTTGATACAATAGATTTTAATAATTAAAAAATGGCAGATAAAACTTGGAAATCTAGGGAAAGAAAAGTTGCAAAATACTTTAATACTCATAGAACACCATTAAGTGGAGGTAGTTCAAGACATACAAGATCCGATTCTCTTCATGATAGTTTATTTGTTGAATGTAAATTGAGAAAGAAGCATTCTGTTATTTCTTTATGGGATGAAACTAATGAAATGGCAAAAAAGGAATCAAAAACACCTGTGATAGCATTATGTGAATCTGGAAGACCAGGTTTTTGGGTGATGGTTCATAGTGATGACTTAGAAAAAGTTTCTGAGGAAGTTAAAAAAAAATAATTTTTAAAAATAAGAAGAAATAAAACTTTGTTTTTTTCGTTAAAATTTTAAAATATAAAAAAATAATATAAATTATGGAAAATCAAGCTGTAGATGCTGTAAATTTAGTTCAACATGGGGCATATAATTTGTCAATTTTTTCTCTTTTTTTAAGAGCAGATCCAATTGTTAAATTTGTTATGTTTGGTCTTTTCTTTTCCTCAATTTGGAGTTGGGCTATTATTATAAATAAAATTAAGATGATTAGAAAATTGAATAATGTTACTAAAAAATTTGAAGATCTTTTTTGGTCTTCTGCTTCATTAGAAGATTTATATTCAAAAACAGAAAGTAAAAACGATAATCCAATGATTGCAATTTTTAACAAAGCAATGATTGAATGGTTAAAATTTAGAAATTCTAAAAATAAAGAAAAGATGGAAAATAGATTAAATGGAGTATTAGTATCTTCCATAAATAATGAAATTACAATTTTAGAGAAAAATATGATTTTTTTAGCCTCTTTAGGTTCCGCTGCACCATTTGTTGGATTATTTGGAACTGTTTGGGGTATTATGAATAGCTTTCAAGCTATTGGTATTACTAAAAATACAAGCTTAGCTGTTGTAGCACCAGGTATTGCAGAAGCTTTATTTGCAACAGCTTTAGGTTTAATTGCAGCAATACCTGCAGTTATAGCTTATAACAAAATATCAAGTGTCTTCGATAACTATTCAATTAGATTAGAAACATTTTCTCAAGAATTTGTAAATCGTGTAACTAGATAGAAAAATGTCTAATACAAAAATACAAAGATTCAGTAGCTTAAAATTTTCAAGAATTTTAAAAAGAAATAAAACAATTAGTCAGATTAATGTAACGCCAATGGTCGATGTTATGCTAGTTTTATTGGTAATATTTATGATAACAGCTCCTTTATTAACTGTTGGGGTTCCTATTAATTTACCTAAAACAAAAGCTAAAGCACTACCAGAAGATCAAACTCCTTTGTCCATAACAATTAATAAAGAAGAAAAAATTTTTGTTCAAGATACTGAAATAAGTTTAGAAAAATTAATACCAAAACTTATTTCTATTTCAAAAAATAGAAATGATAGAAAAATATTTATTAGAGCAGATGAAGTTTTATCTTATGGAAAAGTTGTTGAAGTAATGGCAGTAATTACATCTGCAGGATTTAATAAGATTGCTCTTGTAACTGATTTTGAAACAAAAAAATAAATAGATGACATTAAATAATTTAATTTTTCTTCCAATAAAAAGAGAAGTTTTGGAAAAAAAAAATTATCTTTTATTATCATCAGCTTTTCATCTTTTAATAATAATTTTATTTTATTACGGTCTTCCTAATTTGTTTAGATATAGATCTGAATTTTTACCTCCTTTACCAATTGAAATTATAAATATTTCTGACAAAACTGTTGCTCCAAAGATTAATTTCAAAAGTAATTCTCCAGATAAAACTAAAAATAAAGCTAATTATAGTGATCAAGAAAATATTAAATATGATAATCAAACAGAAACCGTAGATAATCAGGATGTGCTTGAAATTGAAAAGACAGATAAACAAATTATAAAAAAAAAAATCGTTAAATTAAAAGAAATAAAAAAAAAACCTAATCAATTACAAAGTGTTTTAAAGTCTATAGAAGAAGTAAAAAAAGATTTAAATGATAAAAAAAAAAAGAAAGAAAAAGTTAATAATGATGATAAAGCAACTCCTACTAAATTGGGTATAAATTTAACTATTAGCGAAAAAGACGCAATAAGAAAGCATTTTGAAAAATGTTGGAATATACCTTCAGGTGCTAGAGAGGTTGGTGATTTAGCAGCAGAAATTAAAGTTAGATTTAACAAAAAAGGGAATGTTATAGATGCAAGAATAGTAAATACTAGTCGTATGAAAAGAGATAATTTTTATAGGACAGCTGCAGAAAGTGCTTTAAGAGCAGTTTTAAATCCAAGGTGTCAAAACGCACCATTACCAAAAGATAAATTTGATAAATGGAAAAATTTAACTTTAAATTTTGACCCAAAAAGTATAATTGGTTATTAATAATTTTTTTTTTAAAAAAAAATTGAAATATTTAACAAAAATAATTTTATTCTTTTTCTTTTATTTGTCTTTTGTATTTAATGTAAATGCAGAGCTTAAAATTGATATAACTTCTGGTTATACCGAACCTACTCCTGTAGGAATTAACGATTTCATCGGAGTAACTGATGAAGAAAAAGCTTTAGCTAAACAAATTACAAAATTAGTAATAGCTGATTTAAATAATAGTGGTTTATTTAAAGTAATTGATCCAAAAGCTTATATTCAAAAAATTACAAGTCCTAGTGTAATACCTAAATTTTCAGATTGGAGAGTAATAAATGCTCAGGCTTTAATTGTTGGTGCAGCTACGTTAAATACAAATGGTAATGTAAGAATTGAATTTAGACTTTGGGATGTTTTTGCTGAACAACAAATGGCTGGTTGGGCTTTTAGTACTGCAAGAAGTAATTGGAGACAGATATCACATCGTATAGCAGATAAAGTTTATGAAAGATTAACCGGAGAAATAGGTTATTTTGATACTAGAATTGCATATATAGCTGAAAGTGGGCCATCAAAAAAAAGAATTAAAAGACTTGCAATTATGGATCAAGATGGAGCTAATCATCGATTTTTAACTGATGGGAATAATTTAGTACTTACACCAAGATTTTCACCGTCACAACAAGAATTAACTTATTTGTCATATATCGGCAGAATCCCAAGAGTTTATTTATTAGATATCGAAACAGGTAAACAGGAAATAGTAGGAGATTTTCCTGGTATGACTTTTGCTCCACGTTTTTCACCATATGGGGACGAAGTTATAATGTCTTTAGCTGCAGAAGGAAATTCTGATATTTACACCTATAATTTAAAAACAAATATTAGAAAACAATTAACATCTTATAGAGGTATTGATACCTCACCATCATATTCTCCAAATGGAAAAAGAATTGTTTTTAATTCAGATAGAGGCGGATCTCCACAAATTTATACAATGAATAATAAAGGAAAAAATATTAAAAGAATTAGCTTTGGTAAAGGTAGTTATTCAACGCCTGTTTGGTCTCCAAGAGGAGATTTTATTGCATTTACTAAATTTCATAATAAAACATTTTATATAGGTGTTATGACACCTGAAGGGAAAGGTGAAAGAGTGGTTGCAAAAGGTTTTCTTGTTGAAGGCCCTACGTGGACACCAAATGGAAGAATGGTTGCTTATACAAAAAAAGATTATCCAAAAGGTAAAAAAGAAGGAAAAACACGAATCTTTTTAATTGATGTAACTGGTTATCATGAAAAAGAAATTATTACACCTTTAGAAGCATCAGATCCTTCTTGGTCACCGTTATTAAATTAATTTAAAAAATCGTAAAAAAAGTGCTTGTATAAAAAAAACACATACTTATAATTTATTTAATAAAGATTTTATTATTTATACCTTATTTAAATGTTTAAAATTAAAACTTTTTCAATTCTAGCTGCTTCATTTATATTGTTTAGTTGTACTCAACAAAGTGGTATTGAAGATGTAACGACTGGATTATACGAAAAAGGTGGAATGGCATATTTAGATAAAAATATGACAGTTCCAGCAAAAGTTTATTTCGATTATGACTCATATTTGCTATCTGCAGATTCTGAAGGTACTTTAGATTTACAAATTACATGGATGGACGAAAATCCATCTAAATATATCCTTATTGAAGGGCATTGTGATGAAAGAGGAACACGTGAATACAATCTTGCTCTAGGTGAAAGAAGAGCTAATACAGTAAAAGAATATGTAGTTTCAATGGGAATATCTGAAGATAGAGTAAACGTAGTCACATATGGTAAAGAAAGACCAGATTTTGAAGGTTCTTACGAAGACGCTTGGCAAAAAAATAGAAGAGCTGTTACAACTCTTGATGTTGACAGATAAAAATTATAATTTCTTTATATTCCAAAAAAATTTTTTTTTATTTAAACTTTTAAATTTAATCAATATATTTGATTGTTCATATGATGTTTAATAATAAATTTAATTTTTTTATTCATTTTTTTATTTTGTTTTCATTCATTGTTTTTGAATCAAAAGCAGTGGATGAATTTGATATAAATTTATTAAATGAAAAATTGAACCGCTTAGAAGAAGAAATATCTGATATACAAAAAAATTTATATGCACCAGAAGACAATACTTCAGTTAAAGAAAAAAATGATAAAACTATACCTTCAAAATATCAAAGGCGTATAAATAAAATTGAAAATGATTTTGCAAAAATGAATGGAAAATTTGAAGAAATTTTTTTTAGATTAGATCAATTACAAGAAAAACTTAATATATTAAGTTCTGATGTTGATTTCAGATTATCAAATACAAACGATCCTTCCACAGGAGGTTTGCCGTTAGCTAAAAAAGATAGATCTAATGAAAAAGATACTATTGCATATCCAAAAAATACATCAGATATTGATACTTCTGGAGGAGACACAGAAATTTTAGGAACATTAAAAGATAGAACTGTTCAAGATGAAGCAGTAGAAATTGCAAAAAATTTTCAAACTCCTGATGATCTGTTTAATTATGGAAAAGAATCTTTACAAAATTTAAATTATTCTGATGCAGAAAATGCTTTTAGAGGTTTTATAAGTAAATTCCCTAATGATGAACGTATTCCTAACGCTTATTATTGGTTAGGTGAATCTTTATTTGTTAGAGAAAGTTATGTAGAAGCGGTTATGGCTTATGGGGAAGTAATAAAAAAACATAAAAAACATAAAAGAGCACCATCGAGTTTATTAAAAATTGGAATATCATTTTCTAATTTAGAAAAAAAGAAAGAATCTTGCGATGCCCTAAATAAAATTTTAAAACAATACCCTGATACTGATCAAGATGTTTTAAAAAAAACTAATTTTATAATTCAACAAAATAGTTGTTAAAAAAAACTTCCAATGATCAGAAAATTTTTTTTCAAACATATGGATTCTTTAGGGCCATATGAAAAGAATCCTCACATTGCAGTAGCATTATCAGGTGGTAGCGATAGTTTGTGTTTAACTATTTTGGCTAAAGAATGGGCTGATAAAAATAAAGGTAAAGTTACAGCTCTTATAGTTAATCATGGATTAAGAAAAACAAGTAAAAAAGAATGTAATGAATTACAAAAGTTTTTAAAAAAAAAGAAAATTGATAATTATTGTTTTCAATGGAAAGATTCAAAAATAAATAAAAAAAGTATACAAGAAAGAGCAAGAAAATTTAGATACAAAATATTTGAGAATTTTTGTTTTGAAAAAAATATATTTCATTTATTAGTAGCACATCATTTTGAAGATCAAAAAGAAACATTATTAATGAGGTTAAATGATAATAGTAATGTTTATGGATTAGCATGTATGTCTAAAATTTTATTTAAAAAAAAAATAAGAATTTTACGCCCTTTACTAGACTTTAAAAAAAAAGAAATTATCAATTTTTTAGATGCAAAAAATATTAAATGGTTTGAAGATACTTCTAATAAGGATTTGAAATATTCTAGGAATAAATATAGAAGTATTTTACCTGAATTAGAGCAAAGAGGATTAAGTGATAATAAATTAAAAAAAATTTTAAAAAAAGCTAAAAAAAAAAGGAAAACAATTGAGAATTTAGCAACTAAATGGTTAATAAAAAATATTCATATTGATGATTTTGGTTTTGCAGTAGTTAAATTAAGTAATTTAAAGTTATTGAGTGAGAATAATTTCTTAGTTTATTTTGGTAGAATATTAAATACTATCTCAGGTTCTTTATATCCAACAAAATCTAAATATATTTTAAATTTTTATAAACAGATTTATAAAAAAAAAAGTTTTAATCCTACTAATTTAGGAGGATGTCATATATTTATTGTTAAAAAAGATGTTTATATCTCAAGAGAAATTTTTAAAAAAGATAGAAAACAAAATATTAATTTTAAATTCAATCAGTTTAATTGGGACAATAGATTTGAAATAAATTGTAGAGATAATATTAATAAAATTTTAAAGAAAGAATTAGGACAGACATTAAATATAGAGCAATTACATATCAATGGTTGGAATCAAATAATCTCAAAAAATAAAAAATTTAAGGAAAGTTGTTTATTACCAAATAAGATTATTGTGTCTTTACCAGCTATTAAAAATAGACAAAATAAAGTTTTATCGGTTCCACAGTTAAATTATTATAGTGATTCAAATAGTAAAAAAAGATTCTCAAAAATGAATTTTTATTTTAAGCCTAATATTGCCTTATCAAATAACTAATAAATAATATTGTTCTTACAAAAAAAAATATTAAATTAAATAGTAGGTATATGAAAAACTTAAAAAAAAATTTTTTAGTATGGTTGATAATTGGATTTGTATTATCTTCTTTTTATAATGTTTTTACAAAATCTAATAATAATGTAACTGTACAAAATCTTGCGTTTTCAGATTTTTTAAATGAAGTTGAAAAAGATAATGTTCTAGATGTTAATATCAAAGGTGATTTAATAAATGGAAATCTAGTTGATGGTAAAAAATTTAAAACTTACACTCCATATGATCCAAATTTAATTGAAAAACTATCAAAAAAGGATGTGACTATTAACGTTGAACCAATGAATAATAAAGGTTCTTCTTTTTTAAATATAATTTTATCATGGTTTCCAATGCTTCTTCTGATTGGTGTTTGGTTATTTTTTATGCGTCAGATGCAATCAGGAAGTGGTAAAGCACTAGGTTTTGGCAGATCTAAAGCTAAAATGTTAAATGAAAAAATTGGTAAAGTTACTTTTAAAGATGTAGCAGGTATAGATGAATCTAAAAATGAACTACAAGAAGTTGTTGAATTTTTAAAAGATCCTTCAAAATTTCAAAGACTTGGTGGAAAGATCCCAAAGGGAGCTTTGTTAATTGGACCTCCAGGTTGTGGAAAAACTCTTTTAGCAAGAGCTGTTGCAGGTGAGGCAGGTGTTCCATTTTTTACTATTTCAGGTTCGGATTTTGTTGAAATGTTTGTTGGAGTAGGAGCATCAAGAGTACGAGATATGTTTGAACAAGGAAAAAAGAATGCTCCATGTATTATTTTTATTGATGAAATAGACGCAGTCGGTAGACATAGAGGAGCTGGCTTAGGTGGGGGTAATGATGAAAGAGAACAAACACTAAATCAATTATTAGTTGAAATGGATGGTTTTGAGAGTAACGAAGGAGTAATAATTGTTGCTGCAACTAATCGTCCTGATGTACTTGATCCAGCATTGTTGAGACCTGGAAGATTTGATAGGCAGGTAGTTGTCCCAAATCCAGATATTATTGGTAGAGAAAAAATATTAAAAGTACATTTAAAAAAAGTTCCACTTGCACCAAATGTAGAACCAAGAATTATTGCTAGAGGCACTCCTGGATTTTCTGGAGCGGATTTAGCTAATTTAGTTAATGAAGGAGCATTATTAGCAGCTAGAAGAAATAAAAGATTTGTAACAATGCAAGAAATGGAAGACGCGAAAGATAAAGTGTTGATGGGTATAGAAAGAAAATCAATGGTTATGAAAGAAGATGAAAAAAAATTAACTGCTTATCATGAAGCCGGACATGCAATTGTTGCTATTCATTCTAAAGAATCTGATCCAGTTCATAAAGCTACTATTATCCCAAGAGGAAGAGCATTAGGTATGGTTATGCGTTTACCTGAAAGTGATAGAATATCAATGTCAAAAATAAAATTAGAAGCAGATTTAGCTGTTGCAATGGGTGGTAGAATAGCTGAGGAACTAATTTTCGGTCGCTCAAAAATAACTACAGGCGCATCTTCAGATATTAGTATGGCAACAAATATTGCAAGAAAAATGGTAACTGAATGGGGAATGAGTGATAAATTAGGACCGTTAGCTTATGGTGAAAATGAACAAGAAGTCTTTTTAGGTCATTCTGTTACTCAGAAAAAAAATATATCAGAAAATACAGCCCAAGAAATAGATAAAGAAGTTAAAAAAATTGTAGATCATGCATTTAAAAAAGCTCGCCAAATTTTAAAGAAAAACATTACTCAACTACATAGATTGGCTAAAGGATTATTGAAATATGAAACTTTAACTGGTAAAGAGATAAATGATGTTGTTAAGGGAAAAAAAATAAACAGAGTTATTACAAAATCTAAAAAGAAAAATAAAATTTTATCTTCAGTTCCTACAGTAGAAAAAGATAAAAGTGTTAAAATACCAAAACCACAGTTAGAGAATAATTAATTAAAGTAAAATATTTTTCAAAAAAAAATTTATAGTTATTATATTACTATGAAGATTACTAAATATTCTAAAAAACCATATTTAGGTTTTAAGACTCCAGCTATTATGGGTATTCTAAATATAACTCCTGATAGTTTCTCAGATGGTGGAAAAAATTTTAAACCTAAAATTGCGATCAAAAATGCTATAAAAATGTACAATACAGGCGCAAATATAATTGATATAGGAGCAGAATCAACTAGACCTGGTGCTAAATTAATTAATCCTGATATAGAAATAAAAAGATTAAAACCTATTCTTGAAGGCTTAAAAAAAAAAAAATAAGAATTTCTATTGATACAAGAAATTCATTAACTATGAAGTACGCTATTGAAAAGGGTGTCAAAATTATTAATGACGTATCTGCTTTAAATCACGATCCTGAAAGTATAAATGTAATAAAATCATCTAAATGTTTAATAGTTTTAATGCATATGCAAGGAAATCCTCAAACAATGCAAAAAAATCCTAAATATAATTTTGCACCAAAAGATATATATAATTTTTTAAAAAAACAAATTATAAAATGTCAAAAAAATAATATAAATAAAAATAGAATTATAGTTGATCCAGGAATTGGTTTTGGAAAAACTTATGAACACAATATACAAATTTTGAAAAATTTAAAAATATTTCATAAATTAAAGTGTAATATACTTATCGGATTATCTAGAAAAAAATTTTTATCAAATTTTAATAAAAAAGAAAAACCTATAGATAGAATTGCTGGTACTATAGCTGCTAATCAATTTGCTTTGGATCAAGGAGTAGATATTATTAGAGTGCACGATGTTAAAGAAGCATTTCAAGCAAAATTAGTTTGGCAATCATTGAATAAAAATTAGTATTTTAGGATGTAATGAAAAAAAAATTATTTGGAACTGATGGCATTAGAACTTTAGCTAGTGATGAAATTTTTAGAAAATCTTCATTAAATATTTTGTCAAAAGTTATAATAAAAAATAAAAAAAATTTTAAAATTATCATTGGTAGAGATACAAGAGAGTCTGGTAAAAAAATTCAAGAAATATTTACTAATAGTCTTAAAAATAGTGGAGCAAAAGTTTATGTTGCTGGTTTATTACCTACACCATCAATATGTTATTTAACTAAAAAATTTAAATATGATTTAGGCATTGTAATATCTGCGTCTCATAATCCTTATCAATATAATGGAATTAAATTTTTTAATAAAAATGGAGAAAAACTATCTACTAAATCTGAAATAGATATAGAAAATAATTTTTTTTCTTTCAAAAATTCTTATAAAAAAAATAATAATGGAAAAATAATAATTAAAAAAAATTCATTAAGTTTATATAAAAATAAAATTCTTTCTGAATTTAAAAAAGTAAATTTTTTTAATAAATTTAAAGTTGTTATTGATTGTGCAAACGGATCAACATCTAAAATAATAAAAAATATTTTTTCAACAATAAAAGTAAAATTAATTTTAATAAAAAATAAACCTAATGGAAGAAATATAAATTTAAATTGTGGATCTTTGTACCCAGAAACTCTAATTAAAAAAGTTAAACAAGAATCTGCTGATTTTGGAATTTCATTTGATGGAGATGGCGATAGAATAATTTGTTGTGATGAAAAGGGTAATATAATTGATGGAGATAAAATTATTGCATGTTTAACTGAATACTTTTTTAATCATTCCAAAAAAAAAATTAGCGCAGTAGTAGGTACATTAATGTCAAACATGGGTCTAGAAAAATTTATTAAAAAAATGGGTATTAAATTCTACAGAGCAAATGTTGGGGATAAATTTGTTTATAATATAATGAAAAAAAGAAACTGTTTTTTAGGAGGAGAACAATCTGGTCATATAATTCTTAAAGATTTTAGTCCTTCAGGAGATGCAATTTTAATTGCGTTATATTTAATTAAAATAACTTCTGAGTATAAAAAGAAAATTAGTGAAATATTTAGTTTATATACGCCTTATATTCAAAAACAAAAAAATATTAAATTACTAGATTCTAATCATTTAAATAATGAAAATTTAAAAAAAATATTAAATTATTATAATAATAAAAATATTCAAAATAATAGGGTTTTAGTACGTATATCAGGAACTGAGCCATTAATTAGGATTTTAGTAGAAGGATATAAACCTAGTGTAATCAATATCTTAGTGAAGAAAATAGAAAAAAAAATAAAGCTTTCATTTAAAAAAAATTAACTATAAATTCTTTAAATATAGACAGTGTTGTAAAAATACAACATATTGTATTTATCTTTAATTTTCTCCTTTTAATCTACTATATTAAGTGTATTATTGAATAGTACTACAATATGTAGTAATTATTTAATTACTAATTTTTTATAGGGGGCAATCATGAATGCCTTAAATGTAGCAAAAAGATGGATAGGGGCGTTAACTGAAGTTGGTTTAATGCTTATAGCTTTTGGCATCGTTGCTGGCTTACTTTATCCAGGCGCAGTTCCATTTATTGGTACTGATGTTGTTTCTAATATTACAGCACTATTGAACCAATTAGGTAATAATGGTGTCGTAGGATTAGTAGCATTAGCTATTATTTGCTGGTTACTTAACAAAAGATCAATCAGCTAGTGTAGTAAGTTTCACCCTCCCGATTTGATCCCGACACGGTGAAGGTGTAAAGTTAAAAGAGCCCTGCAAAGGGCTCTTTTTTTTTATTTTTATTTTCTTAAACCTATTTGTGATTGTAAAAATTGATTGTCAAAACTTAATATTTCATTTTTTGCTTCTTTACTTTTATCTATTATAGAAACAAACCAAGTTATGAAGAATGCTGTTGTTACAGAAAATAATGCTGGATATTTATAAGGAAATATTGGGGCATCATAATTAAATATATCAACCCAAACAGCTGGACTAAGAATTACTAGTATTGTAGCAGTAATAAGACCAGAACTACCTCCTATTAAAGCACCTTTAGATGTTAATTTTTTCCAGTACATTGATAAAAATAAAATTGGAAAATTAGCACTGGCTGCTACAGCAAAAGCAAGACCGACCATAAAAGCAACATTTTGTTTTTCAAATAGAATACCAAGAAAAATAGCAATACATCCTAAAGAAACCGCTGATATTTTTGAAACAAATAGCTCATCTTTTTCATTTACCTTACCTTTTTTAAAAACAGATGCATATAGATCGTGACTTACAGCTGAAGCACCAGCAAGTGTAAGCCCTGAAACTACTGCAAGTATTGTCGCAAATGCAACTGCTGATATAAATCCTAAAAATACATCTCCGCCGACAGCATTTGCAAGATGTATTGCAGCCATATTACTTCCTCCTATTAAGCTACCATCTATATTTAAAAATTTAGGATTATTTGAAATTAACATAATTGCTCCAAAACCTATTATGAAAGTTAAGATATAGAAATAGCCAATAAATCCTGTTGCAAAAAAAACTGATTTACGTGCTTCTTTTGCATTTTTTACTGTAAAAAAACGCATTAAAATATGAGGAAGTCCTGCGGTCCCAAACATTAAAGCAATACCTAAAGATATTGCTGAAACAGGATCTGATATTAAACCACCAGGTTGTAAAATATTATAATTTCTAGGATGAACATTTACTGCTTTTTGAAATAAAGATTCAAAACTAAAATCACTATTCCATAACACTGCGACTGTAATAAATGTTGCACCAAACAAAAGTAAGACAGCTTTAATTATTTGAACCCATGTAGTTGCTAGCATTCCTCCAAAACTAACATATAAAATCATTAAAACTCCGACTATAACTACAGCTAATTCATATGGTAGTCCAAAAAGCAGTTGTATCAATTTACCTGCTCCAACCATTTGCGCAATTAAATATAATGCTACTGTTATTAATGAACCGCTTGCAGCAAGACATCTTATTTGAGTTTGATTAAGTCTGTGAGATGTTGCATCAGCAAAAGTATAATCTCCCAAATTTCTTAGTCTTTCAGCTAATAAAAATAATATAATTGGCCAGCCAACAAGAAATCCAATTGAATAAATAAGTCCATCGTAACCTGAAAGATAAACAAGACCGGAAATACCTAAAAACGATGCTGCTGACATATAGTCACCTGCAATAGCTAAACCGTTTTGCAGACTCGTGATTTTTCCTCCTGCAGCATAGAAATGAGAGCGAGAATGTGTTTTTTTAGAAGCCCAATAAGTAATAGCAAGAGTTGCAAACACAAAAATCAAAAACATTGTTATTGCGGGAAAATTTATCATTTAAATTTTTTTAAAATTTTTTTTTCTATTAGATCTAATTTTTTATTTGCTATAAAAACATAAATACCTGTAGATAGAAAAGCTAATAATATAATTGAAACACCAATTGGAATTCCAATAGTGATAATTGATTTATTAGATATTTTCATTCCTAATATTTCTGGAAAAAAAGCAATAAGAAGAATAAAGGAAAAATAAGTTAAGAGAATAATGCTTGATAAAAGCCAACTTATAAAAGATTTTTTTTTAACTAAAAGTTTAAAGTCTTCGCTTTTAATAATTTTTTTTTCTAAACGAGACCTCATGAAAAAACAAACCAATTAAATTCTATTTTTACTCATTGAAATTTTTTTAGAGTTTTTATGCTTATTAAGGTTTATGTATTTTTTAGACATATCTTTAAAACCTTTTTTTACATAATTTCTAATATCATGCGTGATATGCATTGAGCAAAATTTTGGCCCACACATCGAACAAAATTGAGCAACCTTTGCACCATCTGATGGTAATGTTTCATCATGAAACGACTCTGCTTTTTTTGGATCTAAAGATAAATTAAATTGATCTCTCCATCTAAATTCAAATCTGGCTTGACTTAATGCATTATCTCGAACGATTGCACCCGGATGACCTTTTGCAAGATTTGCAGCATGTGCTGCGATTTTATAAGCTATCACACCTTCTTTTACATCATTCTTATCTGGCAAACCTAAATGTTCTTTTGGTGTTACATAACAAAGCATTGCAGTTCCATACCATCCAATCATTGCAGCGCCTATAGAACTTGTAATGTGATCATAAGCAGGAGCAATATCAGTTGTTAAAGGGCCTAAAGTATAGAATGGTGCTTCATTACATATTTTTAATTGTTTAGTTACATTTTCTTTTATTAAATGCATAGGAACATGCCCAGGTCCTTCAATCATAACTTGGCAATTCATTTTATAAGCAATTTTATTTAATTCTCCTAAAGTCTCAAGCTCAGCAAATTGTGCTTTATCATTAGCATCAGCAATTGAGCCAGGTCTTAATCCATCACCAAGCGAAAAAGAAACATCATAACTACTCATTATTTCACAAATTTCTTTGAATTTTGTGTATAAAAAATTTTCTTTATGATGTGCAAGACACCATTTAGCCATTATAGATCCTCCACGAGAAACAATCCCAGTTGTTCTATTAGATGTTAACGGTATATGTTTTAATTGTACTCCAGCATGTATTGTAAAATAGTCGACACCTTGTTCTGCTTGCTCAATTAATGTATCTCTATAAATTTCCCAAGTTAGTTCTTCTGGACTTTTAACTTTTTCTAAAGCTTGATAAATAGGAACAGTACCTACAGGAACTGGGCAATTTCTTATAATAAATTCTCTTATGTTATGTATATTTTTTCCAGTAGATAAGTCCATTATAGTGTCCGCTCCCCATCTAATAGCCCAAACCATTTTTTCAACTTCATTAATCGCATTAGATGTTATTGCTGAATTTCCAATGTTAGCATTAATTTTTACATAAAAGTTTCTTCCAATGATCATTGGTTCTAATTCTAAATGATTAATATTTGAAGGAATTATGGCTCTACCTTTTGCTATTTCTTTCATAACATATTCTGCAGTTATAAACTGTGGAAAATCAATATGTTTGGATTTAGAATTATCACTTTGTCTAAATTCATTTTCTCTTATTGCCACATATTCCATTTCAGGAGTAATAATACCTTTTTTTGCATAATATAATTGTGTTACAGAAGTCTTTTTTTTTGCTTTAAAAACATTTTTTTCTTTTTTGAAAATTTTTAAAATTTTATTATTTTTTTCTGAAAAACCATTATCCTTATAAGTAATTTTTCTACCTCTATAATTGATTACATTTTCATTATTTTTAATCCAATTTTTTCTATTTTTTTTTAAACCATTATTAATATTTAAAACGCTATCATTCTTTAATTCTGTATATATCCCAGAACTATCATAAATATAAACTTTGTTAGGTTTAGCTTTTTTATCTAATTTAATTTCTCTAATAGGAACTTTTATTTCCGGAAACATTTTACCATTTATATATTTTTTTTTTGAAGACGGAAACGGGCCAACAGTAATTTTTTTTATATTTTGTTTATCTATTTTTTTCATAGTTGATAATTTTAAAAATGGAAAGAGTATAATAATCTCTTTCCCTTCGCTAACATTACTTAGTTCAGGTCTTAAGGGTTAATTTTCTCAGCAATAATATGCTCCCCTAAGAGACATTATTAAGTAGCAATAATATTTTGTGTTATTATAACATATAAAGTATGAAACAAAAAAAAAATTTACTACCATTAGGTTTTAGGGATGTTTTATCAAAAGAATCTAATTTACAATTTGAATATGCAAAAAATTTGTTAAAAAACTTTTATTCTTGGGGATATTCATTTATAGAACCTCCAATTATTGAATTTGAATCAACTCTTAAAGAAAAAAATAATAGTTTTTTAAATAAGAAAACATTATCTTTTTTGGATCCATTAACTAACAAACGTTTGTCATTAAGATCTGATATAACTACACAATTAGCTAGAATTACTTCAGATAGATTATTTAAATTACCGAAACCATTAAGATTATGTTACTTAGGAGATGTTTTTAGAGCAGATAAGCCAAAATTATCATCAGATAGACAATTTAAACAATCTGGAATTGAAATAATTGGCTCAAAAAGTTTATATGCTGATATTGAAATAATTGTTTTAAGCCTCGATTCTTTGAAGAAAATAAATTTTAAAAAAATTAGTTTAGATTTGAATATTTCTATAATTTTAGAAAAAATATTTGACGATTTAAAAATTCCATTTTCTAAAAGAGATAATTTAAGAAAATTAGTTGAACGAAAAAATATAAAAGAAATATCTAATTATAATAAAAATTTATACATTCTTTTAAAAAAAATTATAGATTCTACTGGTCCTTTAAATAAAAATATTAAAAAAATTCAAAAAATAAAATTTGGTAAAAATGCAAAAAAAATAATCGATAAATTTTTAAAAATATGTTTATTGTTGTTAAAAAAAGATTATGGAAATTTTAATATCTCAGTTGATTTACTAGATCATAGAGGATTTGAATATTACACAGGTCTTACATTTAGTATTTTTTGTTTAGATTCAAATAAAGAAATATGTAGAGGAGGACGATATTTAACTTCAAATAATGATGATGCAGTAGGTTCTACTTTTTTTCTAAATCAGTTTCTTCAAATCAAAATAAACGAAAAGAAAAAAAATAAAAAAATTTTGATTCCTTATTCTGATTTATTTAATGAAAAAGCTTTTGAATTAAGAAGAAAAGGATGGATAACTATTCAAAATATTAATAAAGACAATGATAAAAAAATTGCTAAATTGCATAATTGTAAGTTTATATTAAGAAATAAAAAAATTATACCTTTGAAATGAATAATTTAACTATAGTTGGCGCACAATGGGGAGACGAGGGTAAAGGTAAAATTATTGATCATTTATCAAATAAATATGACATTGTTCTCAGATTCCAAGGCGGACACAATGCTGGTCATACTATAGTAGTTGGTAAAGAAAAGTTTATTTTAAGTATTTTACCATCTGGTTTAATCAGAAATAAATTATGTATTATTGGTAGTAGTGTTGTTATTGATCCCGTTCATTTTTTGAATGAAATAAGTTTATTAAAAAAAAAAAAAATTAAAATATCTAATAAAAATTTAAAAATTGCTAATAATGCTTCACTTTTATTAGAATTTCATAAAATTATAGATGTTTTAAGAGAAAAAATATCATCAAGTAAAAAAATTGGGACAACAGGTAGGGGTATCGGCCCTTGTTATGAAGATAAAGTTGCAAGAAGAGGTTTGAAAATAAATGATTTAGAAGATTTAAGTGTTTTAAAAAAAAGATTAAAAGATTTAATAAATTATCACAATATTTTTTTAAAACATTTATCACTGACACAAATCTCATTTAATAAAATTTTCAAATTACTTAAATCTATAAGAAAAAAAATCCTACCTTATTCAGTAGATGTAAGTGAATTTATAAATAATAAAAAAAATTTAAAAAAAAAATTTTTATTTGAAGGAGCTCAAGGCTTAATGTTAGATATAGATCATGGCACATATCCTTTTGTAACTTCTAGTAATACAATTCCAGCAACTGCTGCTATTAGTATAGGATTGAAACCATCAAAATTAGGGCACATATTAGGCATTGTCAAAGCTTATACTACAAGAGTTGGAGAAGGTCCTTTTCCAACTGAAATTAAATCTAGCATCGGATTAACTTTAGCAAAACAAGGTAATGAATTTGGAAGTGTAACAGGACGTCCAAGAAGATGTGGATGGTTTGATGCTGTTCAATGTAAAAAAGCGATAAATATAGCTGGAATAGATATGCTTGCTTTAACAAAAATTGATGTATTAGATAATTTCAAAAAAATTAAAATTTGTTATCAATACAAACAAGGAAAAAAAATAATAAATTTTATGCCAAATTCAAATAAAATATTAAATAGTTTAAAGCCTAAATACATTACTTTAGATGGTTGGAATACCAGTACTGCTGGTATTAAAAAGAAAAGCTTATTACCTATTAAAGCTCAAAAGTTTATTAGTACAATTGAAAGTATTCTGAAAGTTCCAATAATTTTTCTTTCAAACGGACCTGATAGAACTGATGTTATTAATTTAAAAAAATTTTAATTTAAATTGCAGATATTTCTTCTCTTTCAAGATTTTGTTTAATCAACAAATTCTTAACTGATTTTTTTAACTTTTCCATAGCTCTAACTTCTATTTGCCTAACTCTTTCTCTTGAAATTTTATAATGGTTACTGAGATCTTCAAGAGTTTTTGGCTTATCTTTTAATCTTCTTTCAATCATAATATATTTTTCTCTAGCGCTTAGAACATTGATTGCTTTATCAAGTAAATTTTTTCTTTCACTTAATTCTTGAGAATTTGATATCAAATGTTCTTGACTCGGAGAACTATCTACCAACCAATCTTGCCATTCTCCTTCACCATCTTGTTTAAGAGGTGCGTTAAGTGAATGATCAGGGCCTGATAATCTTCTATTCATATCAGTAACCTCTTTTTTTGAAACATTAAGGCCTTTTGCTATTTTATTAACATTATCAGGTAACATATCACCTTCTTCATAAGCTTTTAAACTAGATTTTACTTTTCTTAAGTTAAAGAAAAGCTTCTTTTGAGCTGCAGTTGTTCCCATTTTTACTAATGACCAACTGTGCAAAATATATTCTTGTATTGATGCTCTTATCCACCACATTGCATAAGTAGCTAATCTAAATCCTTTTTTATAATCAAATCTTTTTATTGATTCAAGCATTCCTATATTACCTTCAGAAATAAGTTCATTTATAGGAAGACCATAACCTTTATAGCCCATTGCTATTTTAGCAACTAATCTTAAGTGACTTGTAACCATTATATGAGCAGCTTTAATATCGCCTTTTTTAGTCCATTTCATTGCTAATTCTCTCTCATATTTTGGTTCTAATAAAGGATATTTTCTAATTTCCTGCAAATATCTGCTTAAACCGTTTTCTGAAGTGATTCTTGGAAGGTGTCTAAAAATTGCTGTCATATTTATTACCTCTAAAAAATTATTAGAATCTGGTATTTAGCAGTCGATTCTAATTAAAACTATCAGTTTTTTCACTTATCCACAGTTTCACATAATTATAATTAGAATGCAAGTTTTATATTGAATTTAATTTATTAATTAAATTACTGAAATCACTAGGTAATTTTGAATTTAACTCGATTCTTGTATTTTTTATTGGGTGAATGAAGCTTAAATAATAGGCATGTAATGCCTGTCTTTTAAATGAAATTATATCATTTATTAGCGCTTTATCCACATTTCGTAACAATCTCACTTTTTTTTTTCCATATTTATTATCACCAATTATTGAATTACCAGAGTTAGATAAATGCACTCTTATTTGATGTGTTCTTCCAGTCATTAATTTACATTCAATTAATGATGCGACATTAGAAAAATTTTTTTTTACTTTATATTTAGTAATTGCAGTTTTTCCACCTTCTTTAAAAACAGAGAATTTTTTTCGATTTTTTGGATTTCTCCCAATATTCATTGTAAAACTTCCATTACTTTTTTTGAGTAATCCCCAAACAATTGCTAAATAAAGCCTTGTAATCTCTCTTTTTTCAAATTTTTTTTGTAATAATTCATGTGTATTATTGTTTTTAGCTACTATCATTAACCCGCTTGTATCTTTGTCTAATCTATGAACAATCCCAGGTCTATCATTTCCTGATAAATTTGATAAATTTTTAGGACAATGATTTAAAAGGAAATTTACTAATGTTTTACTTTCTTTACCAGCACCAGGGTGCACGCTTAAATTACTTGGTTTATTTAATACAATTAAGTCTTTATCTTCGTGTAAAATTTTTATATTTTTAAGACACATTTTAAGAAAAATTATATGAAATATTTAAAATTTATAGTAATTCTAATGGGTACCTTAATTTTTATGGGTACAGCAGCAATTGTTTATATTGTATTTGATAGATTATCTTTTTCCAAAGAAAATATTATTTTTCCTAAAAAAATAGATTTAAATAAATTAAAGTTAAATAATGATAGCAAAATAATTAATGCTAATATTTCAGATAATAAATTAATTTTAACTATTAAATTTAACGAACAATATAAAATTATTATTTACAATT